>Ga0184627_10000237_pt1 | contig 24039 bp, 17 predicted proteins | sample PLM3_127_b1_FD_133150 | JGI IMG/M metagenome (GOLD analysis project Ga0184627, IMG submission 133150) | Groundwater sediment microbial communities from an aquifer in East River, Colorado, USA - PLM3_127_b1 | ecosystem: Environmental > Terrestrial > Soil > Riparian zone | place: USA: East River... | reverse complement strand
GCCGGCCGCGCGCGCCTTTTGCGCCAGCCGTGCGACCAGTTCCTCGAACCTCTTGCCGACCACCATCATGAGGTCGGCAAGCTCGTCTATCACGACGACGATCAGCGACATTTCGTGCAGCGGCTCGGCGGTCTCGGGCGTGAGCGCGAACGGATTCATGATCGGCTTCTTCGCCTTGGCCGCATCGCGCACCTTCTGGTTGAATCCCGCCATGTGGCGCACGCCCAGCGCATTCATCAGCTTGTAGCGCCGGTCCATCTCCGCGACGCACCAGTTGAGCGCGTTCGCGGCCTGGCGCATGTCGACGACCACCGGCGCCAGCAAGTGCGGGATGCCCTCGTACACCGACAGCTCGAGCATCTTGGGATCGATCAGGATCAACCTGACCTGCGACGGCGGCGACTTGTAGACGAGCGACAACAGCATGGCGTTGATGCCGACTGACTTGCCGGAGCCCGTGGTACCGGCGATCAGCACGTGCGGCATGCGCTGCAGGTCCGCCACCACGGGGTTGCCCGCAATATCTTTGCCGAGCGCCAGCGCCAGCGGCGACGCCATGTCGGCGTAGACCTGCGAGCTCAGGATCTCCGACAGGCGCACGATCTGGCGCGTCGGATTGGGGATCTCGAGGCCCATCAGGCTCTTGCCCGGTATGGTCTCGATGACGCGTATGCTGACGACCGACAGCGCGCGCGCGAGGTCCTTGACCAGATTGATGACCTGGCTGCCCTTGACGCCGATGGCGGGCTCGATCTCGTAGCGGGTGATCACCGGGCCGGGATAAGCCGCGACCACCTTGACCTCGACCCCGAAGTCGAGCAGCTTCTTCTCGATCAGGCGCGAGGTGAACTCGAGCGTTTCCGTGCTCAGTACCTCGACGCTTTTCTCGGGCTCATCGAGCAGGCTCAACGGCGGCAGCAGGGAATCGGGCAGGTTCTCGAACAGGGGCACCTGCTTTTCACGCTCGACGCGGGCTGACTTGGGAATCACGGCCGTGGGCGGCCCGATGCGGATCGGCTCGTGGATTTCCAGTTTTTTCTTGCTTACCTCGACGACCTCTTCGCGCTCTATCGTGGCCTGCTCGCCAGCGCGTCGATCCTGCCGCTCCTGCCACTTCTGGAGCAGGGCGGCATAGACGGTCTCCGTCCACCCGCCCATGCGCTCAAGCACCGACAACCACGATACGCCGGAAAACAAGGTCAACCCCGCCGCGAACAGCATGAGAAGGATCACCGTGCTGCCGGTAAAGCCCAGCGCCTGCGACAGCGATCCGCCGACGACCGATCCCAGCGCGCCGCCCGGGTCCTGCGGCAGCGCCGCTTGCAGGCTGTGCAGGCGGATCGCCTCGAGGCCGCTGCTGGCGGGCAGCACGACGGCGAATCCGACCGACGCCACAGCATAGGATCTGTGGTCTCCCTGCGGCACGCCCTCGATGCGATGGAATCCCCACCACACCAGCACGCCGCATAGCACGACCCACCAGTATGCCGACAGGCCGAAAACGTAGAGCAGGACATCCGCCAGCCACGCACCCACTCTGCCGCCGGCGTTGTGAATGGCGTCCACGGTCGTGCTGTGCGACCAGCCGGGATCGGTCTTGTGATAGGTGTAGAGGATGAGGGTCAGGTAGAGGGCCAGCCCGAGCAGAGCGAACCACCAGAACTCCCGCACCAGCGCGGCCAACTTCGGCGGTAACGGGTTCTTGGCCGCTCGCGCTGATGTTTTTTCGCTCAACAACGTCAAGTTTCCTGTTTAACTTAATGATTGTACATCGAAAGGACCGCTGGCAAGAAACCGGCGCGCCGTGCCGGCCTGGAGGCGGGGTTCGTACAAAACAAACCCCGCTCCAGGCGGGGTCTGTCGTTTCGGGGTGGCGCTGCAATTACCGCACCACGCACTCCTGGCCGGGGCCTTGTATGCGTCCACTGCTCACGCCGAGCACAAACGGCAGCTGGCCAGCGTTGAGGCCCGGGTCGCCCGGCAGAACCACCGGCTGCATCTTGAGGTTGCCGGCAAAACCGAACTGGCCCTCGCCGATGATCTGGCTGCCGCCCTCGTTCCGCATGATGTAGCTGCCGGTGTAAGTCGCATGATAGACGCCGGCCGGAAGCTTTTCGCATCCCGGAGTCACGCCTTCGCACCCGCCCGTCGCATTGTCGATCGTGTCACCCGAGGAGCCGCGAATGCCGATCGCCGCCGTATTGGTCCCGATCTGGTAAGCATCCTGGTTGCCGCGCTTGCCAATGAGGCCGGTCACCGTGCGCAGGCCGCCCTTGATCAGGCGCAGGAACGAGTTGTCATCCTGCGGCCGGTCCTGCGCGAAGTTGTATTGCTCGACCTTGATCTGCGTATTGGGCCGCATTGTCAACGAGCTGCCGTCGATAAAATTGATCTGCGCGTAGCTGTCGCGTTGCGTCGTCAGCACATCGCCCGGGTTGACCTCGGACTTCTGGGACAGGATCCACACGCTGCCATCGGCCCGTTGCACTGAAAGCGTCCCGCTGAGGTGCGTGACCGTGCCGGCGCCGGCTGCCAGCGCACCGGCATAAAATAACGCCAGCAAACCAAAGCCCGACTGCTTTATGAACCGTTTGATGTTCATTGCGCGCTCCCGGTGTCGATGCGACAGGGATGGACCGTAGCCCACCCGCCGGTTACTTACGACAAGATTAATAGCACAGGCCAGCCGCCTCGGCAGGGAACAAATGCTCGCTCGCGCCCACTCACAGGCACGAAAAACTCAATAAGTTTCAATTAATTAAGAACTGAGGGGGAAACCGGGCGGCCATTCGCGGCCGCGGCGGTGACGGAGCGTGTCCCCGCCGGTTAAGAACGGCGGTCGGCGCTGTGACGGGTCGAAGCCCGCTTCTGCATGGACAGCTTGTCCAGCACGTGGATGCGGCGCTTCTCGGCGCGGATCAGGCCTTTTCGATGCAAATCCTTCACCACCCGGCTCACCATCTCGCGCGACGCCCCGATCATGCGCGCGATCTCCTGCTTCGCCGGCGCGTGCTCGACCACCCAATTGCCATCGATGTTCTGCGCCATGTCGATCAGCAACCTCGCCACCCGCCCATAGACGTCGATCAGCGCCAGGCTCTCGATCTTACGATCCGCCTCGCGCATCCGCCTGACCAGGTTGCGGATGATCAGCATCGCCAGCTCGAAATTGTCCTTGAGCAAGCCCATGAAGCCGGCCTTGGAAACGCGCAGCGTTTCGCACGCCTCCAGCGTCTCAGCGCTGGCCGAGCGTGGCTGGTCGTCGAGCAGGCCCATTTCGCCGAAGAATTCGTGGGCGCCCATGACCGAGAGGATGACCTCATGGCCTTCCTCGTCTGGAATCAGCACCTTCACGCGCCCGGACAGGATGATGTAAAGGGCATCCGTTTCCTCGCCCGCGCGCAGGATGAAGGAGTTGCGCGGATAGCTGCGGTGCTGCACGCAACTCAGCAACTGGCCGAGCTGCGTGTCGGAAAACCCGGCAAAAAGCGGGACCGCCTTCAGGATCTGCGGGTTCAGAACAAACTGTGCCGGCATGATTTCGCAACCCCGCGCTCTGGTTTGGTCGCGGCGCCGGTGGGCGCCGCGTCGATGCCACCATAGTCTGCCAGATCAAACGCCTGGCGTCACGCCGGAATCTGCGGAATCCGGACCCGGGGTTGATCGAAGCGCATCTGCTGACCGAACCGGACACACCGCAGAATCCACCGTTGAACGGCCTTAAGCCGATGTTCCCGGGCCGACTGCCGGCGCCGCGCCCGAGAACTTTTCCGCCGCCCTGCTTCGGCAGCCGCCGCCTGTCACCGATCCCGACCGAAAATGGTTGCCGCAACGCGGCTCGACAGGGGCCGGTATGCGCTGCTAAAGTGTTGCTTTTTTTAGACTAATCCCCATATCAGCCTCATGGCCACACCGCATAAGCACGCCCACCTCTTGATCCTGGGTTCCGGCCCTGCCGGCTACACTGCCGCGGTGTATGCCGCGCGCGCCAACCTGAAACCGGTATTGATCACCGGCCTCGCCCAGGGCGGTCAGCTGATGACCACCACCGACGTGGACAACTGGCCCGCGGACGCGATGGGCGTTCAAGGGCCGGAGCTGATGGAGCGCTTCCAGAAGCATGTGGAGCGGTTCGGCACCGAGATCATCTTCGATCACATTCACACGGCACGGCTCAAGGATTCACCCATCACCGTGGTCGGCGACCAGGGCACTTACACCGCCGATGCGCTCGTCATTGCCACCGGTGCGTCCGCGATCTACCTGGGTCTGCCCTCCGAGCAGAAATTCATGGGACGCGGCGTCTCTGGCTGCGCCACCTGCGACGGTTTTTTTTACAAGGGGCAGGACGTGGCCGTGATCGGCGGCGGCAATACCGCGGTCGAGGAAGCGCTTTATCTCTCCAACATCGCCAAGCACGTCACGGTAGTGCATCGTCGCGACAAGTTCCGCGCCGAGGCCATACTCGTCGATAAGCTCAACGAAAAAGTCGCGGCCGGTAAAACCGACATCCTGTGGGACCACGTGCTGGAAGAGGTGACGGGCGACAATAGTGGTGTCACCGGCATGCGCGTGAAAGGCGTGAAGTCCAACGTGGTCACGGAGAAAATCCTCAAGGGCGTTTTCATCGCCATCGGGCACCGCCCCAACACCGAGATCTTCGCCGGACAGCTCGAGATGGAGAATGGCTACATCATCACCAGGACCGGGCTGGAAGGCGGCGCCACCGCTACCAGCATTCCCGGAGTTTTCGCGGCGGGCGATGTGCAGGATCACGTGTACCGCCAGGCTGTTACCAGCGCCGGCACCGGCTGCATGGCGGCGCTCGACGCGCAAAAGTACCTGGAAAGCCGCGGGCTGACCTAGGAGTTTGTCGGACTTACGTCGGACAAACTCCTGAATTGAACTACAGTATGGGGGGTTGCGGTCATCCTGAATGGCATTTGGTTGTCAGGCAGGCAAGGTGTGTTAATTCAGCCTGTCGGCTCCGCGATAACCCAGAACGACTGCCCATGCATTCACACCAGCCGCCAATTACACCAGGTCCGACAGGCTGCTAGATGAAGAAACCGCGCAGACCGGCTATAGATCCCGACGAAGCGGAGTTGTTCCGCGCGTCGGTGTCTGACGTGACTCCCTTGGCGGGTCCGGCACGAATCGAACACGAGCGCCCGCTGCCACGACCGGTGCCCGTGCAGCGCCTGCGCGACGAGCAGGAAGCGCTGAAAGAAAGCCTGAGCAACCAGGTCGCCTGGGACGCCGGGATGGAAACCGGAGAAGAACTTTCCCACGCACGCAACGGGGTCGGCGCGCATACGCTTAATAAGTTGCGCCGTGGACATTGGGTGACGCAGGACGAACTGGACCTGCACGGCCACACCGTCGAGGAAGCGCGCTCGGCACTGGCGGAATTCCTCAATCGAAGCGTCGGCCGCGGGCTGCGCTGCCTGCGGATCATCCACGGCAAGGGATTGCGCTCGAAAAACCGCGAGCCGGTGCTCAAGCGCAAGCTGGCCGGCTGGCTGATACAACGGGAAGAGATACTGGCATTCTGCCAGGCGCGCCGCGCCGACGGCGGCAGCGGCGCGGTGGTCGTACTACTGAAAGGCGGAACGAGGAACGCGGAACGATGAACGAGAATCAGTGAGCAGCGGCCTTAGCCGCTCATCATTCATCATTCATCATTGAGACCTAGATGGCCGCTTCATCGGTTTCGCCGGTGCGGATGCGCAGCACCTGCTCGACGTCGGAAACGAAGATCTTGCCGTCGCCGATCTTGCCGGTGCGCGCCGACTTGACGATGGCATCGATCGCGCTCTCGAGCAGCTTGTCGGGAATCACCACCTCGACCTTCACCTTCGGCAGGAAATCGACGACGTATTCCGCCCCGCGGTAGAGCTCGGTGTGGCCTTTCTGCCTGCCAAACCCCTTCACCTCCGTGACAGTGAGGCCGCTGACCCCGATCTCGGATAGCGCCTCGCGGACCTCATCGAGTTTGAACGGTTTGAATATAGCTTCGATTTTTTTCATGGGCCCTCCACTCATCCGGTGCGGGGATAAGGATAGCACACGCGCCCCCTCATCCCATGCCCTTCTCCCGAGGGGAGAAGGGCATCTCGAGCCTCCCCTCTCCGCTTGGGAGAGGGGCGGGGGTGAGGGATTAGTCGAACCGGTGCCGGAATTTGTTGGTGATCGGAAAACGCCAGTCCTTGCCGAATCCGCGGGGAGTGATGCGGATACCGACCGGGGACTGGCGCCGCTTGTACTCGCTGCCGCGCACCAGGCGCACCACCCGTTCCACGTCCGCCGCGGCATAGCCGTGCGCGACGATTTCCCGGGGGCTGGCGTCGCCTTCGACATAAGCCTCCATGATGGCGTCCAGCACCGGGTACGGCGGCAGGCTGTCCTGGTCGGTCTGGCCTGGTCGCAACTCGGCCGATGGCGCCCGCTCGATCACGCGCCGCGGTATCACTGGAGAGATGCTGTTGCGGTAGTGCGCCAGCCGGTAGACCAGTTGCTTGTTGATGTCCTTCAATACGGCAAAACCGCCCGCCATGTCTCCATAAAGCGTGGCATAGCCGGTGCCCATCTCGCTCTTGTTGCCGGTGGTCAGCACGAGGGCGCCGGTCTTGTTGGATAGCGCCATCAGCAGCGTGCCGCGGATGCGCGACTGCAGGTTCTCCTCCGTGGCGTCGGCGGCGAGCCCCTTGAATTCCCCGGAGAGCGATTTGAGAAACGCATCGAATAGCGGCTTGATCGGGATCTCGGTGTAACGCACATTGAGCGCCTTGGCCTCGGCCAGCGCATCCTCCACGCTCATGCCCGCGGTGTACTGCGACGGCATCATCACCGCGCGCAGGCGCTCCGCGCCCAGCGCATCCACCGCCACCGCCAGGGTCAGTGCCGAGTCGATGCCGCCTGATATGCCGACGATTGCGCCCGGGAACCCGTTCTTGTTGATGTAGTCGCGCACGCCAGTGACGAGCGCGCTGTAGACTTCCGCGTCCTGCGAGAGGGGCGCGGCAATCTCCCCGGCCTGCGGATCGCCGTCCGTGAGCGTGACCAGCCCCAACGCTTCCTTGAAGAGGGGCAGCTGGTGAGTCAGGACGCCTGCGCGGTTCAGCACGAACGAGCCGCCGTCGAACACCAGCTCGTCCTGCCCGCCGACCAGGTTGACATAGACCAGCGCCATGCCGTTTTCTGCCACGCGTTCGCGCATTACGTCGTAGCGCACGCGCTGCTTGTCCATATGATAGGGCGAAGCATTCAGCACCAGCAGGACATTGGCGCCGGCCTCGCGCGCGGCGCGCGGTGCCGTGGCGCTCCATGAGTCGGCGCAGATATTGATGCCGACGCGCTCGTCGCCGCGCGCGCGCGCGGTAACCGGCCCTTGAGCGCCCCAGGTATCTTCACAGATGTTCACGCCGAAGCTGACGCCGTCGATGCCGAACACGCACGGCTGGCCGCCCGGCTCGAAGTAGCGCTCTTCGTCGAACACGGTGTAGTTAGGCAAGCGCTGCTTGTCGTAAACGCCGGCGAGCTTGCCGTCCCTGATCACGGCGGCGGAGTTGTAGCGCTTGCCGTCGCTGACGCGTGGGTGCCCGACCACCAGCGTCACATTTCCCGCGCGGGCGGCAAGATCCAGCAGCGCCTGGTCGCAGGCCGCGAGAAAGTCTTCCCGCAACAACAGGTCCTCGGGCGGGTAACCGCAGAGGGCAAGCTCCGGCGTCACCATGAGGGTGGCGCCCTCACCCTGCGCGCGCGCGGCGAATTCCATGATGCGCGAGACGTTGCCGGTCAAATCGCCAACGGTCGCGTTGATCTGCGCAATCGCAATTTTCATGTTGCTAATATATCATCGTGCCATCCCCGATGCAGGCAGGAAAAAAACCGGCGCACACTCGAAGCGGCGACACGAACGCGGCGATGGAAGTCGTCGATACGCTCGCCGGCGTGGCGGCCGCAGACTGGAACCGCCTGGCGGGCGGCGCGGCGTTGCTGAGCCACGAATTCCTGTCGGCGCTGCACGAGACCGGCTGCGCGAGCAGCGCCACCGGCTGGACGCCGCAGTACCTGCTCATGACGCGGAACGGCAGCCTCTCCGGCGCGATGCCACTCTACCTCAAGACTCATTCCTACGGCGAGTACGTGTTCGACTGGGCATGGGCCGACGCCTATAACCGTCACGGGGTCGCCTACTATCCCAAGCTGCTGTCGGCGGTGCCCTTCACCCCGGTCACCGGCGCGCGGCTGCTCGCGGGAACCGACGACGATCGCGACCTGCTGATCGCAGGTGCGCTCGAACTTGCGCGCGCGCTGCGGGTTTCCTCCCTGCACTGCCTGTTTCCCGTGCGCGAAGAGGCGCAACGGATGGTCGCCCACGGCATGATGCCGCGAACCACTGTGCAGTTTCACTGGACAAACCGCGGCTACGGCAGCTTCGAGGAATTCCTCGGCGGCTTCAGCCACGACAAACGGAAAAAGGTGAAGCAGGAACGCCGCAGGGTCGGCGCTGCCGGCATCCGCTTCAAGTGGCTGGAGGGCGACGAGATCAACGAGCGGGACTGGTCATTTCTGCACCGTTGCTACCGGCAGACCTACCGCGAGCATCAATCCAGCCCTTATCTCAATCTCGAGTTCTTCTGCCGCATTGGCAAGACCTTGCCGCAGCACATGGTATTGATCGTCGCGGAACGGGACGGCGCCCCCATCGCGGCGTCGCTCAACATCCGCGATTCGGGCCGCCTGTGCGGGCGCTACTGGGGCGCGCTGCAACATCACCCCGCGCTGCATTTCGAAACCTGCTACTACCAGGGCATCGAGTTCTGCATTGCGCGCGGCATCGCGACCTTCGAGGGCGGGTCGCGTGGCGAGCACAAGCTGGCACGCGGCCTGGCGCCGGTCGAGGCCTGCTCGGCGCACTGGCTGGCGCACCCGGAATTCGCGACGGCAATCGAACAGTTTCTCGCGCGCGAAAGCCGTGGCGTCCAGCACTACGTCGAAGAGCTCAACGAGCGCGGGCCGTTCAAGTAGCTAAAGCGGAAAGCGGCGGTATCAACATCACCGATCTCCGCAATGTGACGGCGCACCCCGGTGGCGCGATTGACCAGCCGCCACACGCGCGTAAACTGTCGCGACCACACCAATAACAATAAGCCGCGCCAAGAAAGCCGCAGAACTTCAGGGAGATTCACCTGGCCGCGACGAAGCAGTACTGGGGATACGGTCTGCCCGACCAGGCGCAGACTCAGTTGCCGCCGACCAGTGCGGCGACGCCCGCATCACGCTGGTTCAGGCACCTCAGGGGCGAGTTCACGGGCGGCTTTTCAGCCGCAATACTGAGCATCCCCATCAGCATGGGCTACGGCATGCTGGCGCTCGCGCCACTCGGTCCTGAATTCGTGGCGTACGGCGTTCTGGCGGGGTTGTATGCGGTGGTCTGCGGCGGCGTTTCCGCGCTGCTGCTCGGGGCCAACACGACAATGATCTTTGCCCCACGCAGCATCATCACCTTCCTCATCGGTTCACTCGTTCTCCAGAACCTGGTGCTCGCGGGGCATGAAGCGCTGGGCAACCTGGAACCGCAGTCCCTGCTGGTCATAGTGTTCCTGCTGGTGTTCCTGGCGGGCTTGATACAGGCGCTCTTTGGTTTGATGCGCCTGGGCGATCTGGTCAAGTACCTGCCGGCACCCGTTCTCGCCGGCTTCCAGAACGCAGCAGCCATACTCATCTTTGGCTCGCAGATCAATACCATGCTTGGATTGAACTCGCAGGTCGCGCTGACCGAAATCGGCTCGCACCTGGACGCTGTTCAGCCCCTTACGCTGCTGGTCGGTGTGCTGACTTGCATCATCATCCTGAAAGGTGCGCGGCTGTCACGCCGCATTCCGCCCAGCATCCTCGGGTTCATTGCGGGCACTTGTGCGTTCTACCTGATCACCGGTCTGGGTTTTCGCGAGCACCTCGGGCCCGTGGTTGGCGTCATTTCGTGGGAACTGCCGTCTCCCCGCTATCTGGCGGAATTCGCCTCGGTGCTCACCAACCCCGCGCTGGCTTCCTTTCTGCCGGTGCTGGTAACGGCGGCGGCCAGTCTTGCGATCGTCGCGTCCCTGGACAGCATGCTCTGCGCCCGCCTTATCGAGAGCGACTCGGGCCAGCGCTTCAGCGGCAACCGGGAACTGGTGCGACTGGGCATCGGCAACATGCTGGCGGCAGCCTTTGGCGGCATAACCAACGGCATCAACCTTGCCGCCAGCTTTGCCAACCACCGCGGCGGCGGACGCACCGCCGCCTCGGTATTCATCAGCACCGGCCTGGTGCTAGCTGCCCTGTTGGTCCTGCCGCCGGTGATCGCGCTGCTGCCGAGGGTGGTCATCAGCGCCATGCTCGTAGTGGTTGCCATCCAGCTGGTCGACCGCTGGACTCTCCAGATCCTCGGCAAACTCTTCCGCGGCGGTGAGGGCTCACGTTACGGCACGCTGGTCGATCTTGCCGTCATCGTGCTGGTGGCCGCCCTGGCGATTGCGGCCAATATCGTGCTTGCGGTGCTGCTCGGCGTCGTGGTGACGGTTGGAGTGTTCCTGTTTCGCATGAGCAAATCCGTGATCAGGCGCGAGTACCGTTGCGACGCCGTGCACTCGCGCAAGAACCGTGAGCCGGCGCTGATGGCCATCCTGCCTGAGCACGGCGGGAAGATAGCCGTGCTGGAGCTCGAGGGCCCGGTCTTCTTCGGCACGGCGGAAAACCTCGCCATGCGGCTCGACAATCTGCTGCTGAGCGACGTCCCCTACGTGATCCTCGACCTCAAGCGCGTCAATGAAATCGATTCGACCGGCGCCCGCATCATCCTCGCGGCTCACGACAAGATGGTCAAAAGGGGCCGCCACATGCTGCTGTCGGGGCTCGACGCGCATCCGCCGATTGCGGCCATCCTGAAGAACATGGGGGTAACCACCGCGCTCGGCGCGGGCAAGCTGTTTGCGGATACCGACGGAGCCATTGAGTGGGCCGAGGAGCGGCTCATCCTGAGCGTGCTCGGCGATCGCGAAATGGAAGGCGAATTTCCGCTTACCCACTTCGACGTGCTGGCCGGCATGACCGCCGGCGAGCTGGTGATGATGAGGACGCTGCTGGAGCGCAGGAGTTACGCGCGCGGCGAAATCGTTTTCCGCGAAGGCGACGAGGGTAACGAGTTGTTCATGATCGCCAAGGGTAGCGCCAGCGTACGCATCCGACTCCCCGGCGAAAACCGCAACGTGCGGCTGGTAACGTTCGCGCCCGGTACCGTATTCGGAGAAGTAGCCCTGCTCGACCGGGAAGCGCGTTCCGCGACGATCGAGGCGGATGACCAGCTGGTTTGCTACGTCCTCTCGCACGCCAAGTTCGACGGCCTTGCCGCCGCGCACCCGGCGCTTGCCATCAAGCTGCTGGCAAACCTGGGGCGCGAGCTCAGCGCCCGCTTGCGCCGAGCCAATCGCACGCTCTATCAGCTCGACAGCTAGTTCCTTCTGAAGCGCCTGAAAAACCGCCACATCTCGGCGTTGACGTCGATCACTGTGGTGCCTGGCCCAAGTAACAGCGGCAGGTAGTTCTGGATGCCGCCCGGCCACACGTGCCCGGCCCCAGTGAGCTTCCACAGGATGACTTCAGTGCCATTGCGGCACGGAGCATAGGTGTAGCGCGTCGCGGTATGCGATGCATCCGGCGCACCCGGCTTGCCGCTGATCGGCACCGCGACCCGCGGCTGCCTGGGGCAGCCGTCGTGTGCGAGCCATTGCCCGATCATGGCATCCACTGGCTGGTGAAAAACCCGCGTGTTGGTAAAAGGGAAAGCGGGCCCGAGTCCGCCGTCGTATAGCGCGCGCTCGTCATCCACGCTGTGGATATGCAGCACCGGCACCGCCAGCCGTGGCGCAAAGCGCGGCAGGGTCATCGCGCCGGCCACGCCAGCCACCGCGGCAATGCGCTCGGGCGCCTCGGCCGCCAGCCGATACGCCATCATCGAGCCATTCGACAAGCCGGTTGCATATACCCGCGCGCGATCAATCGGCACGCGATTCGAGATGTCGTCGAGCATTGCCAGCGAAAAACCGACGTCGTCAACTTGGCTCGACGCTGCCGGTCCGCAGCAGGACCCGGCGTTCCACGTCAGCAGCCGGTCGCCAATTCCCCCGCTGCCGTTGGGATAGACCGCGATGTAGCCGTCGCGGTCGGCGGCGGCATCCATGCGCGAGTACTGCTTCTGAACCTCCGCATGCGCGCCGCCGCCGTGAAAATTGATCACGACCGGCAATGGCTTTCCGCCCGCCACTTGCGGCGGCACCCTGACGAGATAGCTGCGACGAAGTTGCTGATGGGCGATCGAGAACCCATGGTCGCCCGGCGCGAGCGTTGCGGCGAACGCGTCGACCCCCGCGAGAGCGGAACAGGCGAGCGCGGCCAGGAACAGGAACGGGGCTCTAATCACCGGACGCTGGCGAGGATCGGGCTATCGCGACGCCGAAATGTTACCGTATAGTCAGGCTTCGATGGAATTCGCATCGTCATGAAATTCTGCAGTAATTGCGGCGCCACCGTGCAGTTGCGCGTGCCGCCGGGCGATACCCTGCCCCGTTACGTGTGCGACGTCTGCCATGCGATTCATTACCAGAATCCGCGCATGGTGGTGGGCTGCATACCCGAATGGGAAGACCGGATCCTGCTGTGCCGCCGCGCCATCGAGCCCCGCCACGGCCTGTGGACGGTGCCCGCCGGCTACATGGAGAACGGCGAAACCACCTTCCAGGGCGCACTCCGCGAGACGCTGGAGGAAGCGAACGCCCGGGTGGAGATCGGCCCCCTCTACGCGTTGTACAACATTCCGCACATCAACCAAGTTTACATCCTGTTCCGCGGCCGCCTGCTCGACCTTGACGTGAGACCCGGCGCAGAGACCCTCGAAGTCAGGCTGTTCGCCGAAAACGAAATACCGTGGGACGGTATCGCCTTCGCCAGCGTGCGCAATACCCTCACCCACTACTACCAGGATCGCAGGAATGGCGAGTACCAGTTCCACCTCGGCACCATAGAGCCGGCTAGCAGCCGGTCGGCCTGAGATGTCCAACCGGCTGCTAACGGCAAAACCGCCCGCAAATCTCGAAAAAACCCAGGGTAATGACCCCGCTTGGCTTCCAAAGGGCACGTGCGTAGGCTGGTAATGAGGTTTTCACTGCCATTGACTCCCGTTATCGTGCGGGCGGTTTTGCATAAGGAGTTTGTCGGACCTAAGTCCGACAAACTCCTGGCTGCCGACCCTTGTAGAATAAGAGCATGGCCGCGCCCATCCCCACTGCCAAGCCCGCGTTTCAGTGGGACGACCCGCTGCTGTTCGAAGAGCAACTCACTGACGACGAGCGCATGGTGCGCGACACCGCGCGCGACTACTGCCAGGAAAAACTGCTGCCGCGGATACTGGAAGCGAACCGCAAGGAGCGCTTCGACCGCGAGATCATGAACGAGATGGGCCGCCTCGGTTTTCTCGGCGCGACCATTTCAGGCTATGGCTGCGCCGGCGTGAACCACGTCTGCTACGGACTGGTGGCGCGCGAAGTGGAGCGCGTGGATAGCAGCTATCGTTCCGCGCTGTCCGTGCAGTCCAGCCTGGTCATGCACCCGATCCACGAATTCGGCTCCGAAGCCCACCGCAAGAAGTATCTGCCGAAACTCGCCACCGGCGAATGGATAGGCTGCTTCGGCCTCACCGAGCCCAATTCCGGTTCCGATCCCGCGAGCATGGTCACCCGGGCGAAGAAGACCGGCGACGGCTACGAGCTCAACGGCGCCAAGATGTGGATCAGCAACGCCCCGGTCGCCGACGTGTTCCTGATCTGGGCGAAGGACGACAGCGGCGAGATCCGCGGCTTCCTGCTCGAGAAAGGCATGAAGGGGCTGTCGGCGCCCAGGATCGAAGGCAAGCTGAGCTTGCGCGCGTCGGTCACCGGTGAAGTCGTAATGGACCAGGTGCATGTCCCCGCGGAGAACCTGCTGCCCGGCGCGGCGGGGCTCAAAGGCCCGTTCAGTTGCCTCAACAAGGCACGCTACGGCATCGCGTGGGGCGCGCTGGGCGCCGCGGAGTTCTGCTGGCACGCAGCGCGCAACTACGTCATGGAGCGCAAGCAGTTCGGGCGGCCACTTGCCGCCAATCAACTCGTGCAGCTGAAGCTCGCCAACATGCAGACCGAGATCGCTCTCGGATTGCAGGCAGTGCTGCGGCTCGGACGCCTGATGGACGAGGGTCGCGCCACCTCCGAGATGATCTCGCTGCTCAAGCGCAATTCGTGCGGCAAGTCGCTCGACATCGCGCGCGTCGCCCGCGACATGCACGGCGGCAACGGCATTTCCGACGAGTTCCACGTCATCCGCCACATGATCAACCTGGAAACGGTCAACACCTACGAGGGCACGCACGACATCCATGCGCTGATCCTCGGGCGCGCCCAGACCGGCATCCAGGCGTTCAGCTAATAAGTCTTTGTGCCGAAACGGCTTGTTGCGGGCCCGCGGGGCCAGCTTGGCCCATCCCATCCCGCCCCACCGCGACCTGCCCCGTAACCCCGCGCTGCCGTGCACCAATGGGCACGGCGATTGGCAATAAAGCCTATACAAAACGGCTACTTAGGCGTAATATTTGCGGCACTCTTTCGATCGCGGGCGTGTCATCGGGAGAGCTGACTAGCCGTTAAAGTAAAAAAAGCAGTGCCAAAGGAACTGGATGAAGCCCACCGACATTGGTGCACCCGACTATTTTCATAAAGTCGTTGATTGCCAGTGGGCATGCCCGGCCCACACCGCCGTTCCCGAATACATCCGGTTGATTGCTGCAGGCCGCTACGGCGACGCCTACATGGTCAACTGGGAATCGAATGTCTTCCCCGGCATTCTGGGGCGCACCTGCGACCGGCCCTGCGAGCCGGCGTGCCGGCGCGGTCGCGTCGAGGAGCGCAACGCCGAGAAGCCGGAGCCAGTAGCGATCTGCCGTTTGAAGCGCGTGGCCGCGGACAACAAGGAAGATATCCGCGACCGCCTGCCCAAGCCGCCGCAGCAGAAAAACGGCAAGCGCGTCGCCTGTATCGGCGCCGGTCCCTCATCCCTCACGGTTGCCCGCGATCTTGCCCCGCTCGGCTATTCGGTGACCATATTCGACCAGGACCCGCGCGCGGGTGGCATGATCTGGTCGCAGATCCCGCGCTTCCGCCTGCCGATGGAGGTCATCGACGAGGAAACGGGCTATATCCTCAACCTCGGCGTCGATTTCAAGGGCGGCGTGAAGATCGACAGTCTGAAAAAGCTGCTCAACCAAGGCTACGACGCGGTCTTCGTCGGCAGCGGCGCGCCACGCGGCCGCAACCTCGACCTACCGGGCCGCAAAGAGGCCGCCGCCAACATCCACATTGGCATCGACTGGCTGTCCAGCGTGTCCTTCGAGCATGTCAAGAAGATCGGCAAGCGCGTGATCGTGCTCGGGGGCGGCAACACCGCGATGGATTGCTGTCGCACCTCGCGACGTCTGGGCGGCGAGGACGTGAAAGTCATCGTGCGCTCCGGCTACGAAGAGATGAAAGCGTCGCCGTGGGAGAAGGAAGACGCCGTGCACGAGGGTATCCCCATCCTGAACTACCTCGTACCCAAGGCTTGCACGCACGAGCATGGAAAGCTGACCGGCATGACCTTCGAAAAAGTGAAGGCCGTCTTCGACGCCCGGGGCCGGCGCGACCTGGTGCCGACCGGCGAGCCCGACCAGCATTTCGAGTGCGACGATGTCCTGATCGCGGTCGGGCAGGAGAACGCCTTCCCCTGGATCGAGCGCGACATCGGCATCGAGTTCGACAAGGGGGGCATGCCGGTGGTGGACAAGATCACCATGCAATCCACGCTGCGCCACGTCCTCTTCGGCGGCGACGCGGCGTTTGGCCCGAAGAACATCATCTGGGCGGTCGCCCACGGACACGACGCGGCGATTTCGATCGACAAGCTGTGCCAGGGCGAGGACGTGAAAGAACGCCCGTCGCCGCTGGTCAACCTCATGTCGCAGAAGATGGGTATCCACGAGTGGAGCTACGACAACGATATCTCGCTTGCCGCCCGCTACAAAGTGCCCTGGCGCGACAAGAAGGTGACGCTGAAGGACATCAAGGTCGAAGTCGAAATGGGCTTCGACCCCAAGACCGGCTTCGCGGAAGCGCAACGCTGCCTGAACTGCGACGTGCAGACGGTGTTCACCGGCAAGCTCTGCATCGAGTGCGACGCCTGCGTGGATATCTGCCCGATGGACTGCATCACCTTCACCGACAACGGTGAAGAGAACGACCTGCGCGGGCGCCTCAACGCGCCGGCGACGACCCCCGGGCAGGACCTCTACGTCTCCGACACGCTCAAGACCGGGCGCATCATGGCCAAGGACGAGGACATGTGCCTGCACTGCGGGCTGTGCGCCGAGCGCTGCCCGACCGGCGCCTGGGACATGCAGAAATTCCTGCTCGAAATGGCCCAAGCCGGGCCGGCATGCCGCAGCCCGAAGCGCAAGGCGGCCTAGACCATGAAGAAGATCGAGTCAGTCAACGATTGCGTCGTCAAGTTCGCCAACGTCAACGGTTCGGGTTCGGCCTCCGCCAACGAGTTGTTCGCGCGCGCCATCCTGCGCATGGGCGTGCCGGTCTCCCCGCGCAACATCTTCCCTTCCAATATCCAGGGCCTGCCGACCTGGTACGAGGTCCGGGTCAACGAGACCGGCTACCTTGGACGCCGCGGCGGGGTCGACCTCATGGTCGCGATGAATCCGCAGACGTGGGACACCGACCTGAAGGAAATCGAGTCCGGCGGCTACCTGTTCTACGACAATTCCAAGCCGCTGCCGAAATCGAAGTTCCGCGACGACATCAATTTCATCGGCATGCCGCTGACGGAGATCTGCAACACGACCTATACCGACCCGCGCCAGCGCCAGCTGTTCAAGAACATCGTCTACGTCGGTGCGCTGTCGGCGCTCCTCGAAATCGACGCGGCGGAGATCGAGAAGCTGTTCTCCGAGCAGTACAAAGGCAAGGAGGCGCTGCTGCAGTCCAACGTCAAGGCGCTGCGCCTAGGGCGCGATTACGCGCAGCAGCATCTGAACTGCCCGCTCGGCATCCGCATCCGCCGCACCAACAAGGTCGGCAACAAGATCTTCGTGGATGGCAACAGCGCGGCGGCACTCGGCGCGGTCTACGGCGGCGCCACCGTGTGCGCGTGGTATCCGATCACGCCCTCCTCCTCGCTCGCCGAGGCGTTCATCAAGCATTGCCAGAAACTGCGCGTGGAACCCGCCAGCGGCAAGAGCCGCTACGCCATCATCCAGGGCGAGGACGAGCTCGCCTCCGTCGGCATCGCCATCGGCGCGGGCTGGAACGGCGCGCGCTCGTTCACCGCGACCTCCGGCCCCGGCATTTCGCTGATGACCGAGTTCATCGGGCTCGCTTACTTCGCGGAAATCCCGGTGGTTCTCATCGACGTCCAGCGCGGCGGCCCATCGACTGGCATGCCGACACGCACCCAGCAGTCGGACGTGCTTGCCTGCGCCTACGCCTCGCACGGCGACACCAAGCACGTGCTGCTGTTCCCGGAAGACCCGGCCGAGTGCTTCGACTTCACCGCCCAGGCCTTCGATCTCGCCGAGCGGCTGCAGACGCCGGTATTCGTCATGACGGACCTCGATATCGGCATGAATACCCGGCTGTGCGCGCCGTTCCAGTGGGACGACACCAGGGCCTACGACCGCGGCAAGGTGATGAGCCACGACGACCTCGAGTCGGGCGCGGACTTCGGGCGCTACCTGGACGTGGACGGCGACGGCGTCCCCTACCGTACGTATCCCGGTACACATGCCACCAGGGGCGCCTACTTCACCCGCGGCACCACCAAGGACCGCTACGCGCGCTACAGCGAGACCGGACCGGATTACGTCTACAACATGGAGCGGCTGCTGCGGAAGTTCGATACCGCCAAGAAGCTGGTGCCGAAGCCGCTGCTCACGCCGGCGGAGAAGCCGGCCCGCTTCGGAGCGATCTTCTACGGTTCGACCGCTCCGGCCATGTACGAGGCGCTCGACGAGCTCGCCGCGCGCGGCATCCACGTCAACGCGCTGCGGGTGCGCAGCTTCCCGTTTGGCGATGAGCTCGCTGATTTCGTGGCCTCGCACCCGTGGGTGTTCGTGGTGGAGCAGAACCGCGATGCGCAGCTGAAGACGCTGCTCGTCAACGAGGCCAAATGCAACCCGACGCGGCTGCTGTCGGTGCTGCACTACGACGGCACGCCGGTCACCGCGCGCTTCATCGTCGACCAGATTTCACAGCACGCCACGGCGCGCACCGTGGTGCCGCTGAAGAGGGTGGTTTCATGACTTATCTCGCAAAACCGAAGCTGCATCATCCGACGCTCGCCCGGAACCAGGTCGGCTACACGCGCCGCGATTACGAAGGCAAGATCTCGACGCTGTGCGCCGGCTGCGGGCATGACTCGATCTCCGCCGCAATCATCCAGGCGTGCTGGGAACTCGACATTCAGCCGCACCGCGTCGCCAAGCTGTCGGGGATCGGCTGCTCGTCGAAGACTCCCGATTATTTTCTCGGCAACTCCCATGGTTTCAACAGCGTGCACGGGCGCATGCCGTCGGTGGCGACCGGCGCCAATCTCGCCAACCGCGACCTCATCTACATGGGCGTGTCGGGCGACGGCGACTCGGCCTCGATCGGCATCGGCCAGTTCGCGCATTGCATGCGGCGCGGCGTCAATCTCGTCTACATCGTCGAGAACAACGGCGTCTACGGGCTGACCAAGGGCCAGTTCTCGGCCACCGCCGACAAAGGTTCGAAATCCAAGCGCGGCGTCGCCAATAACGACGAGCCGCTGGACATGATCGGCATGGCGCTGCTGCTGGGCGCCAGCTTCGTCGCCCGCAGCTTCTCCGGAGACAAGCAGCAGCTGGTGCCCCTGATCAAGGCCGCGATTGAGCACCAGGGCGCCGCCTTCATCGACGTGATATCGCCGTGCGTGGCTTTCAACAACCATGCCGGCTCGACCAAGAGCTACGACTACGTGCGCCAGCACAACGAGGCGGTCAACCGGCTCGACTTCATCGAGGACCGGGATGAAATCACCGCCGACTACGCGGCGGGCACGGTGCTGGAAGTGGCGCAGCACGACGGTTCGCTGGTGCGCCTGCACAAGCTCGCGCCGGACTACGATCCGACCGATCGCATCAAGGCGATGACTTACCTGCAGGAACGCGCCGCCGCGGGCGAGGTGGTCACGGGCCTGCTCTACGTGCAACCCGATGCGGTGGATCTCCACCAGCATCTCAATACCGTGGAGACCCCGCTCAACCAGCTCGGCGAACGGGAACTGTGCCCGGGCAACGTCGCGCTGGAACGCATCAACGCCTCATTGCGGTGACGTGCGGGCAAGCCCCGTTGCGTCACCGCAATCAACTCCTATCGGTGGATGCTGCGTACCGGTGGTATTGCCGACCGCCCCGAGTTGGCGCGAAACCGCTAAAATTCAGGCTCTCGTTTCCTCTTTTCGGCGGCCTCTGCTCCGCGCTCCGTGAGCCCCAGTTTCCTGCGCGTTGAACGGCGCTTGCGTCCGTTCGAACGTGCAGAGGTAAACCGGCGCAGCGCGTCCGGCTTTACCGAATCTTGATCGCCAGGCCGTAGCAGAAAAATCCCCCATCGCCTGCGGCCTCGCTGACGCAATTGACGTTGGTGACGCCGTCCGCTTCCAGGTCGGCCGCTTTCTCGGTCAGCGCCCTGAGCGCCGCGGGCACATCATCGTAGCTGGACACCCAGAACGACGCATGCCAGGTCCCGGCCCACAACCGCTTGACCACGGTATAACGCTGCAGCGCCAGTTCGGTCGCGTCATAGACCCTGACTGTTGGGGTCCGGTCCTGGGCCATTGCGCTTGCGCCCACGATAGCGAGCAGCGTGGCCGCGATGAGGCAGCACATCGGTTTGCGGATTTTCATGACGTTCCCGGGATCAATCGGTTAATGGACCGATTATAACCATCCTGCGAGCCCAAGTACAAATACGTAAGCCATTGAAAGAATTACACTTCAGGTTTATAGTCCTATCAGCTCGGAAAACCCGCTGATGCCCACCGTCAACGCCGCCAAAACTCAGGCCGACCACCGCCTCGAACTGTCGCAGTTGCTTGCTGACATGGTCGCGGACGGCCTGGTGCCCAAAGAAACTGCCGACCAGCTGGTCAATAACCGGCGTTTTGCGCGCGGCAATACGCACCCGCTGGTGGTGATCGCCGACCAGAAGTGGAAGGACCCGCGCCAGCCCCGGAAGCTGCTGCATGTCGAAGCCCTCACCCAGTGGCTGGCCGACAAGGTGGAGCTGCCCTACTTCCACATCGACCCCTTCAAGATCGATTTCGCGGCGGTGACCAAGACGATGTCGAGCGCTTACGCCGAGCGCTTTCACATTCTCCCGGTGGCAATCAATACGCGCGAGGTCACCATCGCCACCGCGGAGCCGCATGTCCGCGACTGGGAGGCCCAGATCAAGCAGGTCCTGCGCCTGGAGATCAAGCGCGTCATCGCCAACCCGGTCGACATCCAGTCCTACCTTGTCGAGTTCTACAACCTCGCGAAATCGATCAAGGGCGCGACCAGCAAGGACAAGGGCACCATCGCCGATATCGCGAACTTCGAGCAGCTGGTGCAGCTCGGGCGCAGCGGCAAGCTCGACGCCAACGACCAGCACATCGTCCATATCTGCGACTGGCTGTTCAATTACGCGTTCCAGGAGCGCGCGAGCGATATCCACCTCGAGCCGCGCCGCGAAGTGAGCAACGTGCGCTTCCGCATCGATGGCGCGCTGCACCAGGTGTACCAGATCCCGACGCCGGTCATGGCGGCGATGACCAGCCGCATCAAGGTGCTGGGGCGCATGGACGTCGTCGAGAAGCGCCGCCCCCAGGACGGGCGCTTGAAGACCGTGACGCCGGACGGGGACGAGGTCGAGCTGCGCCTCTCCACCATGCCGACCGCCTTCGGCGAGAAGCTGGTCATGCGCATCTTCAACCCCGAGAACCTGGTCAAGGATTTCAAGGAACTCGGCTTCGCGGAGGAAGACGAGCGCAAGTGGGGCCAGATGATCAACCATCCGCACGGCATCATTCTGGTTACCGGCCCCACCGGCTCCGGCAAGACCACCACGCTCTACTCGACTTTGAAGCACCTCGCCCAGCCCGACGTCAACGTGTGCACGGTGGAAGACCCCATCGAAATGGTCGAGCCGGCCTTCAACCAGATGCAGGTGCAGCACGCGATCGGCGTCGACTTCGCGGGCGGCATCCGCACGCTGATGCGCCAGGATCCGGACATCATCATGGTCGGCGAGATCCGCGATCTCGCCACCGCCGAAATGGCGATCCAGGCCGCGCTGACCGGGCACCTGGTGCTGTCCACGCTGCACACCAACGACGCGCCCTCGGCAATCACCCGGCTGCTCGACCTCGAGGTGCCGTCATACCTGTTGCAATCCTCGATTCTGGGCGTCATGGCGCAGCGCCTGCTGCGCACGCTGTGCCCGCATTGCAAGGAACTGCACCAGCTCGAGGACTCCGCTTGGGAACATCTGGTGTACCCCTGGAAGGCGCCCACACCCAAGGGCCCGACGTACATCGCCAAGGGCTGTCTCGAGTGCCGTATGACCGGCTACATGGGTCGCGTCGGCATCTACGAGACGATGGTGATGACCCCCGAGCTGCGCAAGGTCATCACGCCCGAGACCGACCTGGCGGCGCTGCAGGAGCGTGCTTTGAAGGACGGCATGAAGCCGCTGCGCCTCGGCGGCGCGCTCAAGGTGGCCGCCGGCCTCACGACCGTGGACGAAGTGCTGCAGACCGCGCCGCCTCCCGCCGGCGACCGGCGGCTGCAGCCCCGCTAAGGGCGGTGATCGGTGAACAGTAAACAGTGAACAGAAAACGGCGCTTAGAGCGCCTAACAAAATGAATTCCCCTCCTGCCCGAGGGTGAGCCGGGGTGCAGGGCCGCTCATCTTGTTAGGTACTCTTAGCGACGGCCTGCTCGCCCACCGTTCGCCGTTCACCGTTTACCGTTCACTGAAGTAAGCAAGAAACGGGTGGCGGAAGTTTCATGCCCGCTCTATTCTGGCGAGCATGAAACTAATCGATACCCCATTGGAGGTGCTACGGGTCCGCGGGACGGGCGCGAGGAACTATGAGCGCGTCGCACGCGCCATCGATTACCTCCGGCGCCATGCGGCGGGCCAGCCGGACCTGTCTGCGGTGGCGCGGCATGTCCACCTCTCCGATCATCATTTCCAGCGGCTGTTCACGCGCTGGGCCGGGGTCAGCCCCAAGCGGTTTCTCCAGTACCTGACGGTTGAGCACGCGAAGTCGCGACTCGCCGCATCGCAAAACGTGCTCGATCTCGCCGGGGAGGTCGGCCTCTCCGGGCCGGGACGGCTGCATGACCTGTTCGTGACGCTGGAGGCCATGTCGCCCGGCGAATACAAGACGGGCGGCGCGGGGCTCGCCATCCGCTACGGCACGCATGACTCGCCGTTCGGGCCGGTCCTGATCGCGACTTCCGTCCGCGGCATCTGCAGCCTGCACTTCCTGGACGACGGGGACGATGCAGCAGCCCGGATCCGAGCGGAATGGCCGCGCGCCGAACTGCGCCGCAACCCCGCCGGCACCGCCGCGCTGGCCGAACGCGTCTTCCGGTCGCTCGCGTCGCAGCCAGGGGCGCCGCTCGCCCTGCTGGTCAAAGGCAGCAATTTCCAGGTCAAGGTGTGGCGCGCCCTCCTCGCGTTGCCTTTCGGGGCCGTCGCCACCTACCGGCAAGTCGCGGAAAGCATTGGCGAGCCCGCCGCGGCGCGCGCGGTCGGCAACGCAGTCGGCGCCAACCCGATTGGCTGGCTCATACCGTGCCATCGCGTGATCCGGGATTCAGGAGAGCTGAGCCATTACCGCTGGGGGACGACACGGAAAGCGGCGATGCTCGGGTGGGAGGCCGCGCACGCCAGCGCGTCATCGCGGTGAACGGTAAACAGTAAACGGGGAACGGTAGAATGAGACTCGGCGCGACACCGGCAATACTGGTTGCGGCCGCGATTGCCGGCGGCTGCGCGCAGCTCGGTCGCATCGGCACGGAAGCCCCGGCGACCGGGCGCGACGTGATCGGCCGCGAACCCGTCACGTACTCGGGCGAGATCCCCTGCGCCGACTGCCCGGGCCAGCACCTGACGTTGACGCTGTTCGCCGATTCCACCTTCCGCCTGCGCCATACCTACATCGACGCGCGGGACGGCAAGGACCAGACGTTTCACGACCTCGGCCGCTGGGCGCGGCCGCAGAACCAGGGCGCGAACCGGCTGCGACTCGCCGGCGGCACCGAAGCCCCGCGCCAGTTCCTCATCCGCGGCGACGAAGGGCTGCGCCTGCTCGACAACGAGGGCGGTGAAATCAGCACGCGGCTCAATTACGACCTGAAGCGCCTGTCGAAGGTGGACCCGGTCGCCGGCCCGATGCGGTTGCGTGGGATGTACGTATACATGGCCGACGCGGCCGTCTTTAACGAATGCCTGACCGGCAAGCGCTTCCCGGTGCGCCTTGATCGCAACTATTTGGCACTGGAGCGCGCCTACCTCGCGGCGCGGCGCGCGCCGGGTGAGCCGTTGCTCGTGACCTTCGACGGACGCTTCGTCGAGGCCGCCGCGGAACCCGGAGCGCGGATTCGCGAGCAAGTCGTCGTCGAACGCTTCGACCGCATCTGGCCCGGCGCAACCTGCGGCCCCCGGTCGCCCGCGCAGGCCGCCCTGCTGGGAACCCACTGGAGGCCAGTCGAGATCGACGGCAAGCCGGTCGTGATCCGACCCGGCGCCCGCGAGCCGCACTTCATGCTGTCGGCGGAAGGCAATCGCGTGCACGGCTTTACCGGTTGCAACAACCTCGCCGGCGGGTTCGAACAAGGAGCGGACGGCTTCCGCTT
>Ga0184627_10000236_pt1 | contig 24070 bp, 17 predicted proteins | sample PLM3_127_b1_FD_133150 | JGI IMG/M metagenome (GOLD analysis project Ga0184627, IMG submission 133150) | Groundwater sediment microbial communities from an aquifer in East River, Colorado, USA - PLM3_127_b1 | ecosystem: Environmental > Terrestrial > Soil > Riparian zone | place: USA: East River... | reverse complement strand
GATGTGCAACCCCGCATCGTCGATACGCCGATAACTCACACCCGCGATCATGCGGACGCCGCGACGACGCAGCGCGGTGCGATGGATCCAGCCAGTGGTCTTGCCGAGTCCTTCCCCGGGCTTGCTGCGCTTGCGCTGCAGCAGGTAAATCGTGCGCGAACTCCTCGCCACGTGTCCCGCGCCGCTGACACCGCCACGTGCCAACAGGCTCGGGTCGATGCCCCACTCCTTCATGAAGACGATGGGGTCGAGACTCGGCGACGGGCCATCATGACTCAGGTATTCGGCGACATCGAAACCGATTCCGCCGGCCCCAATAATAGCGACGCGCTCGCCCACGGCGCGCTCACCGCGGATCACCTGCACATACGAAATCACCTGCGGATGATCGATACCTGGAATCGGCGGGATTCTCGGGCGCACGCCCGTGGCGAGGATCACTTCGTCGAACTTCGCCGCGTTGAGGTCGTGAGCGGACGCTCGACGGCCGAGCTCGAGCCGCACTCCCTTGAGTGCCAGTTGGCGACGAAAGTATCGCAGCGTCTCGTTGAATTCTTCTTTGCCCGGAATACGCTTCGCGAGGTTGAACTGTCCTCCGATTTCGTTCGCCGCTTCGAACAGCGTGACCTCGTGCCCGCGCTCGGCGGCAACGACGGCGCACGCCATACCCGCCGGCCCTGCCCCGACGACCGCGATCCGCCTGCGGGCGGCGGTCGGCGTATACACCAGCTCGGTCTCATGGCACGCGCGTGGATTGACTAGACAGCTGGCCAGCTTGTTCTCGAAGACGTGATCGAGGCAGGCCTGGTTGCAGCCGATGCAGGTGTTGATCTCGTCGGCGCGATTCTCGGCCGCTTTGCGTACGAACTCCGCGTCGGCGAGAAAAGGTCGTGCCATCGACACCATGTCGGCCTGGCCACCCGCGATGATCGCCTCGCCCACTGCCGGATCGTTGATCCGGTTGGTGGCGATGACCGGTAGCTTGATTTCGAGCCGCAGACGACCGGTCACCCAGCTGAAGGCCGCGCGCGGCACCATGGTCGCGATCGTCGGCACACGAGCTTCGTGCCAGCCGATCCCGGTATTGATCAGGGTCGCGCCCGCCTGTTCGATCGCCCGCGCGAGCGCCAGCGATTCCTCGAGCGTGCTGCCATCGTCGATGAGGTCGAGCATCGACAGGCGGAAGATCAGGATGAAGTCCGGTCCCACCGCGGCGCGCGTGCGCGACACGATCTCGATCGCGAGCCGGCTGCGATTCGTGAAGCTGCCGCCCCACTCGTCCGTACGGTGATTCGAGCGTCGCACCAGGAACTGGTTGATGAAGTAGCCTTCGGAACCCATGATCTCGACGCCGTCGTAACCGGCCTCGCGCGCGAGCACAGCGCACCGCACGTAGTCGCGGATCTGCCGCTCGACCCCTCGCGCCGAGAGCTCGCGCGGCTTGAAGGGACTGATCGGCGCTTTGAGCGGCGAAGGAGCCACCGCCAGCGGGTGATAGGCGTATCGCCCGGTGTGCAGGATCTGCATGCAGACGCGCCCGCCTTCGCGGTGCACGGCGTCAGCGATGAGCCGGTGACGCGGAATTTCCCCCCGCCGACTCAGCTTGCCCGCAAACGGTTTGGCCCATCCGGCAATGTTGGGCGCGATGCCACCGGTCACGATGAGTCCGACGCCACCGCGCGCCCGTTCGGCGAAGTACGCCGCCAGCCGCGGATAGTCGCGGGCGCGATCCTCGAGACCGGTATGCATCGAGCCCATCAGCACGCGATTGGGAAGCGTGATGAAACCGAGATCGAGAGGCTTGAGCAGGTTGGGATATGGGCCTGCGGTCATGATGGCGGGGTCGGCATTCACGCCGCAAATGATAGCCGACCGTTGCGCAGGATGAGAGAATCCGCCCCCCACGCGCATGCCTGCCATCCTCGAAGCCCGCCAGCTGGTCAAACACTACGGTGACGTCGTCGCCGTCGATGGCGTGTCCTTTACGGTCGAGGAAGGCACCTGCTTCGGCCTGCTTGGACCGAACGGTGCGGGCAAGACCACCACGGTCGAGCTCATGGAAGGAATCCTGCCGGCAACGTCGGGGCAGGTGTGGTATCGGGGCGAGCCGGCCGGCAGACGCTTTCGCGAGGAAGCAGGAATCCAGTTCCAGAAGACGGCGCTGCAGGAATTCCTCACCGTGCGCGAGTGCCTGACGCTGTTCCGCAATCTCTATCCACGCGGCGCCGACATCGACGACATCATCCGTGCCTGCGCGCTCGAGAAACTCCAGGGCCGCGACAACCGCAAGCTTTCAGGCGGTCAGCAGCAACGCCTGCTGCTCGGCATCGCGCTGGTGAACGATCCGGCGCTGCTGTTCCTCGATGAACCGACCACCGGTCTCGACCCGCAGGCACGGCGCAACTTCTGGGACCTGGTCGCCGGCATCAAGGCCCGCAACAAGACCGTGATCCTCACGACTCACTACATGGAGGAGGCTTACTACCTCTGCGACACCATCGCGATCTTGGATCACGGCCGCATCATTGCTCTGGGCTCGCCCCAGCAGCTGCTGCACGAGCATTTCGACGACGTGATCCTCGAGCTGCCACGCGAAGACTTCCGCCTGGATCGGGCGACGCTGCCGTTTCACGTCCTCGACGCTATCGAGCACGTTGAGATCTCGACACCCAACGTCGATGCCACGCTCAAGTACCTCATGGACGCGCAGGTTCCCCTGAAACGCCTGCGCATCCGGCCGCGCAATCTCGAAGACCTGTTCCTCGAGCTCACCGGCAAGGAACTGCGGGCATGAGCCGTCGTCTGTTCGCCGTCCTGCACGCCCGCAATCTCGAATTCCTGCGAGATCGCGCCACGCTGGGCTGGAACGTCCTGCTGCCGGTCGTGCTGGTGATCGCGATGGCACTGATTTTCGGCGGCCCGGAGCGCCCCCTGTTCAACGTCGGTGTCCTGCAAACCGGAGCAGCCGTCGAGCCGTCCTTGCACCCGTTCCTCAAGACTCACTACGTCGAGTTCTTTACCGTGCAGGACGAGCAGGATGCGGTGAAAAAAGTGGCCCGTCACCAGATCGATCTGCTCCTGGATCTGCGCGGTGCGCCTCGCTATTGGGTCAACACCGATTCGCCGCAGGGCTACGTGGTCGAGAAGCTGCTGCTCGAATCGGACCCCGGCGGCATCCGGCGGGAAGCCGTGACCGGACAGGCGGTGCGCTACGTGGACTGGCTGCTGCCCGGAATCCTCGGGATGAACATGATATTCAGCTGCCTGTTCGGAGTCGGTTGGGTCGTGGTCCGGTATCGCAAATCGGGCTTCCTCAAGCGACTGCGAGCCACGCCGCTCAGCGCCTTCGAATTCATTGCCGCGCAGGTGCTGTCGCGGCTGATCCTCATCATGCTGGTGACGGTATTCGTGTTCGCCGCCCTGCGCCTCGTCCTCGACTTCCGCATGGAAGGCAGCGCACTGCTGTTGTTCCTGGTCGCCCTCTTCGGCGCCATTGCATTGATCGCCATGGGGCTCTTCGTCGCCGCGCGTTTCACCAGCGAGGAGCTCGCGAGCGGCATTCTCAATTTCATCACCTGGCCGATGATGCTGTTGTCAGGCGTGTGGTACTCGCTCGAGGGCTCGGCCGACTGGTTACGCTGGGTGGCGAAAATCTTCCCGCTCACGCAGATGCTCGAGGCGGCACGCGCGATCATGCTCGACGGCGCGGGTCTCACCGACGTCGCCCCACAGCTTGCCTTCCTCGCCATCACCGCCGTGATCTTTCTCTCGCTCGGCGCGGCGTTTTTTCGCTGGCGGGCGGACTGAAGGCGAGCGCCCGGCCCTGCGCTGGAGCGCTCCTGCTCCAATGTTGTGCATCGCTGCGCGTGAGCCGCTCCCCAAAGCCGTGATAACCGCCTGATTTCCGGGCGCGGCTGCCGTGGCATGGCTCGTGCAAAGCTGCAACAGGAGGCCAGCAGTGGACGCACGCGTCGTTTCGGAGCCGCTCGACATTTCCGTGGAAGAAGACGACCGCACGGCGCTGACCAAGGAGGCGCTGCAGCGCTCGTTTCTCGACAACCTGTTTTTCATCCAGGGCAAGTTTCCCGCACTTGCCTCGCAGAACGACTACTACATGGCGCTCGCCTACACGGTGCGCGACCGCATGCTGCAGCGCTGGATCAGCACCGCGGCGGAATACACCAAGCAAGGCTCACGCACGGTCGCTTACCTGTCAGCGGAGTTCCTCACCGGTCAGCATCTCGGCAATAACCTGCTCAACCTCGGCTGCCTCGAACACGTGCGTGAGGCGATCAGCGAGCTCGGGTTGGACTTCGACGCGCTGCTGCAGCGGGAAGAAGAGCCTGGTCTGGGCAACGGCGGCCTGGGGCGGCTCGCGGCCTGTTTTCTCGACTCGCTGGCGACACTCGAACTCCCGGCGCTGGGCTATGGCATCCGATACGAGTATGGGATCTTCGAGCAGAAGATCGTTGACGGCTGGCAGGTGGAGCAGACCGACCTGTGGCTGCGCTATGGCAATCCTTGGGAAATCCCGCGCCCCGAATGGGCGGTCGAAGTACGCTTCGGCGGTCACACGGAACACCGCTGCGATGACCAGGGACAGCTGCGGGTGCGGTGGATACCGCACCACATCGTCTGCGGTGTGCCTTACGACACGCCGATCCTCGGCTATCGCGTCAACACCGCCAACACCCTGCGCTTGTGGCGCGCTGAAGCGCCGGAGTCATTCGACTTCGCGGTCTTCAACCGCGGTGACTACTACGGCGCGGTCAATCACAAGGTTGCGTCCGAAAACCTGACCAAGATCCTTTACCCGAACGACGAGCCGGCGCAGGGCAAGGAGCTGAGGCTCGAGCAGCAATATTTCTTCGTCTCCTGTTCGCTCCAGGACATGCTGCGCATCCTGCGCGTGCAGCATATTCCCCTCGAACGATTCCACGAGAAGTTCGTCGTCCAGCTCAACGATACCCATCCCGCCATCGCGGTCGCCGAATTGATGCGGCTGCTGATCGACGAGCACGCCCTCCCTTGGGAGAAAGCCTGGTCGATCACGCGCAAGACTTTCGCCTATACCAATCACACGCTCATGCCGGAAGCGCTCGAGCGCTGGCCGGTGGCGCTGTTCGCCCGGGTGTTGCCGCGCCACTACGAGATCATCCTCGAGATCAACGCGCGCTTTCTGGATGAAGCGCGCATCCGCTACTTCGGTGACGAGGGCCGCATCGCCCGCCTGTCGATCATCGACGAAACCGGCGAGCGCTACGTGCGCATGGCGCATCTCGCCTGTGTCGGCAGCCGCGCCATCAACGGCGTGGCGGAATTGCATACGCAACTGCTGCGGCAGAGCGTGCTGCACGATTTCCATCATCTCTGGCCGGAGAAGATTTCCAACAAGACCAACGGCGTGACGCCCCGTCGCTGGCTGCAGCTCAGCAATCCGCAGCTCGCCGAACTGGTGTCGCGCAAGATCGGCAACGGCTGGACCACGGACCTGAAGCAGATGTCACGGCTGGCGCCATTCGCCGGCGACGGCGTATTCCGCGCCGACTGGCGCGCGATCAAGCATGCCAACAAGCGCCGACTGGCGGCGCTGGTGCGCGCCAAGACCGGTGTGGCCATCGACCCCGACTCGCTGTTCGATGTGCAGGTCAAGCGCATCCATGAATACAAGCGTCAACACCTCAACGTGCTCAGGATCGTGGGGCTGTATCAGCGCCTCAAGTCGCAATCGGGACTCGAAGTGCAGCCGCGCACCTTCATCTTCGCGGGCAAGGCGGCGCCCGGTTACCGGCTCGCCAAGCTGATCATCAAGCTCATCCATTGCGTCGCCGACGTGATTAATCGCGACGCCGACGTCGCGGAACTGATGAAGGTGGTATTCATTCCGAACCTGAGCGTCTCGACCGCGCAGATCATCTACCCGGCTGCGGACCTGTCGGAGCAGATTTCCACTGCTGGCACGGAAGCTTCCGGCACCAGCAACATGAAGTTTGCGCTCAACGGAGCGGTCACGATCGGCACGCTCGACGGCGCCAATATCGAGATCCGCGAGGAAGTCGGCGCGGACAATTTCTTCTCGTTCGGGCTGACGGCGGCGGAAATCGCGCGGCTGCGGGCCGCGGGCTATCAGCCGCGGGCCTACTTCCGCGCCAACGATGAGTTGCGTGCAGTCATCGAGGTATTGCGCAGCGGCTTCTTCTCGCGCGGCGACACTGAGCTCTTTCAGCCGCTGCTGGACTCGCTGCTCGACGGCGATCCTTACCTGGTGATGGCCGATCACCAGGCGTACGTGGAAGCGCAGGATCGCGTCGACCGGGCGTGGCGGGACCCCGACGCCTGGACGCGGATGTCGATCGTGAATTCGGCGAGCTCCGGCAGATTCTCTTCGGACCGCACGGTGCGCGAATATTGCGAGGACATCTGGCGCATCAACCCGGTGCGCATCCGCTTGCTGTCACAGCAGGATGTGAAGGCGGGGCTGACGCAGTGATCAGCTCCGCAGTCCGACGAGCGGTGGCAGCGGGCAATGAATCGCCGCGCAGATCGCCCGCAGGAGTTCCCCTTCTTCGAGCGTGAGCCGCTGGTCGAGGGCGATGGTCTTGACCAATGCTTCGACCAGCTGCTCCTTGGCTGCTGGCAACAGCTGATCCAGACACTTGAGCGCCCGATCCAGCGCGCCGGGCCATCCCGGTATCGGCTGGTACGAAGGTCGATGCCGCGGCAGGAGGTGCTGCATGCCCATTTCAAACGCCCGTCGTGCCTGCGACTCGTCGCCGGTGCCATGCGCCGCCAGTGTGGAAAAGACCGCCTGCAGCTCGGTCGTCACCTGGTCGAGTCGCAGGCTGCGCTGGCGTGCAACAGGTTCCAGCTCATCGTGCAGGTACATGCGCGCCAATGTCCCGAGCGCGTACTCGAAGATCTGGATGCGCCCGTCGACCAGGATCAATCGATTGAGTGCGTCGACGATCCGGCGGCGGTCGTCACGCGGCAGCCGCCTGAGCGCAGGGAACAGTTCCTGCAATATCGGCAGACGCTGGACCGGTGCCAGCTGGCGCGCCGCTTCCTCCGCCCATACGATCAGCGTGAGCGCGCGATCGCCCAGATTCTGCCGCACGATCTGGAGCTGGCGTTCGCGGACTTCCGGCTTGGGGTCTAGCACCAGCGCGAGCAGCAGTCCGAGCGCCCGTCCCGGTCCCTCGAGATTGCTCAGCAATTCTGCCGGCAGCGAGCGCGTGACCGCCTGCGCGGCATTGACCTGCGGCACGCCGGGATTGCCGACCAGCTGCACCACGGCTGCCGGCGCCGCGTGCAGCAGCCCCGGCGCGAGTGGCTCAAGCCCGGCCGCAATGCCGGGTTGCGATTCACTGCTGACGCTTTCACCGGCCGTGCCGAGAGCAACCTGCGGCTCCAGATCGATACTCGCGAACTCGGATTCCTTGAACGAGGGATCGAGCGCCTTGATGCGCTCAATCAGCGGCGGATGGGTACGGAAAAGTCGCGACATGCCCTCGGCGAACAGCATGTGGGCGACTTCTTCCACGCCGTCATCATTGAGTCGAGAGCCCCGGTCGAAGCCGCCGATCTTGACCAGCGCCCCCTTGAGACCCAATGGCTCACGTGTGAACTGCACTGCCGACGAGTCTGCGAGTGATTCGCGCTGGCGCGAGACCGCGGCCTGGATGAGTCGTCCAAAGAAAACGCCGAGATAGCCCAGCAGCATCACGGCAAGTGCGGCAAGAGCCAGCACCGCCACCCCGCCCTTGCGGCTGCCTGAGCCTCGCGACGCATGACGCAGGACGGTGCGGCCGACGAGCGCGATCACCAGCAGACCGAACAGCAGGCCCATCAGGCGAAGGTTGAGTCGCATGTCGCCGTTCAGGATGTGGCTGAACTCATGTGCGATCACGCCCTGCAGCTCGGCGCGATTGAGCCGCTCGAGCGCGCCGCGAGTCACGGCGATGGCGGCGTTGGCCGGGGAATGACCGGCCGCGAACGCGTTGATGGCGCCTTCCTGGTCGAGGACGTAGATCTCCGGCATGGGCACGCCCGAAGCGATCGCCATCTCTTCCACGACGTTGTGCAAGCGCCGCCGTAACGGGTCCTGCACGTCGCGGTCGAGCCGTGTGCCACCGAGCGCGCGCGCCACCACCCCGCCGCCGCCGCGCAACACGGTGCTCTTGTACAGGCTTGAGAATCCGACGACGCCGAGGACCAGCAGCGAAGCAAACAACATCGATCCCGGGTGCGAACGAATCCACGCGCTATCCGGGATCGTCAGCGTTTCGGCCTCGGTCGAGGCCAACACCGTCAGCATGACGGCGTTCACCGCCACCACGATCACCAATACCGCAATGCTGAACAGCACCACCAGGCGCCGCGTCTGCGTGCGCGCCTGCGCTTGTCGCGCGAAGAAGTTCATCCGCCGCCCGCCGTTGCCGCTGCGATCAGCCGGCACCCTGGCTCAGGTAAAACTGACTTTGGGCGCCGCGCGCTTCTGCGCGTCGTCGATCTCGAGCAGCTGCGCCGGTCCGAATCCGAACGCGTTGGCGACGAGGCTGTTGGGGAAGACTTCGCGCGTAGTGTTGTAAGACATCACCGCGTCGTTGAACGCTTGCCGCGCGAAGGCAACCTTGTTCTCGGTCGTGGTCAGCTCCTCGGAGAGCTGCATCATCGTCTGGTTCGCCTTCAGGTCCGGATACGCCTCGGCGAGTGCGAACAACCGTCCCAAAGCGCCGGTGAGCGCATTTTCGGCGCCGGCGAGCTGTTGCAATGCCGCCGGATCGCCGGGCGTCGCCGCCGCCGCACGCAGACCGGTAACGGCTGCGTTGCGCGCGCGGATCACTGCTTCCAGCGTCTCACGCTCGTGCTTGATATAGCCCTTGGCGATCTCGACCAGGTTCGGGATCAGGTCGTAGCGACGCGTCAGTTGCACGTCGATCTGGGAAAAGGCGTTCTTGAAGGCATTGCGCGCGGCTACCAGCCGGTTGTAGATGCCGATCAGGAACAATACGAACACCACGATCAGGGCGAGCAGCACCCAGCTCATGCACTTCTCCTTCTTGGGGGTCGCGGAGTGTCAGTATTGCACAGGCAATCAGACGCTGGTGCGGCGATGTTCCTTGAGCACGCGGACCTGTTGAGTCTCCGTCTCGGCGGACTCGAGCTTGGCGTTGAGCGCGCGCACCCACTTGACGACATCGGCACCGGGGAGCGGTACGCTGATGAAGTATCCCTGCGCCATGTCGCAACCCATCTGGCGCAACAGGTTCCAGCTGTCGGCGGTCTCGACTCCCTCGGCGACGACCTTGACGCCCAGGCTGTGACCGAGCTCGATGGTCGAGCGCACGATCACGGCGTCGTCGCTCTGCTGCTTGAGCTCCATCACGAAGGATTTGTCGATCTTGATTTCATCCACCGGCAGCCGCTTGAGCTGCGCCAGCGACGAATAGCCGGTGCCGAAGTCGTCGATCGAGAAACGCACGCCGTCGTGACGCAGCTCCTCCATGACGCGCACCACCCGGGCGGTATCGCGCATCACCGCGCTCTCGGTGATCTCGAGCACCAGCCGATTCGCGAGCGCGCCCGCCTCGCGCAGCCGCCCGCGCACCAGCTCGGGCAGCTCCGGATCGCTCAGATCGGCCGCCGAAAGATTGACCGAGACGTCGAGTACGAAGCCCTGCGCGGCCCAGGCCTTCATTTGCTCGTACGCGGTCTTGAGCACCCAGCTGGTCAGCAGGATGATGCTGCCCGCCCGTTCGGCCAGTGGCACGAATTCGCCCGGGGCGATCCGGCCGTGGCGCGGATGATTCCAGCGTACCAGTGCCTCGAGGCTCTCCACGCGCTGCGTATTGATGTGCACTTTGGGTTGGTAGTGAAGCTCCAGCTCACCATTCTCGATTCCACGACGCAGGTCGCCGAGGATCGCCAGCTGGCGCCGGTGCCCTTCCTCGCGTCCCGATTGATACACCACCACGGATTCCCCGGACAGCCTGGCGTCGCAGAGCGCGATGTTCAGCCGGCGTAGCAAGGTCTCGGCGTCGTCGGCGTGCGCCGGGAAGGTGCAGATGGCGACGTGCGCATTGAGGCTCACGTGCACGTCTTCGCGGATCAGTCCGGAACGCACCGACTCCATGATCTGGCCGGCGAGCACCCGCGCTCGCGTCTCATCGCCTGCCGGCAGGAGCAACACAAACTGCGCTTCAGAGCTGTGTGCGACGTGCTCTTCCGCATTCACGCGGTTCGTCAGCCGGCGCGCCGTCTCACGCAACACCTCGTCACCGAACGCGTGGCCGAATGACGCCTGGATCTGGTTGAAGTCGCGGATCTCCACCAGCAGGAGCGCCATGGATACGGACATCCGCTGCGCGGCGCCCAACGCAGTCGCGAGCCGTTCGCGGAACAACATCAGGTTGGGAAGCCCCGTCACCGCATCGTGCAGCGCGCCGTGACGGATCTGCTGCTCGCGCTCCGAGATGCGCGCCTGCATCGAGTTGAGAGTGACCGCGAGGCTGGTGAACTCGGCGGTGCTGTTGAGCTCGACCGGCGTCGTGTAGTTACCGCCTTCGATGCGTTGTGCTGCTTCGACCAGCTGATCGAGTGGGCGGCTGGCGCTGCGGGCCAGCATCAACGCCAGGGGCACCGCGAGCAGCACCGCCAGTATGGTGATTGCGAGGATCGCCGTCCTCAAATCCTCCATCGGGCGCAGGATTTCCGCCAGCGACGTCTGCAGGATGATGTATAGCCGGCTGCCGGCACCCTCGACGGACTCGACCAGCAGGACATGTTGAGCACCCCCGAGCGTCACTCGGGTCGCCGCGCCGGTAGCGGTGCTCAGCGCGGGCAGTTGTTCGACGAGCGCGGCACGCAAACTGCCCGTGAGAGTCGATACAAACCCCGCAGCAGCCCGGTTCGAGCCGTCGTAGAACGAGACATCGACGCCGAGGAGCGAACGCATTTCGGCAGCGAGCGCAGCGTCGATGCGAAACCCGATGGCGACCCAACCGACGGGTAGCGGCGCGCGCACGGGTGCAATCACCAGCAAGTAGGGGCGGCCGTTGAACGTCCGATAGATCACGCCAGAGTCGGCGACCGCCACTTCGCCGTCCGGCCAGTCGATGCCGACGACGTCCGCTATCTCCGGGATCGTTGTTGCGAGCACGTGGCCATCGGGATCGAAGAACACCGCCAGGTCCGCGTCGATCCGGGCGGCGCTGTTTTCCAGCGCGGACAGAATAGTTTCGCTATCGCCAGAGGTGACCGCTGCCTTGAAGCCGTAGTCGGCCAGCAGGACCTGCGCGGCGTTGCGGATCTGCTCGGCGCGCGACTGCATTAGTTTGGAAAGTACGCGTCCGCCGGCTTCCAGCTCCACGCGCGCGCGCGACTGTGCTTCGCCTTGCGTCTTGACGACGAGCGCGATCATGGTAGCGACCTGCGTAGTCACCACCAGGATCAGGAGCAGCCCGAGAATGCGGGTGCGAAAGCTCAACATGGGCGAATCCGTCGCGCGAACGAACCACTCGGGATCATGCCGGTCCAGCCGCCAATCTAGAGAGCAAGCAGTGGTGTCGCTATGCGCGTACTGTCAAACTGCGACGTAAGTCGTGTTTAAGCGCCTGAATCTGCTGCTCTGGTTCGCGTGCTGCTGGTTGGCTGCGGCAACCCCTGTGTGGGCCGCGCGCATCGAGCTCGACGTGCTCGATCACGAAGGTCATGGCGTAGCTGACGTGGTGGTCGTGGCGCTGCTGCAGAACGCCACCGCCACCGCCGGAGCGCCGGCATCGCGCTCCCCCGCAATCATGGACCAGGCGGGGCGGCAATTCGTCCCTCACGTGCTCGTCGTGCAAACCGGCACGCCGGTGGCGTTCCCCAACAGCGACAGCGTCGCACACCAGGTGTATTCGTTCTCCGCAGCCAAGCGTTTTCAGCTGTCGCTCTATCGCGGCCATGCTCATCCGCCGCTGGTATTCGACCAGCCCGGCCTCGTAGTCCTCGGCTGCAACATCCACGACGACATGCTCGCCTACATCTACGTCACGCCCTCACCCTACTTCGCCAAGACGGCAGCGGATGGCAAGCTCGTGCTCGACGATCTGCCGGCGGGCAATTACGAGCTCAGGCTGTGGAACCCTCGATTCAATGAACCCCAGGCGGAACTCACTCGCGCCGTCCGACTGCAGACCGAGCAGCGCCTGGCTCTCAACGTGCGACTGACGCGCGCGCTCGCCCCGGAGCCGCGGCCGAAACCGGCGAAGCCCGGCTGGAATGACTACTGACCGCGCCGCGTTCGATCGTCAGCTGCCCTCCTGGCTGGCTGCTCCCGTGCTCATCTTGGTTGCGTCGGTGCCGTACGCGCAGGAGGTCAAGCACGAATTCCACGCACAGATCGATCTGCGATGGGTCGCCACCGACGTCGAGCGTTCGTTCACCGATGGCGGCCTGGGTCTTGGCCGTTTCGACGAGGGGCACCAGGATCTGCAGCTCGGGCGCGCCTTTCTCGACTACCGTGGGCGCCTCGCCGAGACGATCGACCTGCAAGTCACGCTCGATGCCTATGGCGATGCGGACAAGAATCCCATCGACGTCAGCGAGGCGTTTCTCGAATGGCGGCCCTACCCTGCCGCGGGCTGGCGCTGGCGAACGCGCCTGGGTGCGTTTTATCCGCCGATCTCACTCGAGAACCGGGGGCCCGGCTGGCAAAGCGCGTACTCGATCAGTTCTTCTGCGATCAATACGTGGATCGCCGAAGAGATTCGCACTATTGGTGCGGAAGTGAATGCCACCTGGCTGGGTTCACGGCTGGGCAAGACCGTCGACGTAAGCCTGATCGCCGCCGTCTACGGCTGGAACGATCCGATGGGGGTCGTGATCTTCGAGCGCAGCTGGGCAATCCACGATCGCCAGACAGCGCTGTTCGGTCACCTGCCGAAGATGTTTCCGCAAGGGTCAGGCCGTGCCGGGCTCGAGCTGTTTCATGAAATCGACGATCGCGCCGGTTACTACGCCGGAGTGCAGATCAGCTGGCCGGAGCGAGTGGTATTGCGCGCATTGCACTATGACAACCGCGGCGATCCTGCCGCATTCAACGGCTACGAGTCGGCGTGGCTCAGCCGCTTCGACAGCGCCGGGTTGCGCGTCGAATGGCCGAGCGACTGGACACTCATTCTGCAATGGATGGGTGGCGACACGGGCGTCGGTCCGAGCGACGACGGCAGGGGACTCCTGATCGTCGATTACGACTCGTACTTTGCCTTGCTGAGCCGGGCATTCGGCGCGCATCGCCTGACCCTGCGCTTTGACGATCTCGCCACCGAATCGTCGCGCGGCGCGCAGTTCTTCAACAACTACCAGGATGTCGACGGATGGACCCTCGCGTATCTGTTCGAACTCGACGATCACTGGCAATTGGCCGCCGAGGCACTGCAACTCCGAGGTGAGCTGGCACAACGCAGCCGCATGGGTCTCGATCCGCAACTGCGTGAGCGAACCTTTCAGCTGGCAATCCGCTACGCGTTCTAGGCGATCGAGAGCTTCGGCCAGCGGCCGTACGTCAGCGCCCGCCAGACCCATTCGAGCGGACCGTAAGCGAAGCGCGCGAGCCACCAGCGGCTGAAGAGAATCTGCCCCGCGTACGCGGTGACGACCAGCGCAACCACTGCCACCGTACCGATGCGGCCAGCCAGTCCGAGTCCCGGGCCGACGTCGAACAGTACGAATGCATACACAAAGCTCTGCAAGACGTAATTCGTCAATGCCATGCGGCCCGCGTACGCGAATGGCTCCAGCAGGCGTTTGCCCAACGGCGCATGCAAGCCAACGACGATCGCGCAGACGTACCCCGCCGCGAGCAGCGGAACAGCGAACAGGTGCAGGACCTCACCGAGGAATTCCCAATGATCCCATTCGGGCAGCAGCCCGTGCTCGCCGTACCAAGAGGTCATGTGCGCGATACCCTCGAGGATGAGCCCGGTCGGAAGGGTCAGGCGCAATACCCGTCGGAAGCCGGGCAGATACGCGGCGGCATTCTGCAGCCAACCGCGGCGGCCGACGTAGGCTCCGAGCAGAAAGCGGCCGAATGCGTACAGCAACCAGCCGATTAGCATGCCGTTGGCAACAAAATCGAACCAGTAGTACTCGGCGAATACTCGCACCAGGCCGAAATAGCTCCCAGCCGCAGAAAACGACTGCCTTTCTTCGACAGCTGCATCGGAGTATTGATTGGGCAGACCGTCGCCGAGACCACCAAACTCGGCCAGGATCTCGACCAGCGTGCGACCGAATATCGCCAGCAACAATCCCCAGAGCAACAGCCGGCGGGTATCGACCCGGCGCACGGCGAGCAAGCCGAAGCCGGCGATCGCGTAGACATGCAGGATGTCCCAGGACCAAAGCAGGAAATTGTGGGCAATTCCAAGCGCCAGCAGGATCAACAGGCGACGCCGGTAAATGCGTTCGAAATCGGCGCCGCGTGCCTCGAGGCGCTGCATCTGTAGGGAGAATCCCAGCCCGAACAGGAACGCGAACAGCGTGTTCGCCTTGTCGTGCACCAGCCACTTGCAAACTTGCAGCAGGGTGAAATCAAGCGGCGCCGTTGGCAGCGTCAGGAGCTGTTGACCGGTCGCCATCAATCCGACGCCGGCAAAGCCGACGAAATTCATCAGGAAAACGCCGAACAGAGCGACGCCGCGCAGTACGTCGAGCTCCTCGACGCGATCTTCAGTCCCGACCGGTGACGGCAGGTCCACTCCGGCGGCTCGCTGTTGGGTACCCTATTGCGCCGGGCCGGTGAGCCTGCGCAACTCGCGGCGCGCCGCGGCAAATTCCGGAGCGATGATCAGAGCGCGCTCCAGCGCGTTGCGGGCGCCGAGCGTATCGCCTGCTTCGCGCAGGCCACGCCCGACGTAGAGATAGGCATCCGCAGCGCCCCAGCGGGGACCACCGGATTCCGTCGCGCCGCCGTTCTCGAATATTTGCACGCAGCGGCGGAATTTTGTCTGGGCGCGTGCCGGGTCACCGCCAAAGGCCTTGGGCTTTTCACGATCGGCAACGCCGTCGAGCAGCACCACGCGCGGATTGTCGGGCGCGAGCTTGCGTGCCTTCTCGATTCGCGACGAGCTCTGCGGGCCGTGCACCATCGCTTTCCATGGCCTGATTCCCGCCAGCGCGCCGTAGCAGGCCGCTTGCAGTGCGTAAGCATCGGCAAAATTCTCGTTGGCTTCCATGCTGCGATCGAGCTCCTCGACGCAATCCCCCATCGCGTCCCCCGCCCCCGCATCCGACTTCTGCATCAGCATGAGTCCCAGTCGATAGTGGGCAAAACCCAGCTCGTAACGCGCCAACGCCGAATCGCCGCCTTTCGCCAATGCGCTTTGCGTGCTCTGAATGAGGTTGCGCAGCGAGTTGGCGTCTTCCGTGAACCACGCGTACTCGACCCGGCTTTCGAGATCGTCGAGATCGAGTTCCTGGGCCGCAGCCGTCGCCGACACGCAGGCCATCACCAACAGCAGGTTTTTCCAGTGAGCGACGCGCAAGTGCTTCTCGGATGAGGGACAGGTCTTGCCCGGCGCGGCAAGATAGCATGCAATGTCGGCATCCCGAAGCTCGCACCCTTACCGGCCGTGTCACTGGATCTCGTCGATATCGGCATCAATCTGGCGCACGACAGCTACGATCGCGATCGTGAGCAAGTGATCGAGCGCGCACGCGCGGCGGGCGTGAACCATCTCATCGTCACGGGCTCATCACTTGAGAGCACGCGGCAGGCGATCGAACTGTCGCGCGCATATCCCGCTGTGATTCGGGCGACTGCCGGAATCCATCCGCATCACGCGGCGCAGTTCTCCGCGGGCCAGCGGCCGGAATTGCACGACTTGATGCGCGCCAACGAGGTGCTTGCCGCCGGCGAATGTGGTCTCGACTACTTCCGCAATTTGTCGCCGCACGCGGATCAGCGCAATGCCTTCGGCTGGCAACTTGAGATGGCTGCCGAGGTGCGCAAGCCGGCATTCCTCCACCAACGGGACGCACACACCGATTTCGTCGCGCTGTTGCGTGAGCATCTGCCACGGCTGCCGGGAGCCGTCGCGCATTGTTTTACCGGTGGCGAGCGCGAGCTCGACGAGTATCTGGAACTCGGGCTCTACATTGGAATCACGGGGTGGATCTGCGATGAGCGCCGTGGCACGCATTTGCAGGAACTCGTCGCCCACATTCCGGCCGAACGATTGCTGCTCGAAACCGATGGACCCTATCTGCTGCCGCGTGACCTGACGCCAAAGCCTGCGGCGAGACGCAACGAGCCGAGTTATCTGCCGCACATCCTCGCGCACGTTGCCCGGCAGCGAGGCGAGTCGATCGAAGTCGTCGCACGCACCACGACCGACAATGCACGGCGGCTGTTCGGTTGGCCGCCGGTTCTCGACGGAGCCTGAAACACTCCTTCGACGCGTTTTTGATATATTGTGTAACTACCTGTTTTACTGAAGAACAATATGATTGATCTTGAAGCGATGAAGGACCACGTCGAAGTCACCTGGGCGGACTCGATCGTGCCGCAGCTGTGCGAGTACGTGCGCATCCCGAACAAATCGCCGGTGTTCGATCCGGAATGGGAAGCGCACGGGCACATGGAACGGGCCATCCAGCTGCTGGCGAGCTGGTGCCGCGCTCAGCCGATCGCCGGGATGCAGGTCGAGATCATGCGGCTCAAAGGCCGCACGCCCGTCCTGCTGGTCGACATCCCCGGTCGGGTCGACGGCTGCGTACTGCTCTATGGCCATCTCGACAAGCAACCGGAATTCACCGGGTGGCAGGAAGGCCTGGGCCCGTGGCAACCGGTCCTGCGCGACGGCAAGCTCTACGGTCGTGGCGGTGCGGACGACGGCTATGCGGTCTTCGCTTCCTTGACAGCGATCGGCGCACTCGATGCGCAGCGCATTCCGCGCGCCCGCTGCATCGTGCTGATCGAAGCCTCCGAAGAAAGCGGCAGCCCCGACTTGTCCGCGCATGTCGACGCACTGGGCGCCCGCCTCGGAGTGCCGACATTGGTGGTCTGCCTCGATGCAGAGTGTGGCAATTATGATCAGCTCTGGTGCACGACATCGTTGCGCGGCAATCTCATCGGCACACTCGAGGTTCAGGTGTTGACCGAGGGCGTGCACTCCGGAATGGGCAGCGGCATCGCACCGTCGTGCTTTCGCGTCCTGCGCCAACTCCTATCGCGCATCGAGGACGAGAAGAGCGGCAAGCTCAAGCTCGATTCATTGATGACACCCGTTCCCGCGGAGCGGCGCCGTCAGGCCAAGGCAACCGCTGCGGTCCTCGGCGATTCGGTGTGGCAGAAACTTCCTTTCACGCCCGGCGCTCGACCCGTCACCGATGGCCCCGTCGAACTGCTGCTCAACAGCACCTGGAGACCTAGTCTTACCATTACGGGAATCGAAGGATTGCCGGCCCTGCGCGATGCCGGCAACGTGCTGGTGCCGCAATTGAGCGTGAAGCTTTCGTTCCGGCTGTCGCCAACGGCCGATCCGCAACGCGCCGCGCAAGCGGTGAAGGACCGGCTGGAGGCCGAACCACCGTACGGTGCCCGCATTGCTTTTACTCCGGGATCGGCAATGGGAGGCTGGAATGCACCCGCCTTCGATCCGTGGCTCGAGCGATCGTTACAAAATGCTTCTCGCGCGACGTTCGGGCGCGACATGCTCTGCATGGGTTCGGGCGGCAGCATCCCCTTCATGGGCATGCTGGGCGAGCGCCTTCCCGGGACGCAGTTCGTGGTAACCGGCGTGCTCGGGCCGCACGCCAATGCGCACGGCCCGAACGAGTTCCTGCATCTCGCCACTGCACGCAAGGTCACGCTGTGCGTTGCGCAGGCGATTGCGGATCACGCGAGGAGTGTTTAGCGGCGTGCGAGATCGCTGGGCGCGGCGCTCGACTTGAGACGTTCCCATGCGGGCCGGTAGCGCGACACCAGCTCCTGCATGCTCGCCTTGTCGATCGGTGCGTACTCGGCCTTGATCGAATCCAGCATCAGCACCGACTTCGGCCGTCCCTTCGGGAACTTCGAGCGTGTAGTGAAGAGAACTCTGCCTTCTACTGGCACGTCGTGCGCGATGTGCTTGACCGCCGCCATCCGGTCGAGCAGCGGGCCCTGTGGATTGGCGAAACTGTAGCGGCGCGTACGCGTCATCACGGTCCACTGGTCCATCTGGTCGCCGCCAAACACGAGCCCGGGTATCTCGCGCAGATCCAGTACCAGGATGCCACGCTGCGTCAACAGCAGAAAATCCACATGCACGTGGCCGTCCATGCCATCGGGCAGCAGAATGTCCCGCATCACCTCGTACGCTGCGCGTTTCAGGGCGATGAACAGCGCGCGCCGCATCGCAAAGCGGCGGTAGCGTCGATAGCCCAACACCAGCAGCGCCAGCACTGCCAGGCAACCGATGCCCCACGCCACCAGTAACGGATCGATGCTCTCGAGATCTATGCTCATTGTCCGCTCAGAAAGCTCGTCAATGACTGAAAATCAGCGGCCATCTCGGTCGCGTGCTGTGGCAAGGCGAGCAGTGCCGCCAGGCTCGATGGAATGGCGACTTCCTGGCCGATCAGCGGCTCGACGGTTTCGCTGAACTTGGCCGGGTGCGCAGTTGCCACGATGACCCAGTGGCGCGCGCGCCGGAGTTCCTGCGGCAATTCCGCGTAGGCTTCCGCCGCGACCGCGGTGTGTGGGCACCAGACGCGACCATAAGTGGCGAAATCGGCGCGAATCCGCGCACGGATCTGGTCATCGGTGATCGACACTGCCGCGAGTTGCGCCCGCATCGCCTCGACGTCCGGGTAGATCAACCTCAGCCGCTCGAAGTTGCTCGGGCTGCCGACGTCCATGGCCGACGCGAGCGTCGCGACGCTGGGTCGCGGCTGCCATTCACCCGATTCGAAGAACTCGGGAACGGCGCGATTGGCGTTGTGGGCCAGGATAATCTCCGCGATCGGCAGGCCCATCGTCCGTGCCCATGCGCATGCGACCACGTTGCCGAGGTTGCCGCTCGGCACGATGTACGAAGCGGGGCCGCCGGTGCGGCGCCAGACATCGAGACTGGAGGCGGCGTAGTACACCATCTGCGGCAGCAGGCGCCCGATATTGATGCTGTTGGCGGATGAGAATCGATGGGAGCGCCGCAAGCTCTCGTCCTGCATGGTCTGCTTGACGAGATGCTGGCACTCGTCGAAGGTGCCGCGCACCGCAACTGTGCTGACATTGTCCCCCCAGCACGACAATTGCTGCTGCTGCCGTGGCGAGACCAGGCCTTTTGGAAAAAGCACCACCACGTTGAAGCCACGACGCCGGTGAAAAGCAGCGGCGACCGCAGCTCCGGTATCGCCCGACGTCGCCACCAGGATGGTCAACGGCTGACTGCGCGGCTGGAGGCGTTCGAGACATGCGGCCAGGAAGCGCGCCCCAAAGTCCTTGAAGGCCACCGTCGGCCCATGAAAGAGCTCGAGCACCTCCACGCTCTCTGCGCCGCCCCGCAGCGGAGTCAGCGGCGCGGGAAAGTCGAACGCGTCAGCGGCCAACTCAACCAGTGCCGACTGCAACGGGTCGCCGGCAAAGAATGGCGCCAGCACCGTTGCGGCAAGCTTTTCCAGCGGCACTTGCGAATCGAGCGCGCCGGCCCCGAACTCTGGCAGCTGCACCGGTACGAACAACCCGCCATCGTCCGCCAGGCCGCGCTCGACGGCGTCCGCGAGGGTTGCGGTTCGTTCCGGTTGGCGAGTACTGGCGAACAGCATCAGCGGTCAACGAGCCGCGCGCCCAGCGGCTCGATGCGGGTGATCCAGTGATCGCTTGTTTGTCCGTGCTCGGCGAACGAGTCGACCATCGCAGTGCGAATCGCTTCCGCTCGCGGCGCTTCGCACCATGCGAATACGCTCGGACCGGCGCCGGAAATCGAGCACCCGAGCGCGCCGCATGCCATGGCGGCCTCACGGACCGAACGGAAGCCGGGGATGAGAGCCTGGCGTTGCGGCTCGATCACTACGTCCTGAAACGCGTCCCGAATCATGTCGAGATCGTTCGAATAACAGCCGGAAATGAAGCCGGCCAGGTTGGCGGTCTGCCAGACGAAGTCCGACAGGGTGACGTTCTGGCTGAGGATCCCCCGGGCTTCGCGCGTCGACAGGCGCATGTGCGGGTGAACCAGCACGCAACGGATTCCGGCCGGCACCGGGATCTGCTTGATGCGCGGGTGATCGACACCGACCGTCAGCACCAGTCCACCGAAAAGCGACGGCGCGATGTTGTCGACGTGGATCGAACCGCTCGCGAGTTGCTCTCCCTGCATCGCGAACTTGAGCAGTTCGAGCCCGCTGGCGGGCTCGTCGAGCAAGGCATTGGCGGCCACGACCGCCGCGACGGCGGAGGCCGCCGAACCACCGAGCCCGGACGCGAGCGGGATTCCCTTGTCGATGTCGAGTTCGACTCCGCCGCTGCCCTGCCGGGCCTGCCACAGGCTCAAGACTGCTTTCCCCGCCGTGTTGCGCTCGACTTCGCGCGGCAGATCGCTGACCACTCCCGTGATCGATCCGATGCGCACGCCGCCCGCCGCAACGCGTCGTGCGGTCACGCGATCGCCGACCGCTTCCACCGTGTGACCGAGAATGTCGAAGCCAATACCGACGTTGCCGACCGTTGCCGGTGCGTAGGCGGTTGCCTCGGTTCGTGACATACCTAGAGCTTGGTTCCGAGGTAGGCACACAGGCGCAGCAGGTCACCGAACACGCCACCGGCCGTGACTTCGGGTCCCGCGCCGGGTCCCTGCACGATGAGCGGGTTGTCGCAGTAGCGGCGGGTCGCAAAGCGCACCACGTTGTCGGTGAGCGAAATGTTGGCAAAAGCGTGGCTCACCGGCAACCGCGTGAGTCCGACCGTCGCCACACCCTTGGCGTCGAGACGCGCGACGTAACGCAACACCTCGCCCTCGGCGCGGGCTTTCTGAAAGCGCGTGTGCATCGCCGCGTCGAACTCCGGCAGCCGGGCCAGAAATTCCTCGATGGAGCATTGCGCCAGGCTGTTCGGCACCAGGCTCTCGACCTGGACGTCGCCGAGCTCGAGATCGAGCCCCATCTCTCGTCCCAGGATGATCAACTTGCGCGCAACGTCCATGCCGGACAGGTCGTCGCGCGGATCGGGCTCGGTGTAACCCTTGCTCTTGGCCTCGCGCACGATGTGCGAGAACGGCACTGTGCCGTCGTAGGTGTTGAAGAGATATGCAAAAGTGCCCGACAGGATGCCCTCGATGCTCACGATGTCGTCGCCCGTCTCGCGCAGGTCGCGTACCGTGGTGATCACGGGCAAGGCCGCACCGACGGTCGCCTCATAGAGGTAGTGCGTCCCGGCTGCGCGCCGCGCTTCGCGCAACGAGCGGTAATACGCGAGGTCGCCGCTGTTCGCCTTCTTGTTGGGCGTCACCACGTGCATTCCCGCACCCAGCCAATCGCGATAGCGTCCTGCCACTTCGCTGCTGGCGGTGCAGTCGATCATCACCGCGTGCGGCAGGAAATCGGCGTGCACGAACTGCGCGAACGCATCCGGGTCGGCGGGCACGCCATCGCGCTTGAACCGCGCGCGCCAGTTCGCGAGGTCGATACCCGCGTCTGCGAGCAGCATGCTGCCGGAGCTCATGATGCCGCGGACGCGGAGATCGAGGTTGAATGCCTGCTTAAGACGCTCCACCTGGCTCGCCAGCTGATCGAGCAGCACCTTGCCGACAGTGCCGGGACCGATGACGCCGATCGAGACGGTGTGCGGCGAAAGATAGAAACCCGCGTGCACGGCGCGCAATGCCTTGGCCGCAGCACGCCCGTCGATCACCACCGAGATGTTGCGCTCGGATGCGCCCTGGGCAATGGCGCGGATATTCACGGCGGCGTCGCCCAGCGCACTAAAGGCCTTCGCGGCCACACCGTGCGTGCCCGCCATGCCATCGCCCACTACTGCGAGAATGCTCAGGCCCCGGTCGACCTCGACGCTCTGAATCTGTCCTTGTCGCAGCTCGCTGTCGAAGGCGCGCCGGATGACCTGCTCGGCGCGCGTCGCCTGGGCTTCGGGGATCGCGAAGCAGATCGAGTGTTCCGAGCTGCCCTGGGAAATCAGGATCACCGAGATGTTCTCTTCACGCAGCGCGCCGAACAGGCGGTGTGCCGTTCCCGGAACTCCGATCATCCCAGTTCCTTCGAGGTTGAGGAGCGCGATCGCATCGATGCTGGTGATGCCCTTGACGCGCAGCTTCGATTCCGGGCGCGCGCAGATCAACGTACCGGTTTTGTCCGGCGCAAAGCTGTTGCGGATCCAGATCGGGATGTCGCGCTCGACGGCCGGCGCCATGGTCTGCGGGTGAATCACCTTGGCCCCGAAATACGCCAGCTCCATCGCCTCGTTGTAGGACAGCGAGTCGATGACTTTCGCGTCGGGCACCAGCCGCGGGTCGGCGCTCAGTACGCCGTCGACGTCGGTCCAGATGTGGATCTCGCGCGCCTCCAGCAAGGCACCAAAAATCGATGCCGAGAAATCGCTGCCGTTGCGCCCGAGCGTGGTCTGGATGCCGCGCGTGTCGCTGGCGATGAAGCCGGTGATGATGAGCGTGCCGGTGAATCCCTCTTTGAGCTCGGCCCGCAGCCGGCGCAGCGATTCCTGCCACAGCACCATCGGTCCCAGGGGTCCCCACTCGACCACCAGCACGCTGCGCGCATCGAGCCAATCGACTCCGCCGGTCGCGGTGCCGCGCTCGCGCAGCAGCACCGTGAACAGTTTCGTGGACCATATTTCGCCATAACCCGCGATCAGGTCGCGGACGTTCTGCGCCGCGGAGCGGATCTGCTTGACGGTATGCAGGATGCCCAGAATGTCGCGGCAGTCGGCTTTGAGCTCGGCGATATACGCGGCGGCCCCGCCGGGTTTCAGCACGCTTTCGGCAATCTCGATGTGGCGCTCGCGAATCTCGTTCAGCCGCGAGTCAAAGGCGATGTCCTGCTGCTCTGCCAGCGCGACCAGCTCCAGCAACCCATCGGTCACGCCCTTGCAGGCCGACAGCACCACGGCCTGGTGCGAACCGGGACGACCGACGATGTCCGCCACGCGACGAAAGCAGGCAGCATCGGCGACGCTCGATCCGCCGAACTTGTGTACGGTCCAGGACGATTTCGCCATCACCAATGGATTCTCCGATTCGCGCGCAGTTCCTGCCCGCCGGTGCCCGAGGGACATCGGCAGTTGCGGATGATACAGGCGCTGGGTGCGCTTACAGTCGCGCGCGTGGCGGGCGCCGAGTCACGTCCGGTGCCGCGGTGGTCCGCGGTCCGGGCGCTCGCGCGCCTCGTTGATGCGAAGGCTCCGCCCGCCGAATTGCTGGCCGTTAAGGGCAGCGATCGCGGCATCGGCTTCCCCGCCGTCCATTTCCACGAATCCGAAGCCCCGCGGCCGTCCTGTCTCGCGGTCGGTGACCAGTTTCACCGACTGCACCTTGCCGTGCGGCTCGAACAGCTGGCGCACCTGATCCTCGGAAGCGCTGAACGGCAGGTTCCCCACGTAGATTGTTTTCATTGCCTCACCTGACGGGTTTGCCGGAAAAAACCCGCAAAATCCGCCGCGACTCTAATCTGTCGCGCTGCACCATGGCAAGAAGAGCTTGTGCTCCCGACGGCTCAGCGGATCCATTGGCTCTGATCCAGCGTCACCGGGCGTTCTTCCGCGAGGATCCGGGACAGGGCCTCGAGCACACGGACTTCATCGAGCACGACATCCTCAGGAAGGTTTGCATCGGGAATGCTCGCGGGCACTTCACGCACCGGCGTGGTGAGACTGTCGCCGTCGTATTCGATGCGGATACCGCGCCCCGACAGCCCCTCGCGCCGGTGGAACGCCGGCATCGGCCAGTCCTTGCGCCGCCAGCGCTCGCGCCGCCCCAGGACGCGCCACGCGCCACGGTGCAGAGCCGCGTCCTTGAGCCGGCACACCAGCTGGACGTTCTCAGCCTTGAGGCCGGCGAGTTCCGCCATTGTCGGAACGGCTTTG
>Ga0184627_10000235_pt1 | contig 24126 bp, 27 predicted proteins | sample PLM3_127_b1_FD_133150 | JGI IMG/M metagenome (GOLD analysis project Ga0184627, IMG submission 133150) | Groundwater sediment microbial communities from an aquifer in East River, Colorado, USA - PLM3_127_b1 | ecosystem: Environmental > Terrestrial > Soil > Riparian zone | place: USA: East River... | reverse complement strand
TATTTGGTGACAGGCGATCCCAAACTTGGCAAGCTGGTGACGTCCGGGGGATTGTTTGTTCGGCAGGATCGTCTGTTCTTCATCTTAGCCAATGCCCATACCTCCCCAAGCTCCGTGCAATACGAGAATACCTATGAATTCGAGGCAAGGGATGAGCCGCTTATCCCGATCGCGCGCTACAAATTTACCGTGGGGTTCAGCCCGAAAGATGCGTGGATCCGGAATGCAAAGGCGAGAGGAATCGAAGGATACGAACGGTACCTGGACGAGTCCAAACTGCTGGTCATTGATTTGCCGCGCTTGATGACAGAGACCCAGACGCCAGCTACAAAAGCCACCCCGCCATCCCCCAACCCTGGTCCTTGAAACTGAGTCTGCACGAGGAACTGCCTTACAAATCTCTCATGGTGGCTCCACATAGCTCTTCTTTACCATAAGGCTGTCACTGGGTCTGCTCAGATGAGTTCGGTCCACAAACCAGATCGCTCCACAGTTCAGGCAGCGGAAACCGTCGCAGGCCCACACGGCAACGGTTGAATCAGAACCGTAGAAGCGCTCGGCGATTTTTAGCCCACCGCACCGATCACATTCCCATTCCATAGCTCAATTGCTGCTCGACCAGCTCAGCGAAGGGTTGTCCTCCATGACCTAGTATTTGAGCCTGCGGGATGCATCTTGTTCTTGCCATATTTCGATGTCATCAATCGTTCGTTAGGTAACTGTAAAATTTTCCCCGTTGAGATGCCCGCCTCTCGCATGAAAAGGAGCGCCGGTACGTCAGTTCCAGAACCAGATCACCTGCATCCGGATCAGATTCGCATCGGCGATGAACTGAGAGCCAGGCATGGTGGCCGTAGACAGATTAGTCAGAGAAGTATTAGGCCGATGCATGTAGGCGTAAGCCACCGTGAACTCCCACTGCGGATCCGGCTGCCACGCGATCCCGGCCTCGACCTCTTGCATCCCCCGGTCGCTTGGTGCGCCAGTCAAGAACTTGATGCCTCCGTAGTAGGTCTGCCATCTCGCGTAGAAATTCGCCAGTGCCGTGTCGGAGTATTTCCACTGGTAATGCAGTTGAGCGTATCCGCCGTTCAGCGCCCGTACCCGCACAATACCGTCCTGCCCGCGCTCCGGACCCCGGCCAATGTCGAATTCTCCGATAAAGCCCCACGGCTGGGGCGGATAATAGATGTAGAAGTTGAGCCGCTCGTCGAGGTAGTTCCGTGCCTGCGTGTTCCCGCTCTCGTTGAACGAGAACAACGTCGTGGTCGCCGCTGCGGTGCCCATCGAGACGTTGAACATCCCACGCATTGCATTCATGCCGACTTCCATGAGACGCCCACCCGGAAGTTCCAGCGGCCAGCTCAGACGCATCCCCACATGCTTGTCTGCGTTCGCCTCACCGGCATTGGCTCCCTGCCCGTTATAGACTCCGATCCAGAACACGCCGTAGTCGCCGGGACCATACATGTAATCCAGCATTTGTTTATAACGGTAGTGAACGATCTTGGGTGTCCACATGAAACTGATGCCCGTGTCGCGCTCGCTCTGCTGACAGCTATTTGTGGCATCCGCACGGTCGATGGCCATCCGCACTCGGCTCGCCTGCCAGTTGTCGTATGAGCAGGCAACCCGCTGCAGCCCCACCCGAAGACGAAACTCCTTGTCCTTGTCGAACATCCAGTCGCCGTAGGCGTCCCGCATCGACAGCACATAGGGGTTGCCGCTGATGTTGGTGGCCAAGTCCGGCTGGATGAAGAACGCCACATGGTCAGAGACCTGACCCGTCACGACCCAGCGGATTCGACGGAAGAAGAAGCCCGTGTTGGCTCCGATGGATGCGTCATGATAGTCAGTCAAGGGGGCGGTCTGGCTTAGGATCGGGTTGTACCGGAACATCCCGTACCCGTACATCATGATCCGCTCATACCACCGGGGACTGCCGGTAAACTCGGCCACGATGGCGCGTTCGCTGACCCTGCGCTCCTCTTCGGCTTTGATCCTGATCCAATCGTCCATCGTGAGCACACCCTTTTCCAACAAGAGATCCTCCAGGGAGGTCCCCTCGATCCCTTGTTCGCCTCTCCTGATCATGCCCCCTGGCGCAGGGGGGTAACCAGCACCGGGGGCGGCGCTCGGCGTCTCGGTCCGAGGATGTTCTTCAGCCAGTACCACCGCAGGTCCACCGGTGCCTCCCATGAAAAGGATCAGCACAGCAGCCCAAGCCGGGATTGTCCACGATCTTTTCATCACATCCCTCCTCGATTCTTGTGATGATGTGGCAGTGGCATCAGTTCAATCGTCGGCAGTTGTACAGGCTGAATGTGACGTACCAGTAACTGGTTTGTTACAGGGTTGTTAAAAATTCTGTTTGCGCCGAGAGGTGAGCTGCCCAGCGAGGTTTAACCGGGTCGTAACCTGCACTTGACTGGTCTGTGATGCAGCAGAGCTACAGTGCTCAATCAGTGTATGGTGGAACTTATTCAAATCATCGAAGATGACCCAAAGCATGCGGCCTTGCTGGATCACGCGCTCCGTAAGGCTCGCTACCGAACCAATGTGGCCCATGACGGGGAGGTCGGACTCCAAGACGTCAGACGCTTGAACCCGGCGCTCATTCTGTTGGATATCATGCTCCCTGGCATGGATGGTCATAAGGTCTGCCGACGCTTACGTGAGGATATCCAGACACAGGCCATTCCGATTATCATGTTGACAGCGTTAGGATCGGAAGATCATCGCGTGGCCGGTTTGGAGCTGGGAGCGGATGACTATATTGCCAAGCCCTTTAGCCCGCGGGAGGTCATCTCTCGAGTCAAGGCTGTATTGCGACGGGCCCGACCTCAGACTGGAGTGAAAGACCTGTTCTACCAGGGAGAACTGATTTTAGAGGACACTTGCTTGGTCGTGACGTTCCGTGGAACCCGGTTGACCTTGTCAGGTCCCGAGTGGTGGATCCTTCGCCGGTTGGCAGAGTCACTCGGGCAAGTGGTGCCGCAAGAGGAATTGATCACGCTTCTCTGGGGGCAGGACGGATTGATTCACGAGCACGAACTAGCCCGGTACGTGCAGGCGCTCAAACAGAAACTCGAAAACCAATATGCAGGACTCATTGGAACACTCCCCGGCGTCGGGTATCGTCTCACCTCCCATCGTCACTGAACCTCATCAACGAAGGACCTGATCCGGTCAGCAATCTCATCTCGTGTTCGACGGAAGACCGCCCGCCGTTCTTCAGGAGGACCTTCAACTGCCGCCGGGTCATCGAAGCTCCAATGCCACAGAGACGTGGTTGAAGGAAAGACAGGGCAGCTCTCTTTCGCCCGATCGCAGACCGTAATCACGTAATCGAACCGTTGGCCGAGAAACTTGTCTACGCGCTTGGAACGATGCTCCGAGATGTCGATGCCGATCTCTCTCATAGCTTCGACCGCATCGGGATTGAGACCGCCCGGGAGGGTCCCGGCGCTTACCACCTCGAACCGGTCACCGGCCAGATAACGGAGCAACCCCTCGGCCATCTGGCTTCGACAGGAATTCCCCGTGCAGAGAAACAGCACATTCTGTTTCATCGGACAGGCTCAGACGGAAACCAGTGCCTGGTTCGATTGCAGACCACGCACACAGAGAGCATAACCGGCACTTCCACCAGGACGCCGACCACGGTTGCCAACGCGGCTCCGGAACCAGGTCCAAAAAGCGCGATCGCCGTCGCCACGGCGAGTTCAAAAAAATTGCTGGCTCCGATCAAGGCTCCCGGTGCGGCGATGGAATGAGGAACCTTCAGCCACTTCATCACCCCGTAGGCGAGGGAGGAATTGAAGTACACCTGCAACAGGATGGGAACAGCGATCAGGACGACGTGCCAGAATTTCCCGGTGATGTTATCCGCTTGAAAGGCGAAGATCAGGATCAAGGTCGCGAGCAGTGCGAGCACTGTCACCGGGGCGAATTGAGGTAGCAAGGTGCCTTCGAACCATGTCTTCCCATGTTGCCTGATGAACCATGCTCGGAGGCCCATGCCGATCGCCAGAGGAATGACGATAAACGCCACGACCGAGTAGAGCAATACTGTAAATGGAACCGTGAGCGACGAGGCGCCGCTGACCAACAACCCGACGATGGGGGCGAAGAGAACGAGCATGATCAGGTCGTTCACGGAGACCTGGACAAGGGTATAGGCCGGGTCTCCATCCGTCAGGTAGCTCCAGACAAACACCATGGCTGTGCAGGGGGCTGCCGCAAGGATGATCGTGCCGGCGATATACTGGTCCGCCTCGTCCGGTCCGATCCAGGGTGCAAATAGGTGTCGGAAGAACAGCCATGCGATGAACGCCATCGAGAAGGGTTTCACCAGCCAGTTCACCAGCAGAGTCACGAACAGCCCTTTTGGTCGTTTCCCGACATGGCGAAGCGACGCAAAGTCAACCTTCATCATCATCGGGATGATCATGAGCCAGATGAGAACGGCGATTGGCAGATTCACGTGACTGCCGTGACCAAACTCCAGATCTCGCAACACCTGCACCGCATCCGGCACCCACTTCCCCAAAGCCACCCCCGCCACCATGCACAGCCCGACCCAGACGGTGAGGTAACGCTCGAACAGGTTCAGCCGTTTCTCAGAGGTCCGAACGACGGCTGATTTAATCGTGATCTCCATTTGTTGTACACCTATTCTGAAAGTAAGCCTTTAGCTGAAGTTGGCTTGCGGGCGCGCACAAACGCGCTGAGAAACTTGCCCTCCACCTGTGGTGCGATTGCATCCACGTTGAGCCCTGCTCCTGCCAGGAACTCTCGGGCATCCTCCACCTGGTACAGGCGGGTAGGCTCCAGGTCAATGGAATCAAAACCAGCCTTGGCCAGCTTCTGGCGATATTCCGTCTCCTCCAGCGCTCCCGCGATGCAGCCAATCCAGAGCTCGACATTCAGGCGGATCGCTTCTGGAACCGGACCACGCACCACCACATCAGAGACCGCCAAGCGACCGCCTGGTTTCAGCACCCGGAAGGCCTCGCCAAAGACGCGGTCTTTATCAGTGGACAGGTTGATCACGCAGTTGGAAATGATGACATCCACCGAATTGTCGGGTAGGGGGATCTGTTCGATCTCTCCCTTGAGGAACTCCACGTTCGTGACGTCGGCCTTTCGCTGATTCTCACGGGCCAGCACGAGCATCTCATCCGTCATGTCCAGACCATAGGCCTTGCCGGTGGGACCGACCCGTTTGGCGGAGAGCAACACGTCAATGCCACCGCCCGAACCGAGATCCAGCACGATCTCGCCAGGGTAGAGGTCAGCCAGCACTGTTGGATTTCCACACCCCAGCGAAGCGGCAACGACTTCTGGTGGCAACTCAGCGGTCTCTTTTGCGTCATAAAGATTGGATGTGATTGGATCAGGCGCACAGCATGAAGGCACCGGCCCACAGCAGGAACTGCGGCCTCTCCTGGCCTGTAACGCCGCTTGCGCATACTCACCCTTCACGATCTCTTTCAGTGTTTCTCTCAGATGTTGGGTGCCCATGAGGAACTCCTTTTCTGAACCGATCAAGAAATCTTGATGGCTAAAGGCAAAAAAAGAGTTAGTCGGAGCAACGGGAGGTCACACGGTGACCTCGGCTTCGTACCTGTAGAGACCTCAGGAATTCTTCCAATTCTTCAACGGTTTCTTGGTTGATTGAATAGTAGATCCACCGTCCATCCCGACGGTCTTTCAGGATGCCCGCATCCTTAAGCGTCTTAAGGTGAAACGAGAGTCTGGATTGCCCGGTTTGGAGAGAATCAGTCAGATCGCAGACACACTGCTCACTCTCACGCAGGCAGTCGATGATCCGTAAGCGCGTTTCATCGGCCAACGCGTGGAACCAGCGGGCAGTGCGCTCGAGGTCTTGTGTGTTGGTTGACGGCATGCCATTTTATATATCAACGGAAATTGATCTGTCAAGGGGGAGGGATTGAGCGAGGTCACCGACCCACAGCGTGCCGAAGACCTGGAAGCAACGCGCTTGCCGCTCGCGGTTCCTGCCCCACAAGGCGCAGGCGTCTTCCCGCTAAGTCTTCGATCATTCCGGTGAGTTCATGCGGTATCGTCCGGGCCCGCGTTCGTGCGCGCTGCCAGCCCTTCACAATCTTCGGGTATGACTCCAGATCAAGCGCCCGCGCTAATTTGCGAAATTGCGCGCGTTCCTCATATCGGCCAAGGACGGACTGCATACGCTTCAACCGGGTCACGATCTCCGGCCTTGCATAGGGCTGATCCAACGCCCATTCTTCTTGATAGCGAATCGATTTGATTCTCAATCGGAGAGCATGCAGCGATTTGCGTCGAGGGTTGGCGACAGCCTTGGCGATCAACCCTTGCAACGTATGAGCATACGCCCGCCGCAGCGTTTGCAGGCGCGCGGCCATCCAGTCCGGATCGGCCGGCGCAGCGGAGAGGGAGTGCCAGTGCACATTATGTTCGATCTTCCAAAAGGTATCCTTCCGCTCCAGCGTGGCCAGGGTGGTTCTTATTCGATCTCTGATAGTCCACAGGTCTGATTCCGGCGCACCCAGGCGGGTCAAATATTGTTCAAACGCGTGCAGAGTCCTGAGCCGGCTCAGACGTGAGACACATTTAGAAAGAATCTTGGTATTTTTGTTTTCTCCCACCAGTTCCAAATATGCCTGTAATCTCCTGAGATGCGTCCGTAGACGGTGCAAGGTTTGCGGGCGCATATCCCCGGACGAGAGACTGACCAGCGCCTTCAGCGCCACCATCTGGTATCTCGCCGCCCGGTCGTCTTGAAGTTTAAGGTCCATCTGGAGCGCGCTCATAGCAGCGGAACCCGGTCGGAAGGAGGGACAGCACATTAGCACCCGGAGGCCTCATAATCAACAGGCTTTTTGAAGACAAGCGCAATGTGATAGAATCCGCACCCTTAGGAGGGCGTTATGGATTGTATTCTGTTGAGGCACGGCATTGCAGTGGACCGGGAGGACTGGAAAGGACAGGAGGCTCAGCGTCCGCTGACGCCAAAGGGAACTGAGAAAACACGAGAGGTTGTCTCAGGACTGTGTCGGCTGGGGCTCGCTCCAACTCACTTGTTCTCGAGCCCCTTTGTGCGGGCGCTCGACACGGCCAAGCTTGTTCGGGAAGCCTTCCGAATGCGAACGGAACTGGTATTGTGTGATGAGCTATTGCCCGATGCACCGCCGGATAAGCTCTTCCCGGTCCTGGCCTCCTTGCCAAAAGACGCCTGTGCGATCTGTGTGGGGCACGAGCCGAACCTGGGCTACACGGCTGGATTCATCTTGGCCGGCACGGCTGTGGCCGGGCTTTCGCTCAAGAAGGCTGGTGCCTGTTGTATTCGGTTTGAAGGGATACCGAAAGCGGGGGAGGGAACCCTCCGCTGGTGGATGACGCCGTCTCAACTTAGGCAGTTGAGGAAAAACTAGTCGGAGCGTCTGTTGTAGGCTGGCCGGCAGTGCGATCAGCCTGCTTCGGCATCTGCGCAAGTTGCTGCCGTCCATTCTTGAGGATGGGCTGGATCGTGGTGCGCAGCGCCTCCTGAATTTCATCCGGCGGTTTCCGGGCGTCCACCACCTCAAAGTGAAACTCCTCCGCCATCTTGTCGAATTCTTCGATGAGCGACGCCTGATATTTCTTGAAGCTGTCATAGAGGTCAGCGCCCAACTTCAGATCCATCCCTGACTCCCAGTAGTTCATGCCACTGGTCTCGATCACCCGCAAAGCCAGCGTGTCTACGTCAATCCGGAGATAGCACACCAGGTCTGGGACGATCGCGAAGCCGAACACGTCTCGGATCCAGTTGCGGTCACCGCTTCGTACAAAGTCACGAGCAAAGGCCGTATAGATGTAACGATCCGCCAACACGACGAAGCCGGAGCGTAGCGCCGGAATGATCTGGTGCTCCAGACGATCAGCGAAGTCAGTGGCGTAGAGCAGGCTGAACGACCATCGGTCCAGGATGTTGCCTTGCTTGGCGACCTCAATGGTCCTGGACATCAGATTGGACCTGGTCCAACCTGTCGTGACGACGCCATATCCCTGCACTTCCAGCCATTCTTGGAGCATTTCGATGTGCGTCGAGCGCCCGACGCCGTCCGTCCCCTCAATGGCGATCAGCTTGCCTTTCAGATCACTCGGATTTAGGTACGTCAAACCGTCGCCAAAATAGCGTCCGCTTTCCATGGGTGCCCCGCTTTGGTCTATAGTCCGCCAGCGCCGTCGAGACCACACCTCGCATCTCGTTCTGCTGCTCCTCGATGTCTTTGGTCGCATCCATCGTGATCAACCCGTATTCGCTCACGATCTTGTCATATTCCGCGAGAATGCGGGACTGAAAGATGCGAAAGCTCTCCGTGATGTCCTGACTGAGCCCCAGATCCATGCCAGCTTCGTAGTACTTCATCTGGGCCCTGGTGCCTCCCAACAGTCGGCTGATTGCGACCTCGATCGGCACATTGAAGTAGAAGGCCATGTCCGGTCTAATCGCAAAGTTGTACACCTTTCTCACCCACCGGGGAGAGACCCCGCGCACGGCGTCACGTGCAAAGGCCGTGTACACGTAACGATCAGCCAGCACGATCAGGCCGGCCTTCAACGGCGGCAGGATATTGTGGTACAGCCGGCTGGCGAAATCGGTCGCGTGGAGCAAACTGAACGTGGTCGGCGTGAGTGCCTTGCTCTTCTTTCCGCGGCGGGTCGTCTCACGGACCAGTGCGGACGAGTTCCACTCGGTAAACACGACGTTTAAGCCTTTGGCTTCAAGCCATTTCTTGAGCAGCAACAGTTGCGTGCTCTTGCCGGACCCGTCGATGCCCTCGACAATGATCAGCTTGCCGAGAAACGGATGGGGCTGGTCGAACGTTAAGGGGGATGGCGTCATGCGGATTTCTCTTTCCGGGGCCTGGTTTCAAACTGGACAGAGCGCTTGAAGACTTTCTCAAACAGATCGGCGCGGGTGCGCGCGGCCCAAATTTCCAGCTCCGGGTCGCCAGTGGTCCGCAGCGTGATCGTCAGGGGGGTCCCTAGCGTGACATCCAGGTTCTGGATGACCGAGAAGTGGCTTCGGTCCAGCCCGTCGGCGATTCGCAGCAACGCGCTCAGCATTTCCAAGGATCTTCGGTGCCGAGCCGGCAGTGCTTTGAGGGTGTCGTGCTTGTCATGAGGCAAGGCCCGACGATGATAGCGCGCGATGTTGGCCACCATCTCGACCTCCGCCGCCGTCAAGCCGTACAGATCGCTGTTCTTGATCAGGTAGTAGGCATGCTTGTGATGCTGCCGGGAGTGAATGAGGTACCCGATGTCATGCAGAATCGCTGCGTATTCGAGCCATTCACGCTCAACCTCGCCCAGCCCGTGCAGCGGCTGGGTCCGATCAAATAACAGGGTCGCCAGGTGCGCGACGTGATGCGAATGGATCTGGGGATAATGACAACGCCTTGCCAGATAGACGACGTTCCGCCGACGGACGTTCGGAATTTGTTGCTCGGTTCGGAGCGTTTCCCGGTTCCGCTCGATGAAATCGTAGATCATCCCTTCCCGAATCGCCTTGTCGCTGATCGTCATCTCCTCCTGTCTGGTGCGTTCCATCAGGCTTCGGATCACGGCCGTAGCCGGCAGCAGGGTATCGGCCCGTTTGGGGTCCAACCCGGGAATAGCGAGGCGAGCCTTGACACTGGAGTTCAGCAGCAGGCGTTCGACCGCTCGCACTTCTTTGAACGTGATCGTCGCCAAATTGAGCTGAGGCACCGGCCGGCCGGTTCGGCGCAGATAAATGATCTCAGTCAGGTTCCCTGCCATGCCAGACGTCGCGACGAGACGATCGAAGCGTTTGGTCTTGAAGCGCTGCAGCGCGGACTTGAGCTGCGTGTCAATCGCCTTGTGCATCTCATGCAGCATGGAATTCGTGGGAGGATCCTGCTTGAGGTAGAGATCCTTCATTCTGATCGCGCCCAGCTTGAGACTTTGCCCCTGAACCATTCGTTTGGGGTTGCCCAGGATCAGTTCGACCGAGCCTCCCCCCACATCCACGACCAGGGTGGACCGATCAGTCAGGTCCATGCTGTGCCTGACCCCCAGGTAGATAAGCCGTGCCTCCTCCTGGCCGGTCACCACGCGCACCGTCAGCCCGGTTTGCCTCGCTACCTCTTCAAGGAACTCCCCGCCATTGACCGCTTCGCGCACCGCACTGGTGGCCACGGCTTCGATGCGTTCATACCCCTTGTTATGAGCCAATGTGGCCAGTGTGCGGATCACCTCCAATCCACGGGCGATGGCGGCTTCCGAGAGCCGGCGGTTTTTGAACGCTCCATCGCCCAGGCGCGTCATATCCTTAAACCGGTCCAGGATCTTATAGGAGAAGTCCGGTTCGACTTCAGCCAAGACCATGTGGATGGAGTTCGTGCCGATATCGAGGATAGCCAGTTTGGTCATGAAAGGCAGCTTAGGGGAGGACTAAGATCAAGTCAACTGAAGGTTTCGACAAGAAAATCAGAGAGTTCGCTCTTCAACAAGGCCAGCGCGACCGCCGAGTTCATACTCAAACCCTCGACGCCTGCTAAAGTTTGGCCTTGCGCGTCAGGATATCCTCGATCCTGAACCCCACAACAGACTCTCCGTAGAAGACCGTTCCCAGATAGCCGTTGTGAAAACGCTGCAAGGCCGCCGTGTAGGCTGGCGCGGGCAACGGCACGTACTGCACTTGCGTCACCAGCTTGGCGGCATTCTTCAGATAAAAATCGACGAAGTTGGCCACTTCGACCCGTTCAGCGGACTTTGCGTTCACGTAGATGAAGATCGGACGGGAAAACGGCTGATACGTGCCGTTCTCCACGTTCTCACGAGAGGGCTGCACAGGCCCTTTCCCCCTGTCAATCCACACGGCTTTGAGCTTCCTTTTGTTTGGCTCAAAATAGGCGAAGGGGATGTAGCCTAATGCATGCTTATCATTGGCGATGCCCTGGACCAAGGTATTGTCATCCTCACTGGCCGTGTAATCCCCTCGGCTGGATTTCGCTTTCCCGACAATCGCTTCGGTAAAATAGTCAAAGGTTCCTGAGTCGGACCCAGCACCAAACAACTTCACGGGGGCGTAGGGCCAGGAGGAACGGACCTGGTTCCATTTGGTGATTTTCCCCTGGGCCGACGGCTCCCACAGCATCTTTAGTTCCCCCACGGTCATAAACCCCAACCACGTATTCTGATGACTCACCACAATCGTGATCGCGTCGAACGCGACCGGAAACTCATAGTACTGCACGCCGTACACCCTGCAGGCTTCCATTTCCTCAGTCATGATGGGCCGCGATGCATCCTGGACGTCAGTTTCCCCACGGCAGAACTTCTTGAACCCGCCACCGGTGCCTGAAATACCCACGGTCACTCTCACTGCACCCCGCTGCGCGTGCTGAAATTCTTCCGCCACCGCTTCGGTAATTGGGAAAACGGTGCTCGATCCGTCCACCTTGACGAGAGTCATCGGCTGAGTGTCGGCCGCAAACACATGCCAGACCACGGCCAGGCTCATCAATCCGAGCCCCAACAAAATGGTCTTCTGGGTTCTTAAACTCATGATCTCCTCCTTCGCACTCCTCGCTAGTTCATCGAGGGTATCAAGGGTATAGGCCTATTCTTTCTAGCTCGTTATCGCAACGTTAAGGCCATGTTAAATCAAGGGCGGGCTCGAGATGTCATGTGCTCTCGCAGGAAGAGGATCCCGCCGCCGTCGGTTGGCTGGTCAGTGAAGCTTCAACGCGCGGCCGTCTGGCGACCTCATAGTCGAACCCGCGACGTCGCAAGATGATGGTGCCACGCCGGCTTAACGCATCAACGGCACGAAACACGTCGCCCAGCTCAGCTCAGGCAGAAGCTCGACTGCCTGCTCCATAGTGAGTATCTCAACAGAGTTCAACAGACTGAGGATCAAGACTTCGGGAGCGGAACGGAGAAGCGGCATCAGCCGGCACCGCGAGAGGTTTCGAAAAGCTGCATCAAGGCTCCAGTGCGAGTTGTTGTCCGGGCCTTCTCCATAATCCGCTTCATGTGTTCTTTCACAGTCTGCTCGGCAATTCCCAGACGGTTGGCAATCTCCTTGTTGGTCAGGCCCTCGAGAAGATGCTCAACAACAGCCGCTTGCCGATCAGAGAGCTCGAACTTCCACTTGACTTGTTTCGAAATGCCACCTTCCTGGCGGCCGATTGCTTCCATGAAGATCAGGATGAGGGACCTCTGCAGCCCATCAGCGTGAGGGATCCCGACCGCACGGAAAAGAACCGATTCGCTTGAAGGACGACTGGCACGCAGGAGCTGAAGCTGGTCCGAATCCTTGCCCTCGCCTCTCTCACGCAACAGCCGGCAGATACGCTCAGAGAGCTCCGTGACTTCGGCCGGAAGGACCCCCTGTGCCACTAACCCGTTCGAACACTGAGTCAGCCTCGAACCGAGTTCCCACGCTTCACGGTTTATGAAGACCAACTGTAAGGATCCGGTGAACACAAGGAGGCCTGGACCGCGACCGACCGCGTCAGTCTGTGTAACTGGATCGGATGAAGCAACCGAACCAGCGACTACCCGCATCACCCCTCCAGACTGGGAAATAGGAACAGCATGCATCGCCCCGCCTCTTGCGTTCAGAGCGCTACCCGAGCGCGCGAACAACTTCTCGATGAATGGCGAGAGCCAGGTCACGGCCAGCATTCCGGTACAGCAGGCAGGACCGAAAGCGGCCCGTGGTGCAATAGTCAATTTGTTCGATCGAACTTGGTTCAAACGGCACAGCGACTCCGATGCATAGCGCGCTTGCTCCGGCGGTCTGCCCATCTAGGAAATAGGGACATGTCATGTGTTTCACCTCCTTCGATCCTGCCTCGGGGTCTCCCCAGGGGGCACAACCCTGGGGAGACCGAGGCCAAAAGGAGTTACGCTACATGTACAGTCTGCTCCCTGTGCAAGTCATCCTGGTTAAGGCTATATTGCGGATGGGTAAAATTTTTACGAACAGCTACTAATCAAATCACTTCGCGGGCGGTATCCCCGTAGGCCGGCGAGCACCGTACCGCGAGAACTCGCATGGCTCCTAACGTTAGGAGCATTGCGCCGAGCACTGCCAGTTGGGTCCAATTCCCGCCTTTGAACCACTGAGAAATCACTTCGGTCAGCATGACCACCAGAATCGTGTCCACGATAAAGGTGACCTTCACCCGGCCCTCGGAAAAGTAGGTGAGGGTGGTCTTAAAGACTTCCACGACCGCCAGGAGGATCAGGGTGTCAACGATGACCTGACGGAGGGCCACTTCGACGGCGTTGTGAAACAGCAGTCCTATATCCAGAAAAGTCTTGACCACCCCACCCGTGAGAGCAGCCAGAATGGTCAGGATGAGCAGACTGAGGACCAGCTTGATCCCCTTCATCCACAGTTGGGTCAGATCCATCACCAAAGCACGTTCCATGACACGCGGTATCCGGACGATACGATCCTGTGCCTGCGACAAAACCAGCTTGAGCCGTTCGCTCATGCCGTTTCCATTCGGTCATTCCGTGTCTCAGAACTCATCAATTGAGACCGGATGCAGGAGATCTCGTACAGACAGCACGCCCACGATGTCCCCTGACTTGAGCACCGCCAAATGGCGTGTCCCGTTGCGTTCCATGAGATCCGCCGCTTCGGTGATCGGCCGCCGTTCATCGATCCCGATGACCGGGGTGCTCATGATGCTCTTCACCAACATGTCGTGGGCGTACCGGCTTGCCCCAACGACCTCACGCACGATATCTGTCTCAGTGACGATCCCGACAATCCGTGCGTCTTGCTCAACGAACACACTGCCGATCTTCCGCTCCCGCATCACTTTGGCCGCCTCAAAGACCGATGCGGAGTCCCGTACCTTCGCGAGATTTCGCTTCATGAGCTGTTTCGCTGTAACCATCTCCTCCCTCCTTTGGTTAAATCAGCAGCCGCATCGGCTTGCCATCAACAGTCTTGCCATGCTCTTCCTAGTCTGTCCGGAAACTCCTCAACCGGTGATACCCGTCCATCTTGTTGCCTCACGCGCAGGATCGGATAAACACGCTTATGCCGCATCCCACGAAGTGTGGCCAAAGCATAGAGCAGAGGCGCCAGCAACGTAGCCCCGACGCCCATCAGAATCATCCCATTCAGAAAACTTGACAACACCGGCCCCTCCTCTCACGCCCTCAAGCATGCCGATGCAATGTTCCGCCAGGATCAACGCTGCGTAAGATTTCCGTAAATCTTAGGCTTTGATGCTGGCAGAATTAACGCGGATGTAACATCAAGCAGAGGAAGTTGAAACCTTGGATTACTACGATACTCAGAATTGTGTAGGCTTGGACCGCCGGCCCTATCACGACCAAACAGGAGGGACTATGCACTGGAAGCAAAGAGCCCCAATAGGGCTCATGGTAGCTTGGGGACTGATCCTGTGGTTTCTTCCCAACTTTGTGCAGGCCCAAGTGAAGCGGGAAGTGGACCCTGCACTGAAACCATACGAGCGTAATGGGTCGAAGCTTGCAGGTTCAATCATGGCTGGCAGCTCCGATTCGGTGAAGCGATTGATGGACCTCTGGACCGAAGGGTTTCAATATCACCACTCGAAGGTAAAAATCGAGACCCAGGTGATCAAATCCAGTGAGGCGCCCGGTGCGATCATCGCGGGAGAGTTACCGATCATCGAGGGATCGAAGCTGACCGCCATCTCGTATCCGCTGAGCGAGACTCAACTCCAAAGGATCAAGGCTCGCATGGGGGTGCAACCTATCCAGATCCCAGTCGCTCTGGATGCCATCGTGCTGGTGGTGCACTATAGAAACCCCTTACCCGGTCTCACGCTTGAGCAGGTCAAAAAGATTTTTGCAAAGCCTGCAGACAAGGACAGCAGAATTATGTCTTGGCAGGAAGCTGGACTGAACAGCAAGTTGGGGAGCATGGAGATCAACCGGTACGGCCGAGACGACACGTCTGGAACCCACGCGGCATTCAAAGCCATGGCTTTGAACGGAGCCGCACAGCACGGCGATGTGCATCCACAACCGGGATCGATGTCGGTGGTGATTGAAGTGGGCTCCGACGTGGCCGGGATCGGGTATGCCGCAGCCGGGTTTGCCACGAGGAGCTCAAAAGTGCGGGTCGTCCCTTTGGCCAGGCGGGAGGGCGAGCCCTATGTCCGACCCACGAACGAGACTGTCGAGAGCGGCGAGTACCCACTGCGCCGGGAGCTCTATCTCTATGCGATGCCGGAACAGGATGGGACCTTGAACCCGACCATCAAGGAGTTTGTAGCCTTTGTCCTCAGTCGGGACGGTCAGCAGTTCGCGAAGGAAGATGGTTTTTCCCCACTACCGGCTCCGCTAGCAGAACAGGCGCTGCGAAAGCTGGAAGGGAATGGTCCGGTGACCTCGGTTCCAGTTGGTACAACGAAGTAGACCTTCCACCGTTGTTCAGAAAAAGCCAGGGGCCTGCGTGACGTCATCGCGCAGGCCCCTGGCTTTTTCAATATCTTTCTCCTGACCTGAAGGGGAGTTTACCCCTGACTTCTTTCCTTCATTTCAAAGAGCGAATGTTCAATCTCATGGTAGAAAAACCGGTAGGCCTCGGGCCAGAGGCCGGGGGAAAGTTCCCGTGGAGTCCTACCGCTTTCATGAAGGAAGAGCCGTGGCAAGACCGCGGTATTGAGCGTGTCCATCTTCCTGACCTGAACCTGCCAGCGGTACTGTAACCCGAGCAATCTGGCAAACTCTTTTTCAGCATAGGGTTCTGTCTCGATCAAGTCGTCATCAATCTTCGCGAGTGGATACCCTCTGGTGACCAGATGGGCTTTGACGGTTTCATAGGTCTCGGCAAATTGTAATGGATAGACTCGTTCGCTCATCTGCGGAGCCAAGGCTGGGCTGCGAGGATAGGCGCATTTGCCCCAGGCACAGGAGGGTAGCGTGGTGCATCCACTGAGGAGCAGACTTCCTGTTCCCGCGACGATGAGAACGATCCGCACAACCCCGTATGTTTTCGCTTGGCCTTCCACGATCGGTCTCCGCAAACCTATCGAACTTGACTGGATTGATTATATCGCGGGAGATGCGATCAAGCTATCCCCTTGTCTGTTCTTAACGAAAACTTAACGAAGCTACTTGGGTCCGTCCTTGGCGCAGCGAAACCCCAAATCGACAAGTTCATAGGCTGGGCCAACCCTACCTCGGTATGTTGTCAGTACGTCCATGGCCGACGAGGCCCATGATCCGCCCCGGAACACCTTGCTCCCGTCTTCATCTGAGTTGGTCCATTCCATCGCATTGCCCGCCATATCCTGGAGCTCATAGGGGCTCTTGCCATCAGGGAATTGGCCGACCGGAGTCGTACCCCTATACCGGCCTTCCGCGTTGACCAATTCAGGACTGTAGGTGTTGCCCCAGGGATACCGCCGACCGTCCTTGCCGCGCGCGGCCTTCTCCCATTCCTGTTCTGACGGGAGGCGCTTGCCTTTGGCGCGACAATAGATGGCTGCCTGGGTCCAGGATACGTTGGTTACTGGATGGTTGGCCTTCTCGGTATCATAGGTGTGCCCCCGAATGGTGGCGTAGTCCGCATTCGTCACTTCGAACATATCCATCCAGAAAGCCGGAAGCGCAATCGTTTGCTTCCTGTCTTCCTCGCCATACAGGAAGGGGCCGGCGGGAATCAAGACCATCCATTCAGGCGGTGCGATCTCTTGCTCTGGCTGCGGGGCTTCCTCTACCTGAACGCTCTTAGCAAGCTCGGCAAGCACCCCGGTTTTTGGAGACGCGGTCTTTGCAGTCGCCAGCACATTCGCGTTGGCTGTCGCAATCATCTTGACCGTCACGCGAACGCTGGTTGCAAGCTCAAGAACCGACCCTGTCACAAGCGCATCAAGCCGACCGGCCTTCCCGAGCTTGCTCAGAGCTGCCGGATCCATGACGGAGAGGCCAGCCTTGTTCTGCTCTTTGATCAGTTGATTGACCTGGTGCCGATCCACCACCTGAACCGATCCCGCTTGGGCAAGCGCTGTTGAAAGCTCTTCAGCCAGAAAGCGGCCCAGCGGCGTGACGCGTCCCTCCAGATCTGTGAAGTCCGTCACTGCCAAGCGCCGGATGCCCCGTGTCGTGGCTTCAGTCGCCAGCGTCGCCGCCAGCTCTTTGATGCCGTCTTCCAAACCTGATGCGCCTAAACCGCCCTGCGGCAGGACAAGAGTAAACGGCACCAGAACGAGCAGACCAACCAGCAGTTTCATCCAGTCTCCGGGTCTCCTGTCCCATCTACTGAAACGGTGTGAAAAAGTAAAGGGGCCTGGACTCAAGCAGTCCAGGCCCCTTTTCGATCTTCAAACCTCTGGACCTTAAGGTCAGCCTCGGCTTTTTTCGGTCACATGGACCAGCGAATCCTCCACCTTCCACCAAAAATACCGGTAGGGTTCTGGATCAAGCCCTGGGCTCAGCAAGCGGGGTTCCTTTCCCTTTTCGTGAACGTACAATCGTGTTCGGATCTCAGTATTGAAGGTATCCATCCTCCTGACCCCCACCTGCCAGCTATATTGGATTCCGATGAATCGGGCAAAGGGTTCCTCGGCGTAGGGCTGAGTTTGAATGACCCCTTCGACCGGGTCCTCCTTTTCCAACGGATACCCACGTTTGACCAGGTGATCTTTCACGGCTTCATAGGCTTCCCCGTATTTCATGGGATAGACCCTCTCCCCCGTCTGCGGAACCAACGCCTGATACCGCTGGGTGGAAGCGCATTTGCCCCAGGCGCAGGAAGGAATGGTCCCACAGCCGCTCGCGAACAGGCTCCCCATCAGCCCGACCGTCAGCCACAGTGTCGTGCGTAATGTCATGTTGTGCCCTCCTCTAGGCTCACGTGATCCCGTCAAGCTCCTGAGCACTCGGGATGCTAGAACGCGAGCTGCAGGTTGATCGAAGCGCCGTTATTGTGGAGTTCACCGCCCAACTCATGACGAATATGGCCAAAGGCGCCCAACTTGTGCCGATGATCCTTTGACAGATACCACACCGTGCCGAAGTCATACCACTGGGCGTCGAGGACCTTTCTGTTTACGGTCGGCAGCGGTGATGTGAGACTGGCGGCGGCGGCGCTGCCGACCGGGTACACTTCGCCAGAATTGATGTCCATGTACGAGTACCGGCCCAGAATCTCCCATTCTCGCGGGATGAGGAAGTAGCCCAGGTCAACGAAGTAGGTGAGGGTGCGCAAGCCGGGGAATATCGCTAAATTGGGATTGCCGTTGTTCGGGTCATACATAGAATTGTGGTACTCAACGTTCGCGTAGAATCCTCGGTACATGAAGGTGGCGTCAAACCCTAAGTCCGTCCAGTCACCGATGGCATTGGGGTTGATGTTCGCGCGACCGAGCGGGAGTGCCGTGAATCCCAATTCGGGAGTGCTGTCTTGGGATCTCAGACACCCATTGGTGTTGAACGTGTTAGGGTTGGTCGTCGCCCCATAGGCCTGGCAGAGGTCGAAGGTCGTGATGCCGTTCAACTCTCCCATCGCAAACGCCTTGGGCGCGTATAAATAGGTCAGTGACAGTTCAAGGAGCGGCGACCAGGAATACCAGACGTCACCAGCCCAGAACGGCGGCCGGCCAAAGGGGTGCAACGTAAACCGGCCGGTATAGATAAAATTTGAAGTGTCGTCGAACTGCTGGAACTGTCTGTTAAAGCCATACCCTGTCCCCACCATGACTTTATAGTCGAACACATCCAGGATGTCCATGCCGGATAGTTGCACACCGGTCTCCCGCCCGACCGCTGTGATCCCTTGCGAGGGAAAGCTACGCTCTGGAAAGTGGATGGCCCCTGACGAGAGTTGTCGCTCGCGAGAATTGGGCATCTTAATCTGCCCGACCATCACGTTCATCCAAGGGTACCTGGTCCAAGTCCAGTCCAGATCGCGCAGGCCAATAACCTCGTTATCGGCGTGAAGCTCGATGTGGAACTGCATGTCCCGATAAACGCAGCCGCTGAACTGTAGCCGGAAGCGTCGGATGCTAATGTCGTACACATTCTCCCTGCTACCCCCATACAGCGTGGCGCTGCCTGAGGAAGACGGTGTCACGCGTGGGTTCGTGCTTGGAATCGTGGTGGTGGAGGAAGTCTGTGTATTGGATGGGTCTACCCCGGCCGCTCTGCTGTCCCCTTCAAAATAATTAAACAGCGTCTGGATCCGGTAGGCCAGTGTGCCATAGAAGTTCCGTGCGATACGGCGGTCGCGATCCTGTTGGTCATATTTTCGAATATCGGCCACATCCTCTTCGTCAAGGAGCTTCTTCTTCAGCAGCTTGTCCACCATGGCATCGGCCTTCGCTTCAGCCGGCGAGAAGATCCCGACGTCTTGGAAGTCCGGGATACAGGGAGCAGCACCATAGAAGGGTGAGAATTCGCCCCAGGGCGCAGGCGGCAGGGTGAACCCGGCAAGGGCCACCTCCTCCGTCTGCTTGGTCATCGGCGGACCGAGAATAACGAGAAGGATCACAAGGACAACGCCCACTGTGTTCCTACGCACCGGTAGGCGCCAGCGGCCTGTGCTCCTGCTGAAAAGATACCATAGGCTCTTCATCGTCCCACCTCCCTGCTTGAGTGTGAGGGAATTGCCTGATTGAAATCGGCGGAAGGGTAGAGAGATGGGATGACTAGCTGCTCAGCGAACACTCAAAATTTCGTTAATAATCGGCGGCGAGTTCGTTTAGTTTGAATCAAGATCCAGTTACAGAGCGGAGTAGTGGAAGCGGCTCTCTGCGAGGCGACAGCGAAGCGTGGCTGGCAAGTGTTAACACCGATTTAACTTGCTCCTGACTGGATCGTAATCGAAAGCCAATAAAGTCACAGCTCTCTTATCAGGTGAGGTAACCCATGCGGGTGATATTCCTTTCTCTAGCCTTTCTGGTGATTGCTAACCAAGCTGGATGCGCGACTCAGCCGGTCGTCACCAGGACGATCTATGAAGACCGGTCCCTCTGGGTAAGGCTGGAAGTTAATCCGGATGCCGAGAAGGTTGCCTCCACCGCGAAGACTGTTCCGGAGGACCCAGAGCTGGCTATGACACCGGCCTTACTCTCGGCCTGGATGAGAGGATTTCGCGCGGAGACAGACCGTGGTCCGATCGGAATGATTTTTGGACGGCCTGGTGAATACAACGCCTTTGTGGAGACTGAGATTGCCGCGTTCACACCGCATCTGGCCAAGGCCCTCAAAGCGGCTGCGCCGAATGAACGGGTTGGCTATTGCATGACGGTGGATTACACCGCCAAGGAACGTTTTATCACCACCGGCTGGGTGTACGCGAGAAAGCCGCACTTATACTTTAGGCTGGTTGAATATCGTACGCCGGTGCAGGTAGCATCTCCTGCGGTGCCGACGGCCGAAGCCTGCCGGGCAAAACCGATTCCTGGCACAAGAACCGCCGATCGGTTCTTCCGATTGGACTATGCGCCCAGGGACGCAGTGGTTAAACAGAGTCTGACGGCCGGACTGATGGCGGGTATAGACTACAACGGGAGAGGAGAAGTCGTGTTCAAGATCAGTCACTTGTACAACCTGAATCCACCCAGCAAGGAAACGCCGAAGGTTCAGGAAGGCGAGCTGAAGCAGTCGAATGAGCCAACGAGTAAGTCCTTGACGCGAGGCAAGTATCAGTGAAGAACTAACAGACCTCTGATTGAGAATAGACCTCCATGCAATCTGTAAGCCCTACCGTGAACACAAATTGGGAACGGGAGGGTGGTATGACAAGCGGGCGTGTGACGATTCTGCTTGTAACAGCCGACGAGGTCATAGCCAAGACCCTCGAAAAACACCTGAATGAATATGGCTATGCCACGGCGGTGGCCCTAGACACAGGCAGCGCGCTGGCTGTGACACATGATGTCTCGCCTTCGCTCATCCTTGTAGATCGACAGCAGCGCGGTATCGAGCAACTGCGGCGGGATTCACGATTGCGCAACGTGCCGATCGTTGCCCTGGGGCATCCCGGGGCGAACTGTATTGAGGATGAGTGCCTCGAAGACCTTGCTCGGGGAGCTGACGCTTCCCTCTGCAATCTGGGGTACCGCGAGGTGGTCGCCAGAATTCGAGCGATCTTGCGTCGGGAGCGCCTCCTCCTTGCCCCGAAATCTCACTATGTGGCCGGTCGGATGCGTATGGATATGGATCGGCATGAAGTGACAGTCGATGGGAAGGTCGTTGAACTCACTCCAAAGGAGTTTCAGATCCTCCAGCAGCTTATTCAGGATCCGTCGCGGGTTTTTTCTCGAGATGAGCTACTGACCAGAGTCTGGGGGGAAGGGTGCGCGCTGGAGGAGCATACGCTGGATGTCCACATTCACTCGCTCCGGCACAAGATCGAAAGCGATCCAGCTCATCCGCAGTATATCGTCACGGTCAGGGGAGTGGGGTACAAGCTGAAGTCAGAGTAGTTTGTGTTTATGAAGTCTAGGCTTTGCTGATTCACGGGGCATAGTTATGAGGAAGCCATTGCTTGCCGCGTTCATCACCGCGCTTGTGTCCGGTTACACAAGTGAGGTCAAACTGATCAACCTCGAAAACGGCGCAACGCTCATTGGGAGTCGGAATCTTAGGCATCGATCCATTCAATTGAAACTGCCCTCCGGAGAGGTGGTGGCTGGCCACTACGTGCCGTTAACAAGTTCGACAATAGGGAACGGCTCGCTGTTTTCGCAGGGACATATGGCTTCTGTGTCATGGATGAGATCGGATCACAATTTTCGAGGGTACGCTCGGCTGGTCGCTAAGAACGGCGAGTTGTTGGAGATGATCTTTTCTAGCGAGTGGACCGGACGCGGGACCGGCTTCGCGAAAACCAATGATGGCGGGGATTACGAAGTGATCCTGTAGCACACAACGTTTGGGTAGGGTAGACCGGCCTTCCTCACAGCTTATCAATCCAACGCGCGGGCCGCAGCAGAGCAAGACACTGCCCCGGTTCTTCTGTCGTTGCTCAACTACTGCATCTCAAATCGAACCGTCCGATTCTTCTCCCAGCACTCGGCGCTATGCTCGGTGCAGACCGGCTTGTCTTTGCCGTAACTGATCGTCGCAATTCCCAGCGGCCCGAGTCCCAGGCCCTCGAGATACCGTTTCACCACCTGCGCTCGACGATCGCCGAGGACCAAATTATAGTCCGCGGTGCCCACTTCATCTCCACGTCCTTCGAGCAGGACCTTGCCTGCATGTTCCTCTTTCAGGCGGTTCGCATTGACTTCGACCATCGCCATGGCGTCGCTGCGGAGCGCAGACTGGTCAAAGTTGAAGGGGATGTCTAAGAAGAACGGCGTGAAGGCTCCTGCTGGAAGCTGACCTGCCGTGGAGGAGGGAGTCGTTGAAGCAGACAGTGGCGCGACCGGTTCCGGCGCCACCCGTTCTTCAACAACGGACTTTCCTTCCGACTCCTCATGAGTACTGGAGACCGTCTGGCTGGCACAGCCGGTGATCATGATCAGGACGGCTGAGCACGTCATCTGCGCGGCTGTTCGATTCATGGGCGTCCTCATGGCGAACTCCCTCTATGCCTATTAGGATTGTCGCGGGTGGGTGATCATGCCTGGAGTGTAGCACCACGCTGTACCTTTGCAACGGTTTCGCCGAACGCGAATCTCTTATCCTGCCCGTCTCATCGCCTCGTAGATCTGGCGCACATCCGGAAGCGGAGCCTTGTGCAGGACGGCGAGGGAGTCTTCTGCGTAGGCCTTCGTCCGCATGCCGTTCAACACGCAGGTCACACCCTGCGTGCTCGTGAGCACCCAGAGCGCCTTCCGCGACAAGGGTTCCTTGCGTTCCGACTCCGGCAGCATGGGATCAATCAGCCTCACGATGGCGGCGGTTCTCTCTCGGCTTTTCACCGTCGCCTCCCGACGCATCACCCTCAAGCAGGCCACCAGCTCAGGGAGGTACCGTTCCCGCCAGACTTGCCAACGATCACCCACCTCTCCAGTCAAATGATGAGTCAAGGCGCGCAGGACCTGGTTGATATGAGGTGCAATCATCTGGCTCTCGATCTGCTCCCAATGTTCCAGGTTCTGGATACGCGGCCGGAGTCTGACCAGTTCCTCGGCCCATCGGAAATAGTCCTCTGGAGGCAGTCCCTGGCCAGGATTCTTGATATGGGGTGCAATGTCACGTAGATACTCCTGCTCCAGATCAGACAATTTGTCTCGATGGGTCTCAAATGAGCCGGTCTCCGGTTCGACAGGTAGTTCAGCCAATCGGACCATGCCGCCACCTTTCGTCGGGATGGCGTTCAGTGGTCGGTTGACCAAAACCGCCAGCCCCTCCGCTTGCGCATGTTCAAGGACAGTCTGCTTCTCGCCAAGACCGGTGTTCGGTGTGAGCAAGGCACTGGATTCGAACAGGTTCATTGGGCACTGGAGCACCTTGAAGTGATGGGCGGAGCTGCCAGTGCCGCGTGCGGCCGCCTGCGCCGCCTCCAGCATATGCCCAAGCGAGGTGACTTCAGGGTCATCGGGATCGGCAGTACAGGTGTTGGACGAGACACCGTAGAAGCGGATGCGTCCTGCCGTGACCTGAGTTTCGAAATAGGCAAAGGCGGCCTGTAATCGAGTGTAGAATTGATCGCGCAGTTGCGGAAGATCACTCACGCCACGCTGTTTGGCGTCTGACAGGAAATATTCTGCGTTGTGCAGCAGGCAGACATCCAGCCGGTCTAGTCCCAGCCGATCAAGCGACAGGCCCAGTTGATCGGCCAGAAACTCAGGATGGAGGCAGTGCCAGATTCCCTCTCCGTACTTGACCATCTCCGGGTACGGGTTGCCGGCTTGTTCACGTGCCTCAGCCCGTTTCAGGTTCTGCCCCTGCACATAGCCGATTTTTGAGACGACGATCACTTCCTCGCGTTTCAGTTCACCCGTCTTGGTCAGCTCGGCCAGCACCATGCCGATCAGGCGCTCGCTTTCTCCATCTGTATAGTTGGTGGACGTATCAATCAGATTACAGCCCGAACGGAGCGCCTTGGTCAGCGCTTCTCGATGTTCATCGTCCTCGCTGTCGATCCGGTAACCACCGAAACCCAGGCGGCTCGTGGTCAGTCCGGTTGAGCCG
>Ga0184627_10000234_pt1 | contig 24154 bp, 23 predicted proteins | sample PLM3_127_b1_FD_133150 | JGI IMG/M metagenome (GOLD analysis project Ga0184627, IMG submission 133150) | Groundwater sediment microbial communities from an aquifer in East River, Colorado, USA - PLM3_127_b1 | ecosystem: Environmental > Terrestrial > Soil > Riparian zone | place: USA: East River... | reverse complement strand
CTGTAACTTACAGATTCTAAATTGCCGACGATGCCAGGAATCCCGGCGTTCCCGTGGAGCCTTGCTCGTTTTTACCCGACGGCTGTGCTCCCGAGCGCCCGCTTCCCCCGCCACAGGATGGTCGACGCCCGTCTGGGTCTGATCCGAGAACAGAGGCAGTTCTTTGCAAGCGAAGCAGTCAACGGGGCGACGGCGGCAGCGGGCGACGCGCCTTCAGATCCGCGAGTACGTCTTCCCACGGACGCGCGGCCTTCGCGTCTTCATCGAAGGTCTCCAGACGTTCCCGGATGATGCGCTCGACCTCCGGCGTCACGGGCAGATCGCTTTCGTCCGCCTCGGCGGCGCCGGGCCGGATCGGCTGAACAGGAGAGGGCTTGCTCATGGGACTACGCTACGCCTGTACCACGCAGTCCGCAACTGGACGCCGTTAGCGACCCTGCCAACGCCAAGACGATTCACCGCGGCTCGGCCGCTGTATCGTGGAGCGCATGAGCCCACACACCTCAATCGATCGTGTGCGTTTACCATGGCGGAGCGCCGTCTCCATAGTAAACGCTGCGTTTAACATGGGCCAGCCCCGCCCGCATGCTATAGAAGGTCGCGAAGTCGGTGGAATGCGGCCTGGACGTCAGGCCATGACGGATATGGGCCGTAGCACAGTTGCCTGCACTGGACTTCGTACTGAGAGGGCCAATCAGCCCGCCAAGCTGTTCTGGCGGAAAAAGAGCATCACTGTTGGCGAAGCTCATGTCGGCCGGCCAGAAATAGCTGCCCGGAAAGTATTCCCGGCTGATAGCGTCGTAGTCCGCCTTAATCGCGGCGTATTCAGGTGAGTTCAGCATAGCGATGACATCGCCTCGCTCCGCGAGCTTCACGAGGTCGTAATAGTGGCGCGCGTATGTGCCGAGGGGCGTCCCATCGCGTTTGAATATCTCGATCTTGCTGTGAATGGCGAACATCTTCTCAACGAAGGTGCGCCGAAAATGCAGCAGCCGCATCGGAAACGGCCCTTCATCGTCGGCCCCCATCGAGAGGCCCTGCGCGGCCAGGAATTCGGACAAATAGGACCGGAGCTCGATGACCGTGGTCGGCTCGCGCCCGCTCGCGGTGCCGGCTTCGAGAAGAACGCGGTTCGCGACCTCGCCCGGTCCGCCAAATAGTTGGTGGTAGGAGAACCGATCATTGCGGCCGAAACCTCCAATGGTTTGGCTCTCGTCCTTGACAAATGTGAGCGCCGGATGCTCTGCGACCGCATCGCGCAGTTTCTTCAGCTCGCGGTCGATCGCGCGCTTTCCTAACGGCGGGTCGTATGCGCGAGGATCGAGGAAGATATCGATGTCCTCTGAGAACCTGTCAATCAGGTTCCAGCCTTTCGATAGGCTCGTTCCCCCCTTGAAGATGATCGGCTCGCCGGCGGCTGCGATTATTCTCAGCGCTTCGGTGACGTAATAGTCCTTCTCGAGGATCGCCGGGCGCAGGCCCCGCGGTCGGAAGTGCTCTGCTGCCAGCAGCACCAGTTGCTCGAAGTCGTGATGCTCGAACAACCTCATCGAGCGCCCCGTTTGGCCTGCCAACTTCGCGCATTGGGCAGGGATGAAAAGACGCCAAAATCAAATCGAGAAAGCCCGTTGAGCGATGCGCGGAGGCTCGCGAGCACCGCGGGCCGGACACCGATCTGCTCGCCCAGCGCGCCCATGAGCGCGCGCGCGCGCGGCGGCTCGGAAGCGGCGATTTTAGCTAGCCGGCAAAACCGGCCCTTCTCGGACAGGAGACTGAGCGTCCGACGGATGGTTTGCTCCGGAGGCAGTTCACTCGTCTTTCCGACGCGGCGCAGGAAATCGAGCAGCGCGGCGTCCTCGTCGGACAGGCCGGCCCATGCCTCCGGACGCCGTGTGTGGATGACTGTGTCGTGGCCGAGAAGCTTGCGCGGCAGGCTGAGGGCGCTTGTGGCGACTTCGCCGCGGCGCGCAGTCTGTGTTGTGAAGCCGAGGAGATTTGCCGCGCTGATGCCCGACGGAAAGACCGTTTTGTCCTTGGAAGCCAGCTTCCTCATCGCCGCTGGATTGGGCAGGCTTTTCCCGAGCGCGGTCGTCCGGGACCGGTAGTAGACCCCTTTGCTCAGCCGGTCGATTGCACCTTTGTGAGTCAGGCGCGACAGCGCCTGGGCAATGGCTGAGGAAGGCAGGTCCCGGAAATCGTAAAAACGCCAGACGCGCTCGCCACCCTTCTCAATGCGGGAGCGGACCGTCTGCGTAATTTGCGACCCTCGGCCTGAGGTCGGGGTTCTTTTCATCCTTGAAGCGTGCCCGGGAGAATAAGTAATGTCAAGTTTTATTGCGATAAAACATGACATTATCGCCGCTCATTCGGGGCTTCAGCTCTTCGGCGGTGCGCCCAACCCAGGCTTGAAGCCCAGAGCCTGGCAAACCAGGCGCAGGTGCGAGCCGGAGCGGCAGGCGCATCTGCGAGCGAAGGTTGGCGGAGAGGGTGGGATTCGTTCCCGACGAACCCGCTCTCATCAACAATTTAAGCCAGTCTTCAATCGCTCAAATCGCTAGAAACGCTCAAAACCTGAGTATCAGGTACAAAACAGGTACAGCAGTATCCGCAGTCCGGAAGCGTTCTCGTCAACTACGAGGAACCTCGACCAAGGAATCCCAAGTAAGCAGAAGAGTCGAGCGGGTGACGAAAGCCATCAGCCACGGAGGTGGCCGATGGCATTTCCGTTCTTTAGAGGGGATCACCGACTTCGTCGAATGCGTAGCACTCATGCTCGAGAAGCTGCGCATTCGGTTCCTTCCGACGATAGAGGATCATCCTCATCGTCCACGGTCTCGTGAACACCTTCGGATCCTCCACCGTCACCTCATAGTTCATGTGGTCGGGACCGATGAGCGTGTAGCGTTCGATCAAGTGCAGGGCCTCGCTGTGGAAATTCCCGGCCCGGTCGAACCACGTCTGGTCTGTGAAATGCACGACGTCGACCACTAACGTATCGCCTTCCCAACGACCGCGCGAATCGCCCAACCACCAGTTGATCGGACCACGCGGATGTGCGGTTCCATTCAAGTAGATGTGGCGAACTGCGTGAACGTATTCGTGAACGAACGCGAGGTACGTGGGTGTCTGGAAAATCTGAAACGGAAACGGCATGTACATGAGTCGCGGCACGCCGGGCAGGAAGCACCGGGTTTCAGGGTCCGCGGTCGCGCGGTTGGCAAAGTTCTCCTTTTTCTTCTCCGCGGCCCATGGCTGGTAGGGGATTACGTTGCCCTCGACGACACCTTGCCCTGCAGGAATGTCCTTCTGCGCCGAGTGACCCTGAAGATCCCACGCGGCCGTGTTGATCGCCTGCCAGACGCCCGATACGTTCGGCTTTCCGTCGGCCATCCGCGGGATCGGACCGGCCTGCGTTCCGGACGCTGGAGCCTGGGCGACCGCCGGTGCCGGCATGAGCCAGAGAACAGCCATCACCACTCGTACAGGAGCACTGGCCGAACGGACGAGCGGACTTGTCATCTTGTCACCCTCTCGTCAAGGGACGAAAACGGCTCTCATTCCTGACGTACTTGGTCACGCTCATCACGGAGCCGCCGGGTCCCCGCTGGCTTCGCCGATCATTGCGGAAGCTTTCTCGGTGTTGCCAGCGGAATCAGCGTGGGGCGTAGTACAGGCCCTCATAACACGCGTCTTCCAGGAGCTCAAACCCTTTTACGGCGCTACGCTTGATGGTAAACGCGATCTTCCAGGGTTTGGTATAGGCCTTCGGGTCCTCGAGCGTCGCCTCGAAGTTGATCGTGTCGGCATCGACAACCGCGAAGCGTTCCACCACGTGCAACGCATCGCTGTGGTATGCGCCAGCCTGGTCGAACCAGGTGCGCGCGTCGTGATTGGTTACGTCCACGACCAGCGTGTTTCCCTCCCAGCGGCCGCGCGAGTCCCCCCTCCACAGCTTGATGTTCTCGTCAATGTGCGGACGCCCGTCCAGCGTGATCACGCGAAAGGCGTGCTCGTACTGGTACAGGAACAGGACGTAACCCGGATTCTGGATAATCCGAAATGGCTGGAGGAACTCGAACCGTGGCACACCGGCCAACAAACACCGCGCGATCGGGTCGCGCACCTTCAAGTCCGGATTGTGGCGGTTCGCAAAACGCCGATTCTTGATCGCCGCGGCCGCAGGGGTGTACGGAATCGTGTGGTCCGGCGGGTCCACAATCATGTCCGACGGCTGCGCCGGCCGCCCCGCCATCTTTGCGTGAATGACGTCGGACCCTTTCTCGATGTCATCGGCCTCATCCGCTCCGATGTCGGCAGTCCAGAATCCCTCACTCTGTACATCCGGCTGGCCATCCGGCAGACGCTCCGGCGACCACGCCTTTGCGGTGGCCGCCGGCGCCTGGGCAGCAGCCAGGTCGGTCGCCAGCGACATGTCGGCGGCTCCCACCGCCAGCGTCGTGACAGTCACAGCACGGAAGAATCGATGCATCGCCCTACTCCTCCCCGCGTTGGATCGTGTGTCCCTGGCCGGTAGATTCCTGGGGAAACGCTGCCGACGGCCGTCGCACTTGGGATCGCCTAAGCGGACGCGTGTCGCTACGTTCTCGGGCTCTGCGTGAGGACTGGGTCCCTATAAGGCGGCCGCAAACCAGTATGAGCAGCACGTATGTACCACGGGTTGCGCGGTGAGGCAAGGCGCATGACAGGCGCATGACAGGCGCATGGACGGCCAGTGCATGGGCGGCCAGGCGATCGCGAGCCGTGAAGGTCGGCGGTCGCATCGACGGCTCGAAGGACATGGGCGTTGGTGCATGAATCGAAGCTGACCGGCTACCGTCCCAACCGAGAGGCATCTCACCGCCCAATACTGTACGACTCCGGCCGACCAACTTCGGTCATCTGATTCAGGACGTTGCACGCGATCACCGCCTCGGTCACTCGCCCGCCTGGAGATCGGCAGGGGCGCCCCAGGCCTGCAACAGCGCTCGATCAGCCGTTCTAACACCTTTCGCCTTCTGCAAGGCGTCGACACCGGCAGAGGTCCGAGCCCGCAGTGGGAACCCCCAGCGCCATGCCCCGATCCCCGCTGCGAGAATCGCTGCAAGAATGACGAAGCTGATGACCCTCAGCGCTGACACGCTCGCGCTCAGAACCAACTCGGTTTCTTTGGCGGGGGATACACCGGCACTGCCGGAACGAAGCCATTCCGGTTCGGCATTTCGACCTTCGGCAGGGTCTTCTCGTCCATGACGTCGCTTTCTGCGATGATGCCGTTCCAGTAGTACAGCACCGCGACGAGGGCGTAGACGTCGTTCGGGGTGAGCGATCCCGGATTGCTGACGGGCATCGCACGGTTGATGTAGTCCCAGGCGATCGTCGCATACGGGTAGTAGCTTGGCCCGTTCCTTTCCTCACCGTAATAGGTGCCGCGATACGGCTTGCCGGGACTGCCGATCACCAGACTCCGCATGAGCCCGTTTTCCCCATTCTTGCCGTGGCAGACCTCGCACCGCGTGGCGAAGATCTCCGCGCCTTCCTTGGCAGTTCCGCGCCCGGGAGGAAGCTCCTTTCCCTCCGGCCCGATCATCCGGTCGAAGCTCTGAATCTCTGCCTGGCTCAGGGGCGTGCCCACATCGGGATGGGCACGCGGTTGCGACTGCGCCAGCACCGCCAGAGGGATTGCCAGGATCATCACTGGCAACAGGAATTTAGGCGAACAGGACATCGGAAATGCTCCCATCACGAGCGATTTTCCACGGTTGAATGGCATTGAAATGAATCGCGCGGGGACGTGGGGTCTTTTTCCAATCCGCCGGGTCCATACCCCAGTTTTTCGTCAACTCCGCCAGCGACGGCTGAACCTCACCCGCGTCGTCCGTGCAACGAGACTGGAGCACCGCCTCTTGTCCGTCCCAGGCCCAGTCGAACGTAAACCGGGTATGCGCCCTCGGAAGCACCGGCGCATGACGCTTCGCTTCCTTCCAACTCCGGCCGCCGTCCGTGGATATTTCCACCTTGGTGACCGCGCCCGCACCGGACCAGGCCAGGCCGGTAATCTGGACATATCCCTGGCCGGGCATTTTTAGTCCCGCTGAAGGCCGCGTAATCACGGATTTCGGGCCGAACTGAAAATGGTACCAGCGCGCTTTGCCGCCAAGGTCGGGTCTCGAGACCGAATGATTCATGGCCTCATTCCAGGCCATGTAGGGCTGGTCCACGACCTTGATATGTCGCAAATACTTCACGCTGAAGGGGGCTTCCCAGCCGGGAACGACCAGCCGAAGCGGGTACCCCTGCTCAACGCGCAACGGCTCGCCATTCTGGCCGTAGGCCACGACAACGTCCTCCATGGCCTTCGCCAGCGGAAGGGTGTGAGTAAACTTGCCAGCGTCCGCCCCTTCCGAAACCAGCCAGCTCGCCTCTTTTTTCACGCCAGCCTCGTTCAGCAACACGGAAAGCAGCACGCCACTCCATTCGCTGCAACTGGTCATCCCGTGGATGAACTGGACCGGCAACCCCATGTTCGGATCGTCAGAACCATGGATCGCTGGAGAGCTGTTGCCATGGCACTCGAGGAAATGAATCCGGGATACGGAAGGCAGCCGCTTCAGATCCGCCATGGAGAAACTCAAAGGACGATCCACCATGCCGTGGATCGTGAGGCGATGCTGCTCCGGATCGATCTCGGGAAACTCGGACGAGTGCTGTTGCATGAAGTGGAGCGGGGCCGGTGTGATGATTCCCGCATAATCCTGCAGCGGGGTGTAGTGCGTCATGTGATCGACGCGGTATCTGGCCCCGCGGCGCGGCGACTCGCCGTGGACGTGTTGTGCGTGAGCTGATTGGCCGCTCACGGCCCATCCTGCTCCTGCGGCCGCACCAGCCAGTGCAGCAGTCTGTTGCAGGAACCCCCTCCGGCCAGATCGCTTGGGATCCATGATGCCTCCCTCCCGAATCTCCGATGATGAGAATTGCCTTCGCCCGAATCTCCCCGCCAGGAAACCTTGTAGTCTTCGGTAATATCGTCAGCGTGTCAACTCGAAGCGCATGAGAACATGAGAAGTCGCTGGAGCATCTGTGCAAGCACGCTGCTGCCGATCAGAGACCGGATAGGTAACGCGCCATCGCCTGCCGGTCGGCGGGCGACATCGCGGCCATCATTTTCGTCATAATGACATTGTTTTTCCGCTCACCTGCGGCAAAGCGGCGCATCGCCTCGACCAGATATTCGTAGCTTTGGCCGGCCAACCGCGGCGCCGCCATGCCATCAGCCTGCGTGGCACCAAGGAAGTCCGTCGCATGGCAAGCCTGGCATACAGCGATTCCAGGTGGCGGCGTGGCGGCGGCGCCAGCGGATCGCGCCGGCCATTTCTGTTTCGCGAAATAACCCGCTGCGACCCCCAGTTCCTGCTGCGTGAGGGTTTTTGCCGCCCACGGCATGACTTCATCGCGTCGGTCTCCACGCTCGAAGTCGCGCAGCTGTTTCAGGAGGTAATTTTCCGGCTGACCCGAGATGAGCGGAATGGTTGCCATTCTGCGTACGCCGTTCACGCCGTGGCATTCGTTGCAAACGCTCAACTTGGCGCTGAATTCTCGATCCGTGCTCGGATCTGGGACACCCTGAGCGGCATATGCCGGCGCGGCCAGAACGACCAGAACGCCGACAATAATCTGTGTACGCAAGAATTTCCTTTCTCGCTTGCGTGTTGTCGGCGGATTATAGCCTACAAAAGCGGGCGGCGCGGAGTCTTTCGCGGGACCCCGTTATGGGACAGGCGGCGCCATCCGGATCGCAGCGGGCTTCAGCCCTGCGCAATCGGTGCAGCCTGCTCCTGCGCACGGTTTCACGCAACTGCTGCCCGTAATGTCCGGCAATTGGATCCGCCTTGGGCACAACCGCCATGCGGCAGTGCGGTAGTAGTAGCTGAAAGGCCGCCGATGCGTTCGCGGCGGTGAACGGGACCGCGGGCACGCTGCACGTGCGACAATTCGATGAGCTCGTTGCCACGTTATCTCGTGCCCGGGACGACGAGCGCAGCGAGTCGGACCGTGCCTGAAGTTCACACGCTCCGACCAAACTCGCCGAAGGCGAGTTTGGCGGAGAGGGTGGGATTCGAACCCACGTGCCGGTTACCCGACAAGACGCTTTCGAGGCGCCCCCGTTACGACCACTTCGGTACCTCTCCGATGGTTCCCAGGCGGATCTGAAGACCCGCCTCTACGACTACGCACGCATGGAGTGCGCGTACCGTGGGCGCGTCGGCATCGCGCGAACAGGTCATTATAAGCGCCACGCCAGGCCTGCAGCCAGAGATAGCGGGCCGTAAAGGCCCTCCCTACTACAGTCTCCACTCTCTCCACCCTCAGCGCGCAGGGGGACCGGGCGTCCGCGGCGGCGGCGTCGCAGGCACGGACCCGAAGACCTTCATCGCGGCCGCAACCATCCCGGCCAAGTCCGACACGGTGGCAGGCACGATGACCGAGTTCGTGTGCTTGGCGAGGTGGCCGAACTGCTCCACATACTGTTCGGCGACCCGAAGCTGCACCGCTTCCATGCCGCCATCGGTCCTGATGGCGTCGGCCACGCGCCGGATCCCTTCGGCGGTCGCGGTGGCCACGGCCAGGATCGCCTGCGCCTGGCCCTCGGCCTCGTTGATCTGCTGCTGGCGCGTCGCTTCCGACGCCTTGATCACCTGCTGCTTCGCGCCTTCCGCGGTATTGATGTTCGCGTCGCGCACCCCTTCTGACGTCAGGACGACCGCGCGCTTCTCGCGCTCGGCCCGCATCTGCTTTTCCATCGCGGCCAGCACGTCGGCGGGAGGCTGGATGTTCTTGATCTCGTAGCGCAGCACCTTCACGCCCCACGACTCCGACGCCTTGTCGAGCTCGCTGACGACAGAGATATTGATCGTGGTGCGCTCCTCGAACGTGCGATCGAGATCGATCTTGCCCACCTCGCTGCGGAGCGTCGTCTGCGCCAGCTGCGTGATCGCGAACAGGTAGTCCGAGATGCCGTACGACGCGCGCTCCGGGTTGAGCACCTTCAGATACAGCACGCCGTCGACGCCAACCTGCACGTTGTCGCGCGTGATGCAGACCTGCGCGGCAATGTCGTGCGCCGACTCCTTCAGCGTGTGGCGATACCGGATCACGTCCACGAACGGCACCAGAATGTGAAATCCCGCGTTCATCGTCGCGTGGTACCGCCCGAGACGCTCGACCACGTACGCGCTCTGCTGGGGAACGACCACGGCGGTGCGGTAGACGACGAAGAGCGCAAGTACCGCGACGAGGAGCGAGACAATGAGCGCACCTTCCATGATTCAAGCACCTCGTTCGGGCCGGATGTCGAGCTCCAGCCCGCGGACGGTGACGACGCGGCAGCGCTCGCCGGCGCCGATCGGGAGCGCGTCGACGTTCCTGACGGTCCAGGTCGAGCCGCGGAGCGCCGCGCGGCCGTACTGCCCGGGCGGAATCGCATCGGCCGCAGTCGCCAGCTCTCCCACCATGGAGTCGACCGCGTCCTTCGCGTCGCCCATGTTCATCCGCTCGAGCAGCGGCTTGCGGAAGAACGCCAGACAGGCGACGGAAATCGCCGTAAACAGCACCCACTGAATGGCGTCGGTCTCGAGAATGCCGGCGACCTCGACGAGGCCGACGAGCAGCGCCGCCACCGCAAAGAAGATGAAGAAGAACCCGCCCGGCGTGGCGAGCTCGATCGCGGCCAGCACGAGGCCGAGCAGGACCCAGTACCACCAGATCATCTGTAAGCCGTCGAGATGATACCTGAAGCTGGCGGGCTCGAGGACGTCACCGGCGCTTCTCGCGGAAGAACTCCTGGATGAGGTGGCGGCACGGCTCCTCGAGCACGCCGCCGGTGATCGCAAAACGGTGATTGAGACCCGGCAGATCGAGGCCGCGCACCGCTGAGACGAGCGCGCCCGTCTTCGGCTCGGCGGCGCCGTATACGACCTCGCGCACGCGGGCGTGCACGAGCGCGCCCACGCACATCAGGCACGGCTCCAGCGTGACGTACACGGTGGCCTCCGTCAGGCGGTAATTACCGATCAGGCGCGCGGCCTCGCGCAGTACCAGGATTTCAGCGTGCGCGGTCGGATCGACCGCCTCAATGGGTTGGTTGAACGCTCGAGCGACGATGCGGTCGTCGACGACGAGGACGGCGCCGATGGGCACCTCGCCGGACGCGAGGGCCTGCCGCGCCTCTTCGAGCGCCGCTTCCATGAATGATTCGTGAGACACCGGGTCACCGTACGACGATAAGACAGGCCACGGAGGCACGGAGGCACGGAGACCAAATCATGGAATCCTCTCCGTGTCTCTGTGTCTCCGTGGCCCGTGAAAGCAAATGGCCTACCCGAGAAAGAACGCGTACGCGGGGTTGTCCTGCTCGGGCGTGTAGGGATACCCAAGACCGTCGAGAAACTCGCGGAACGCCGGAAGGTCGGCGTCCTCCACTTCAAACCCGGCCAGCACGCGCCCGAAGTCGGCGCCATGGTTCCGGTAATGGAACAGGCTGATGTTCCAGCGGCCGCCCAGCTTGTCGAGAAACTCGGTCAGCGCCCCGGGCCGCTCGGGAAATTCGAAGCGGCAGAGGCGCTCGTGGCGCACCTCGGGCGCATGCCCGCCCACCATGTGGCGCACGTGGAGCTTCGCCATTTCATTGTCGGTGAGGTCGACCGTCTCGTAGCCGCCGGCGTTGAGCCTGGCGGCGAGCGCCGCGGCGTCGTGCCTGGACTGCGTCGCGACGCCGACGAAGATGTGCGCCTGCCGGCGCCCGCTCAGCCGGTAGTTGAACTCCGTCACGACCCGGCGCCCGATGGCGGCGCAGAACTCCCGGAAGGCGCCTGGCCGCTCGGGAATAGTGACCGCGAGCAGCGCCTCCCTCGCCTCGCCCACTTCCGCGCGCTCGGCCACGAAGCGGAGGCGGTCGAAGTTCATGTTGGCGCCGCTCATCACCGCGACGAGCGACTGATTGCGAACGCCGTCGCGCTCGACCCACGCCTTCAGGCCCGCCGCCGACAAGGCGCCGGCCGGCTCCATGACGGTGCGGGTATCGTCGAAGATGTCCTTGATGGCCGCGCAGATCTCGTCGTTGGTGACCCGGACGATCTCGTCAACCGTCTGGCGAACGATGGGAAACGTGACCTCGCCCACTTCGCGCACGGCGACGCCGTCCGCGAAGATGCCGACGTGATCCAGCCGCACGCGCCGGCCCGCCGCCAGCGACTGATACATGGCGTCAGACTCGTACGGCTCGACGCCGATCACCTTGACGTCGGGCCGCAGCACCTTGAGATAGCCGGCGATGCCCGCGATCAGGCCGCCGCCGCCGACGGGCACGAAGACGGCGGACAGCCGGTCCTGGCTGTGACGCAGGATCTCGGCGCCAATCGTGCCCTGCCCCGCGATGACCAGCGGATCGTCGAAGGGATGAATGAACGTGAGCCCGGTCTCGGCCACCATGATGTCGCAGTGTGCCTTGGCGTCCGTGTAGCTGTCGCCGGCCAGCTCCACCGCCGCGCCCATCGCGCGCACCGCGTCCACCTTGATCTGCGGCGTCGTCTGCGGCATGACGATCGTCGCCTTCAGGCCAAGCTTTCTCGCGGAGAACGCCACGCCCTGCGAGTGATTGCCGGCGCTCGCGGTAATGATGCCGCGCGACGATTCTTCCTCGCGGAGGTGCGCAATCTTGTTGTAAGCGCCACGCAGCTTGAAGCTGAAGACGGGCTGCAGATCCTCGCGCTTGAGCAGGACTTCGTTCGACAGCCTGCTGGACAGCCGCGGCGCCAGGTCGAGCGGCGTCTCGCGGGCGACGTCGTACACGCGGCTCTTGAGGATGTCGTGGAGAAGTTGGGTGAGCAAGCACCCAATATTACTTTGGCAGGACGTCGACGACCGCCCGCCAGGCGCGTACCGTTCCCGCGTCGGATTCCAGAATTGCCGCGCCGCACATCCATGGTCCCGAGGGCTCCACACGCCTGGTCCAGGCCAGCTCAGCGTTGAGCAAAAGGCCAAACGAGAGCAGCCTGACTTCGACCGGCTGGCGCAGTTCTCTCGCCGGAGGCGCCGGCACCACAAGGCTCAAGCTCGCAGGAGGCGCTGGCACCTCGAGGCTCAAGCCGCCGTAGCTCATGTTGATCACTTTCGCCTGCACGTCGCCGAGGCGCGCGGCAAATCCGGCGGTGATGTGCTTGCGTGCCCATCGGCGCTGTCTGCCCAGATCGCTGACTTTCTCCGCCACGACACGGAGAAGTCGCTGCAGGTTCAATGGTTTGCACAGGTACGTCACCCCGAGCTGGACGCACTCCTGCTCGACCGCGGCATCGGGAACGGCCGTAATCGCGATCTGCTCCATTGCGGGCTGCTGTTCCCGCGCGAGCCGAATCACCTTCAGGCCGCTATCCGATCGAAGGCGAAGGTCCACAATCAGGAGTTCGAAAGGAATGACGCGAACAAGGCTTATCGCCGCTTCGAGGTGGACGGCACCCGCGGCGCTATAGCCAGAATGACGAAGGAGATCCAGCAACGATCGCAACGTGACCGCGTCATCGTCGACGACCAGAATCCCCCAGGGTTTCCCGAACGAAGGCCCGCGCGACATGGCAAGTGTAGGGCCGAATCACCAGGCCAGAACTCCAGGGCAATTCCGTGCATGTGCGTCGTAGATGTGGATGCGGAATTACGAATTCGTCTTCAAAGACGCAAAACTGAAATCCAGACCCCAGGCGGTTGAGATGGCCGCGCAACGGCCGGGCACCCCGATATTACGCGGCGGCGCGCGCGGGCTCAGGCGACCGCCGGGGCCCTCCGAGCGACGGCGCCACCAGGCTCGTGAAGAGACGGGCGGCCGTCGGCCATGAGAGCGGACGGCTGACGACGCGCACGCGGCCGGCTGCAATCGCGTCACAAATCGAGGCAGGATCGCGCTCGGCATCGACGAGCGAAAAGGTCGTTCCGAGCTGCTCGAGCCGGTGCACGTCGCCGTTGCCCACCATCGGCTTGCCGTGCGTCCGCGCCCACCGCTCCGCCAGGAGGTTGAAGTTCAACGAGGCAGTGAACATGGCGTTGTATTCCACGGCGTCGAAGAGACCCGCGTGCCGATTCATCCGTTCGAGCAGGCAGCTCGGCGCCGGAAAAAACGGGTGTGGAGCGATCACGAGCCCGGGCGCCTGCCGCTTCAGCCGTGCCACATCGTCGAATGACATGACGTCTTCGGCGCCGCGCGGAAAGTTCAGGAGCAGCACGTGGCGGCCCCGGATGGTGCGCTCGATGCCGGGGATCAGGATGATGCCGCGTTCGGCGGCGTATGGCGCGAGCGGACGCACATCGAACTGCCGATCGTGAAGCGTGATCGCCAGCGCATCGTATCCAAGCTCAGCAGCGCGGTCGATCAGCGCGCAGGCGGAATGCGGAACCCGATCCTGCGGATCATCCGACGTATGGGTATGGAGCTCGACTTTCAACACGTTTGGTGGACCGTCCGGACTGGTTGGGTAATGGGTTGCCGCAACCCCTGAAGCGTGACCTTTGGGCCGCGACAACGGAGCGCCCATGCTGCTATTCGGAACATCGCACTGACAGCCTATTCACAACCTAGGCCGTTTGTGCGGTCCGGCTGCGGCGGGGGGGACGCCCAGGAACTGTGTCTTGATTTCCTCATTTTCCCACAGGGTCACCGGATCGGTGGAATGGACCACCTGCCCCTTGCTCATGATATGCACGTAATCCGCGACTTTTGTCGCAAAGGCCGCGTTTTGCTCGGCCAGCAGGATCGACGTCCCCTCGTCCCGGAGGCGCCGGATGACACCGGCCATCTCGGCGATCAGCATCGGGGCCAGGCCTTCGGTCGGCTCGTCCATGATGAGGACCGACGGCCTCGCCACGAGCGCGCGGGCGATGGCCAGTATCTGCTGTTCGCCGCCGCTCAACTCGTTGCCTCGATTCTTGCTGCGTTCCGACAGGCGGGGGAACACGGAGAAGACTTTTTCGAGGTCCCATCCCGCCTCCGCTTTCAGCGTCGGCGCAGCGTCGGCCGCCTCCGCCTGCGGCTTTGGCGAGCCAGGCGAGACGGCCGCGGCGCCGCGGACCGCAATCGCCAGATTCTCGAGGACCGTCAGGGACGAGAAGATCCGGCGGCCCTGCGGGACAAGGCTGATGCCGCGGTCGAAAATACGATGCGGCGGCAGACGCGTGATCTCCTCACCGTTGAAGATCACGCGGCCCGAACGGGCGGGAGTCAGTCCGACAATCGAGCGGCACAGCGTCGTCTTCCCGACCCCGTTCCGGCCAAGCACCGCGGTGACGGTGCCTTTGTCCACGTTGAGCGTCACGCCCTGCAGCACGTGGCTGTCGCCGTAGTACGTGTGAACGTCGATGAGGTTCAGCATGGCAACCCGGGCGGATCTTTACCCCACCGCGCAGGCGTGCGCGGTGGGGGCTCGTTTAGGGTCCGCCCCTTACACCTCAAAACGCGTACTCGATACCCACGAGCGGCGAGATCTTGTCGCGAAGGCCGACCGAGTTGAGGCGCACGAGAAGGTTGAGGTCCACGAGCAGCCGGCCCGCGACGTTGACTTTGAGCCCTACGGCGCCGCTCAGCTCGTTGAACGACCCCGACGTGAACGTGATATTCGGGAACACCGACGTTCCGTCGAGTGCGCGGAAGTCCTGGCGCCTGACGCGGGGCGAGTCGATGATGTAGCGCCCCAGCACGTCCACCGCTGCCGTCACACGCGGATGGATTTCAACCACGGCTCCAGCCGAGTACACCCCCAGGTCAGGCAGATCCTGCGACAGGCCAGTGTCCGGGTTGCCGCCGAGGATGCTCGACCCGTTCCACTGATATCCTGCGTTCAGATGCGGAGAGACCACGCCGTAGGTGGCCGACCATGCAGCGAAGGGCTGAACGCCCGGCGCCCCCGTGCCGAGCAGGTTCTTCTCATCGCCGGTCGGAAGCCGCAGGTCGACGCCAACGGCCGTGCCCTGTGTCGCCCCTCTCCTCACGGTCTGCTTCAGCCGCACCGTGACGTCACCGGGTCCGGATGCGCGGCCAAACGCGGTAAACAGCCGCCGTGTGCCCACGCTGTCGTCAACCTCACGGAAGAAGTGCGTTTCCGGATTCGTCGTGCCGATCCGGCGAATCGTCGCATCGGAGCTCACCACCAGATCGACGGTGATCGCCGGTACGGCCACCGACATATCGAGACGGTTGGTCACGCCGTAGCTCACGAACACCGCTGATCGGCTGACCTTGGCGCTGATGGTGTTGAGCGTCGTGACCACGTCTTCCCGCCCGCCTCGCAGCTCCGCGCTGTCGTGGGTGAAGACGGCCGGCACGGCGTCGAGGTCGACGCCCTCGATCGAATCGAACGTCAGGCGCTGGTAGGCAAAGCCCGTGGAGATGCGGCGCGCCCCAATCGTTTCGGCGCGTTCCGAGAGGATCGGCCCGAAACTCGTGGTCGTTCGCGAAAACACGCCGAGCGCGGGGTCGAACTGATACGTAAAGCCCGACGCAGGTGGAGGCAAGGGCAGGGACACGATCTGGCTCGTGAGGGCGGTACCGAACTGCGAGAACTCACTCTCGAATCCGCTGTTGAAGTGGCCTGAGTGTGTCGCGCCGCCGGGCAGCGGCGTGGAGCTGTTCACGACCAGTCCTTCCGGACCGTACAGCTCCGTGAAGATCCGCGACAACTCGGTGGCCTGAACAGCCACGTTGTACGGCTGCTGTTGGGCCCATGCCGGCCGGGCGGCCACCAGGAGCGCCAGCGCCGAACCAGCGACCAGCACGCGTATGCAGGCGTCCAGATCTTTCACAGTGGTTCGTCGCGTGGGATATCCGCCGTCAGAGGCCAAGCTCCACGATGATCCATCCCGCCTCCGTCTTCGCGAGCCGCAGCGTCTGACGGCTGCTCTGCGTCTGTCGCCTTCCTCCGCTGTTGACCGTGTCGCGGCGAGAGAGACGCACCGTGGCCATCCGCTCATCGACGCGCAGGTCCTCGATGGTGATATCGACTTCCTGCGACTCGACCTGGCGGAAGCTGTTGCGGAGGCGCGTTTCTTCCGCGGCCGACAGACCCGGCCTGATCGATCGGAACAGCTCGACGTTCTTCGTCTCGATCGCCCGCTCGTAGGTACGAATCACGCCCCGAATCGCGTCTTCGTCCGACGCGACGGGCGCGGCTGGCAGCGGCACCGCGGCTGGCGCGGGGGGTCGCGCGGTCGGCGGATCCGCGGGCTGCGTCGAAGGTTGGGGGGCAGGCTGCGCCGGCGTCGCGGGTACAGCCTCCGCTGGTGCCGCCAGGGGCGGGGCTGCGGGAGAAGGAGCGGCAGTTGCGCCAGCTGCTGTCGTGGTCGCGGGCGTGGCCGAGGTCGGGCTTGAGTTTGGGGCGGGCGACGGGGAACCAGCGTTTGCCGGCGGAGCCAACGGGGTTGGCCGCGGAGGGTTCGCGGCCGCCGACGTCGACGCCGGAGTCGGAGACGGACGAACGTCCGGAGCCGGTCGTGGAGCCGCCGGTGGACGTCCTGCGGCATCGGGTGCCGATTCGGAACCCGCAGTGCGCGCCGCTGGAACGTTCGACGGCTGCGCGGGCACAGGCGCCGCCGGAGCCTGGATCTGGGTGGGGGGCACGGTGGCCGGTGTCGATGCGTTTTGGGGTGCTGCGGGCGCAGCCGCCGGACGGGGGCGCTGGGCCAGCCAGGCATACGAGATGAGGCCACCCACGATCGCGAGGATGGCCACGGCGGTGGCAACACGGCCCCACGACGAGCGCGGCGGTGCCGTGTCGCGCGGCACCGGAGGGGACACTGGCACGCGCGATCGCTCGGAAGACGCCGGCACGACGGCGCGGCTTGCGCCGACGAGTGAGCCCGATTCGAGATCGCGCCGAATGCGCTTGAGCTCGGCCTGCAGATCCGATGCGTGTTGATAGCGAAGCTCGCGGTCCTTCTCGAGCGCGGTGGCAATCACCTCCTCGAGCCGCGGCGGTATTACCGGGTTGAGATGCGGAATGGCCGTTGGCGCACGGTTCAGAATGGCGTCAAACACGACGGCCGACGTGCTACCGCCGAAGGCTTGCGCGCCCGTGGCCATTTCGTAAAGCACCGCGCCCAGCGAGAAGAGATCGGTGCGGGAGTCCACGTCCTCGCCTCGCGCCTGCTCGGGCGACATGTACGATACCGTGCCCAGCGCCGTGCCAGGGACCGTGATCTGGTTGTCCAGCGGGCGGTGTGTACCTGGCCCGATGAGACCCGTGTCGGCCCCGCTTGAAAACGACGCCGGCGCCGGCGCCAGCTTGGCCAGACCGAAGTCGAGAATCTTCGCGCGATTCTTGTCCCCCACGAAGATGTTCGAGGGCTTGATGTCGCGGTGCACGATGCCCTGCGAGTGAGCGGCGTCCAACGCGTCAGCCAGCTGAATGCCAAGGTCCAGCAGGTCCATCACCTTCAGCGGACCCCTGCTGATGCGCTCCCGCAGGTTCTCACCCTTGAGCGCTTCCATCACGATGAACGGCATCTCACCGTCCATTCCGATGTCGTAGATGGCGCAGATCCCCGGATGACTGAGCGAGCTGGCCGTACGGGCCTCGACGCGGAAGCGGTCGAGCGCTTGCCGATTGCGTACCGACTCCGGAGGGAGGAACTTGAGCGCCACCTGACGCCCCAGGCGCTCGTCTTCGGCCAGGTAGACCACGCCCATGCCGCCGGAGCCCAGCGTACCGAGGATACGGTAATGCGAAATCGCGCGCCCGATCATGGGTCTTGTCTGAGGGGCTGACCCGCCGTGGAATGGATCCAGCCAGGATGGCGCAAATGCGCCGGCCGTGTCAAAGGGAGGTTTCCGATGCCTCCCGCCCCGGGATCAGGCATGGCAATCGTGGACCTGCCGCCTTCGCGCTCTGGGCTACGGCGAGCCTCGCCGGGAGGGTCCGCAATGCGGACCCTCCAGCCAGCTCTGGCTGGTCGGGTCGCGAAGCGACCCGACCTTCGCGGAGGCGGGAAGGTCCGCCCCTATACACTCCCAAGGTAAATCTCCTGCACCCCACGGTTGGCGCTCACTTCGTCCTTGTGGCCCTCTGCCAGGACGCGCCCCTGGTGCAGCACCGTCACCCGCTCCGCGAATGCGAACGCGATGTCCATGTCGTGCTCGATGAGCAGCACGGCGATGGCCGGATCCAGCTTCTCGAGAATCGACTGCATGGACCGGCTCTCGCCCGCTGAGAGACCCGCCATCGGCTCATCCAGCAGGAGCAGCCGCGGCCGGCCGGCCATGGAGAGGGCCACTTCGAGCTTGCGTTGATCGCCGTACGCGAGATTCCGCGCGAGCTCGTGCATCCGGCCCGATAAGCCGAACTGGTCCAGCAGGTCCGCTGCCCTCTGCGTCAGATCGGGATACGACGACACGTCGCGATGCATCGCGAGCTTCCGCCGGTCCAACGCCTCGCAGGCGAGCAGCGCGTTTTCCATCACGGTCAGGTTCGGGAACAGCTTCGTGATCTGAAAGGTTCGCGCGATGCCGCGTGCGGCGCGCTGGTGCGGTGGCAGGCGCGTGACATCCGCCCCGAACAACGTGATCCGGCCTGCAGTCGCGGGCACTTCTCCACTAATCACATTGAACAGCGTCGTCTTGCCGGCGCCGTTCGGCCCGATGAGCGCGTGACGTGCGCCCGGCTGAATCGTCAGACTGACGGCGTCTACCGCCTTGAGGCCGCCGAAATGCCTGGAGACGTGCTCGAGGACGAGGGCCGGAGAAGTCACAGGTCCACGCCGCCTTTGGGCATCCACGGAACACCCGCCTCCGCCAAGGTCGGGTCGCTCTGCGACCCGACCAGCCAGCACTGGCTGGACGGTCTGCGTCCGCGGACCGTCCCGGCGGGCAAGCCGACATCGGCTTGGGCGCCGTAGCCGAAGACGAAGGCGGCTGCCTCGGTGGTACGTGGAAGAGAAAACCCCATCAGGATGGCGGCACAAAGCGGCGCGAATACAGCGGTTGTCTCAGGTACTCAGCAGGGTTGTACTTCCAGAACTGCGAGACCCGCGGGAACGTTTCAATCACGGTGTTCTGGAGCTCGCCGTTCACGCGCTCGACGCGCCTGATGTAGACGTTCTCGATCGGGCTGCCGAACGCGTCGAGCTCCACGGGGCCGCGCGGCAGGCCGGTGGGTTTCGCGGCCCGTAGCGCGTCAACGAGCGCCTGGCGGTCTTCCACGCGCCCCCGCAGCGCCTCAATGGCGGCGATGACCCATTGGCCACCCGTATACATGCTTTCGGAGTAGTAGCTCGGCACCTTCTTGTAGCGCGCGCGATACGCCGGCGCGAACCTGCGGTTGGCCGCGGTATCCACTGCGGCGCTGTAGTGCAGCGCGGTGATGATCCCGAGCGCCTCATCACCCATGAACGGCAGGACGTGCTCGTCGGTGGTGGTACCTGCGCCAATCAGCGGGACGCGCGCCTTGAGTCCATATTCCTCGTACTGCCGCAGGAACTGCAGGGCGGCCCGGCCGAGAAACAACGCATAGACCGCATCGACATCACGGGAAATCTGTGCAAGGTACGGCGCAAAGTCATGGACCGATATCGGCGTCCACATCTTCTGCGTGATCCGGCCACCTTCGGCCTCGAACGTCCGCTGAAAGCCACCGACGGATTCCCACCCGAAGGCGTAGTCGAGGGCGATGGTCGCGACCGTCCTCAACTTGAGCGCGTGGTACGCGTATTCGCCAAAGGGATGGTTCGGCTGACTGCTGGTCCAGCCCGTACGCACAATCCACTTGCTGCGCCGCCGCTGCGTCAGGTCGTCGGCCGATACCACCGGATACACCATCGGGATCTGCATCGAGTCGATGTACGGCGCCAGCGCATAGCCGGTCGATGCCAGCAACGCGCCCGCCATCAGGTGCACCTTGTCGCTCTCCACGAGCTTCCGGGCCTTCGTCAGGCCGACCGCCGGGATCCCTTCGTCGTCCTCGACGATGATCTGAATCTCGCGTCCGCCCGCGCGATAGCCGATCTCGTCGAGCGCCAGGAGGAAACCGTTCAGGATGTCGCGCCCGTTCTGCGCCACGGGGCCGGACAGCGGCACGATGAAGCCGATCCTGATTGGGCCTGCCGGGCTCTGGCCGCGGACCAGGCCCGCCGCCACAAGCAGTGCCGTGACGATGAGCGCGAATCGAATGTATTTGATGCTCCTGCACGCCGAACCACGACGGGCACAAAGACGATTTGGCCACGAAGGACACGAAGCGCTCAAAGGTTTGCCTTGCCTCCTCGAATCAGTGGTGCTACCTGGTGGCCTTGGTGATCTTTGTGGCGAATTCGTCATTGTGCCACTAACGCGCCGAAATGTGTTTTTTTGACAAAGAGGCGCGTTAGTGTCACGAGCGTGACAGCGTCCTTTAGACACAGCGCGGCCAACGCCGCCGACGTGTCAAGGTTTGGTTGCGGCGTTGGCCGCGCTGTGTCCTTCCTGGCTGATAGCTACTACGCACCCGGTGCGTAGTGTCCGGCTTCAGCCGGACCGACGACGGCCTAAATTCCACACGCCCTGCGGCGCGGCGAGAATCGTCACGATGTACACGATGCCGAGGATGAGCAGCCACCGCGCGGTGTAGGCGCTCATCACGTTCTTCAGCAGCACGATCGTTCCGGCACCAAGGACCGGACCGATCAGCGTGGCCGGACCGCCGAGCGTCACCATGAGGAAGAGCTCCGAGGAGGCCGTCAAGTCAAGATAGGTCGGGCTGACGAATCCGTTGTAATACGCCCAGACCACGCCTGACACGCTCGCGAAGGCGCCCGCAATCACGTAGCTCAGATAGCAGTGCAGCCACGTGTTGAACCCGAGGCTCTTCATGCGCCCCTCGTTTTCGCGGATCCCGCGCAGCGTGAGGCCGAACGGCGACCTGACCAGCAGCGCCATCAACCCTGCACACGCACAAAAGACGAGCAGGGTGACGTAGTAAAAGGGAACCGGTCCCGCAAACGGCAGCCCGGCGTGCGCTTCGAGACGTGGAATGCCCGAGATGCCGTTATCGCCGCCGGTCACCGGAATCCAGCGGTAGCTCAGGCCCCACAGGACCATCCCAAGCGCCAGCGTAATCATCAGGAAGTAGACATCGCGCACGTGCGAGACGATCAGGCCGAACGCCGCGCTCAGCAGCGTGCCGATCAGGATCCCGCCGGCCACGCATGCCCAGAACCCGGCGCCGTACGCGGTTGCCAGCACAGCGACGGCGTAGGCCGCCACGCCAAAGAATGCGGCGTGGCCCAGCGACGGCAGCCCGGTGTATCCGAGCAGGATGTCCAGGCTCATCGCCAGGATCGCCAGGATGACCATCTGCGTCAGCAGGCCGACCCAGTAGGACGAGAACAGCAGCGGCCCGACGACGAAGACGAGCCCGACGACAACGACGACGGCCAGCCGCCATCCGTTAGGCGCGGCCATACAACCCCGTGGGCTTGATCGCCAGCACGACCACCATCGGCGCGAACAGCGTGAAATACGACAGCTCGGGCACCAGCGCCTTGCCGAAGTTGTCGATCATGCCGACGACCACGCTGCCGATGAGCGCCCCCTTGAGGCTGCCCATCCCGCCGATGATGACGACCACGAACGCCAGCGGCAGGAGGTCGAAATCGATGCCCGCGTAGCCGCCGAGAATGGGGCCGCCCATGACGCCGCCGAACGCGGCCAGGCCCGCGCCCGCCGCGAACACCAGGCCGGACAGCCGTGCCACGTTGATGCCGGTCGCGGCCGCCATCTCCGGATCGTCCACCGTGGCGCGCAATCGCGCGCCGACGAGCGTCTTCTCGTTCACGATCCACAGCGCCACGCCGACCAGCGCGGCGACGAAGATGACGAACAGCCGGTACAAGGGGAACACCACCTCGCCGGCCTCCATCGACCCGCTCAGGCCCGGCGGGTACTGCAACGTGAAGGGATCGCCGCCCCAGATCATCAGCGCCCCATCCCGGAACAGCAGCGCAAACCCCATCGTCATCATCATCTGCGGCAGCGGGTCGGAGCCGAAGCGGCGGAGAAAAAACCGCTGCATGACGAAGCCGACCGCCGCCACGACGGCAATCGCGACGAGGGCGCCAAGCAGGAGGCTTTGCGTCCGCAGGATGACGGAATAGGCAACATACACGCCCAGCATGTAGAACGAGCCGTGCGCGATGTTGACGATCTTCATCACGCCGAAGGCGAGTGTCAGCCCGCTGGCGATGAGGAACAGCAGCGCCGCGGAGAACAGGCCGTTGAGGGTCTGGGTGATGAGATAGGTCATTCCAAATGAAAGAGGGCGACTTTATCCAAGCCGCCCTCTCGGTTGTCAGCCACGGTCCGCCTGAAGGCGGACACTACGTACGATGGGGTTATTGCCCTCGGCCGCCGCGGCCGCCGCCGCCCTCACCGCCGCGTCCAGCACCGCCCGCCGCGGGAGGAGCCGGCTGCGGCAGCGGGGGCTGCGGTCCGAGCACCTTGGTGAGCGCCTGGTAGGCGCACTGCTCGTCCATGTTGCCGCCGCCGACGCCGATGGCGCCAATCAGGTTGTTCTCAACCACGATGGGCAGGCCGCCGCCCACGAAATAGTAGGAGAGGCCCTGCTCCTTGCCAAGATCCATACGGATCGCGCGCCCTTCCAGCGTCGGGAAACGCGACGCGACCACACTCGACGGCGTGCGCGCATACAGAGCGGTCTGCGCCTTCATCAGCCCCGTCTCGGCTCCAATCGGAAACACGCCGTCCATGACGTGGGCGTCGACGACGTCGCCGCTGGGCGCGAGCACCCAGATCGCGTACGTGCCAGGCCCCCCCTGCTGATTGCGCGCAAAGTCGAGGCACGCGTCGACGAGCTGACGGGCCACCGTCGCGTTGATCTGCATCTTCATCAGCGTCCGGCTCGCGACGTCGTTGGAGACGACCGCCTTCTCGAGCGGCATGTTCTGCGCGCTCGCGATGGACGGTGCCAGAAGCGCGGCAACGAGGATCGCCATGGCCATACCCAGGAACCGAGTTGTCTTCATCATGTTCTTTTCCCTCACATTATTGAGCGGGTCCGCTGCGCGGCACCCGCCCTACATTCGGCGGGTCCGCGAGGCGGCACCCGCCCCACGTACTCAGTTGATTCCGTGTTCCAGAATGATCTTCATGCGCTGACCTCCGCTGTCGGACCCGAGCATGCCGACGGCGGCTTTCAGCTCTCCGAGGGGCATCACGTCGCTGACGAGCGGCTCGAGCCGCACCAGGCCGCGCTGCACGAGGCCGATCGCGCCCGGATAGTCTTCGCTCTTGGCGACCCGCGCGTTGATGAGCGAGAGCTCCTTGAAATACAGGTCGTAGAACGGCAGCGCGCCTTCCTTGGCGGTGATGATGCCGAACATCAGCACGCGGCCGCCGGACCGCGTCATGTTGATGCCCGCCGACAGCTGCGTCACGACGCCTGTCGTCTCGACGACCACGTCGGCGCCGCGGCCTTCGGTCGCCTCGCGCACCTTCTCCACCGCCCCGTCGCCTCCGGGGATCGTGATGTCCGCGCCCAGGGTTTCGGCAAGCGCACGCTTGTCGGCGCTTCGCGTCACACCAATCACCGTGGCGCCACGCGCCTTCGCGAGCTGGACGTGCAGCTGCCCCGTCACGCCGAGCCCCAGCACGACGACGTACTCGCCGGGGAAGATGTCGACCTGCCGCTGCGCATGCAGGCAGGTCGTCAGGACCTGGATGATCGGCGCCGTGCGGATGTCGAGGTTGTCGGGCAGCGTGAAGACCTGGCTCGCCGGCGCGGCGAGGTACTCGGCAAAGCCGCCGTTGGCGTCGCGCCCCAGCAGCATGCCGTTCGGACACAAATTCGTCTGGCCGATGCGGCAGTGAAAACAATCGCCGCAATAGAGCTCCGGGTCGATGATGACCTTGTCGCCGGGGCGGAACGGGGCCTCACCCGCGTCGACCACCTCGCCAACCATCTCATGACCCATGATGCGCGGGTAGCGGACAGGTATGGAGCCGTTGAAGATCTTGTAATCGGTTCCGCAAATGCCGCTGTGCGTCACGCGGATCAGCACCTGGCTGGCACCGCGGCCCGGCCGTGCCACCTCGTCCAGGACCAGCTCGCCGGGCGCCGTCAGGACCATGGCCTTCATG
>Ga0184627_10000231_pt1 | contig 24614 bp, 21 predicted proteins | sample PLM3_127_b1_FD_133150 | JGI IMG/M metagenome (GOLD analysis project Ga0184627, IMG submission 133150) | Groundwater sediment microbial communities from an aquifer in East River, Colorado, USA - PLM3_127_b1 | ecosystem: Environmental > Terrestrial > Soil > Riparian zone | place: USA: East River... | reverse complement strand
GTCAAGTCCCTCTTGGGCGCCGGAATTGACCCCTCAGTGGAGGACGGACTGCACGTCACGACCCGAAAACCCGCTCTCAGTGGAGGGCTGAACACCTCCCGGAGTGGTTGTGCGACACCCTCGACCAGCACACCTGCGACCTATTCCCAGACGCCCTGCTCACCCAGCTCAACCCCGCCGCATAACCCCGAAACACGAGGCGGATAGTCCGCGTCGAATACGGGGAGGCCGTCGAGTTGGCGCGGTGGACGCTCGGCCGGGTAGCGGTCACGGGTGCGCTGGAGGTTGGTCGCGGCGATCTCCTCCAGGTCGAGGTCGCAAGCGGTGGCCACGGCCGCGACGTACCAGAGGAGGTCGCCCAGTTCCTCACGCAGGAATTCCCGGTTGGCGGCCAGGTCGATGCCGTCGCGTAGGTATTTCTTGTAGACGTTGAGGATCGAGCCGGTCTCACTGGCCAGACCGAGCATGGGAGCAATGGCAGCTTGCGGGCCACCAAGACGCAGTCGGCTTGTCTCGCGGGCAGCACGCTGGAACGCAGATAATTCCACGGCTTCCCCCTCCGTGGGTGCGAGCGTGCTTCGAGCCCGTGGCAACCAGGGTAACTGGAGAGGGCAGATGGTCACAAGTAGTTTTGAGCTTACTCGCCTCATACTGGAAATCTACCTCGAGCGACCCACCAAACCTAGCTTTGGCCTTTCCTCGGCCTGTTCCGTGTCAGCACCGTTCGCTCTATCAGCGGGAACAGCTTGCCGAGCGAGGGCAGCCAGCGTAGGCAACAGTGCCGCTCAATGTCTGAAAACAAGGGGCCGAGCAGTCACTTCACCGTAGTTGGTTCCAGAGCTGTTGCACCTGTTGTCCGACTTGTCGGTTCGAAAGGTGCCTCATCGGGGCTCCCCGAGGGTGCCGGGCTGCTCGAGGCGGTCGCGGCCGTGTTCGGCGCCCAGCAGCGCCGGCTCGCCCAAGCCGAGTACCCCGACCGGCTCGGCCTGCTGGCCGCTGCCGAGTCGGCCGGAGCCCTGGCCGCGGTCGAGATGGCCGGCCACGGCCTGCCGTGGCGCCCGGGACGTGCACGACCGGCTGCTCGCCGAGCTGCTCGGGCCGAGACCGGCGCTGGGGGCGCTCCCGCGGCGGCTGCGCGAGCTGGCCGAGCGGATCGGCGCGGCGTTCGGCGGCCGGCAGGTCAGCCCCGACTCGTCGGCCCAGTTGGTGCGTGCGTTCGCCGCCGCCGGGGTGACGTCCCCTCGACCCGCTCGCACGTGCTGCGCGGGCGTGGACCACCCGGCCGTGCCGCTGCTGCTGGAATATAAGGAGCTGTCGCGCCTCCACGCGGCCCACGGCTGGTCGTGGCTGGACTCGTGGGTGTGGGCGGGCCGGTTCCGGCCCGAGTACGTGCCGGGCGGGGTGGTGTCGGGCCGCTGGGCGACCCGCGGGGGCGGCGCCCTGCAGATCCCGCGCGCGGTGCGCCGGGCGGCGGTCGCCGACCCCGGCTGGACGTTCGTGGTGGCCGACGCGGGCCAGCTCGAGCCGAGGGTGCTCGCGGCCATGTACGGTCAGGCAGGCGGCGAGGCCGGGCAGCTGCGCGGGGTGCGGCGCAGCCGCTTCCCGGAGGCCGTCGGCCACGTCGAGGCGGCCGCGCGGGCCGGCAGGAGGGCCGGCTGGTACGGTCGCGGCTGGGCCGGACCTGCCCGCCGCCGTCGGCGAGCTGGCTGGAGCTGACCACCCGGGCAGGGGGACCCCTCACGGACCCCGCCGAGGATGCCAGGGCCAGGCGGGCGGCCCGCGACCGGGGACGGTCCACCCGCGACTTCGTCGTCCAGGCGAGCGCGGCCGACTGGGCCCTGGCGGTGCCGGCGGTCCTGCGCGGGCGGCTCGCCGCGCTCGTCGACGCCGCTCCCGGGCCAGCCCCCTGAGCTGGTGTTCTTCCAGCACGACGAGGTGGTGGTCCACTGCCAGCCGCCCCGCGCCTGCGCGGTGGCCGCGGCGGTGGCCGCCTCGGCCACCGCCGCCACCAGCCTGGTGTTCGGGGCCACCCCCTGTCCGCTTCCCGCTCGAGACCGTGGTGGTCGTCTGCTACGCCGACGCCAAGTAGGCGAAGGGCCTCCAGCGGCCCGTAAGTGGACCCCTTCGCGCTTGGCGCCGTTAGCCACTCGTTAGCCGGGGCCGATCTCGTACTGGTCGCACGCATCCCAGTGGCAGATCCCCATCTCGCGCCCCCGATGCGACAACAGGAGTAGTCCCCATGGCATGGCAGCTGCCTGGCCTTCCCGTTCGTCTCTCGTCGTCCATTCGCTTGTTCTGCGCGCTGCTGGCGCTGCTGGCGCTCGCGCTGGTCCCGGCCGTGCCGCCCGGCGCGCCGGGCGCCCCCGACGAGGCGCGCGGCTGGCTGCTGCGGCACGGCGGCGGCGCCGAGACGGGCACGGCCCTCTCGCTCATCGTCCGCAAGCGCGACCCGGGCGGGACCCGGGCCGAGCGCCTGGTGCGCCAGCTCGGCGGCACCGTGACCCGCGAGCTGCCGATCATCGGCGGCTTCGCGGTCCGTCTCCCCGCGGACCGGCTCCCGCGGCTGCTCGGCTCCCCGGCGGTCCAGCGCGTCTGGCCGGACGGCCGCGTCCGCATGCGCGGCCTGGCCGGCGACAGCGACGACGGCACCGATCCCAAGGACCACGACCCGCGTCCCGCCGACCGGGCCTGGCGCGCGGCGGTCGGCCTGGACCGGCTCGGCCGGGCCGGCCGGGCCGGCCGCCCAGCCACCGTCGCCCTGCTCGACACCGGCATCACCCGCACGCCGGACCTCGACGGCAGGGTGCTGGCGCGGGTGGACTTCACCGAGGAGCACGACGGCTACGACCGCTACGGGCACGGCACCCATCTCGCCGGCGTGATCGCCGGCAACGGCGAGATGGTGGACGGGCGGGCTGGCGGCGCACGCGGCGGCGGCTACCAGGGTGCCGCCCCCACGGCCCGGCTCGTCTCGGTGAAGGTGTCGAGCTGGAACGGGGCAACCGACGTCTCGGTGGTGCTCGCCGGTTTGCAGTGGGTGGTCTCCAACCGGGCTCGCTTCGGCATCCGGGTCCTGAACCTCTCCTTCGGCACCGACTCCACCCAGAGCTATCTGGTCGACCCGCTCGACTACGCAGTCGAGCGGGTGTGGCGGTCGGGAATCCTGGTGGTGGTGGCGGCCGGCAACGACGGCGAGCTCGGGTCGCCCAGCATCCACAAGCCGGGCGACGACCCCTTCGTGCTCACCGTCGGAGCGGCCGACCTCAACAACACCAGGAGGACCGGCGACGACGTAGTGGCGGCGTTCTCCAGCCGGGGAACGACCCCAGACGGCGTGGCAAAGCCGGACCTTGTCGCCCCGGGCACCTCGATCCTCGGCATCCGCGCCGTGGGCAGCACGATCGACCGGGCCCGTCCCGCCGCGCGCTACAACCGCCACTACCTCAAGGGCAGCGGCACCTCCCAGGCCACCGCGATCGTCTCCGGCGTGGCCGCGCTGCTGTACCAGGCGGACCCGACCCTGCGACCCGACGTGGCCAAGGCCGCCCTGGTCAACACGGCCCAGCGCTACCTCGCCGGCCAGGCCGGCGCGGGCGCCGGACTGGTGGACGCCAAGGCGGCGGTCGCGGCGGTCGAGCGCCGGACCTACCGGTCCCGCCCGGCCAACCAGGGCCTGCGACGCTCGACCGGTCGTGGCTCCCTGGAGGCCAGCCGCGGCTCGCTGCGCGCGTACACTGACCTGGACGGCGACGGCGCGCCCGAGCCGATCGCCGGCGAGGTGGACGCGCTCGGGAGGGCATGGGATGCGGCCTCGTGGACGGCTACGCCGTGGACACCTGCGACGTCGTCACGGTCGCCATGGTCCCGCCTGGTGGCCGAGGCTCCTGGCTGGGATGTCGAGCGCTGGGGCGGCGACTCCTGGAGCGGCATGGGCCTGGACGCCGAGTCCTGGCAGGTCCGGCACTGGGACGTCCGGCACTGGGACGTCCGCCACTGGGACGTCCGCCACTGGGACGTCCGCCACTGGGATTCCGGTACCTGGAACTGAGGAAGACGACGCGGCCCCCGGGCACTCCCCGGGGGCCGCCAACGCGTTCGTCGCCCTGGTCACGCTGGGCGGCCTGAGCTGCCTGGCGTTCCGGGCGCCCGAGGTCGCCCGGTGGGGCGCGGCCGAGCTGTGGACCTGGGTCACGCTGGTCACGCTCAGCGTGGTGGTCGAGCAGTTCCCCATCCCCCTGCCCTACGGTGCGAAGTACGAGGTACTGTCGCTCATCGACGCGGTCTGGGTGGCTGCGCTGCTGGTGGCGGAACCCAGCGTGCTGACCATGACGGTGGCCGGCGGGATCCTCCTGGGGCGCGCCCTCAAGCGCCGGCCGGCGCGCAAGATCGCCTTCAACCTGGGCCAGCACCTGCTCGGGATCACCCTCGCGCAGGCCGTCTACGCCACCCTCGCGCCCGCGAGCCCCACCAGCCCGGCCGCCTGGGGGGCGGCCGCCGCGGCCATGGCGGCGCTGTACGTCCTCAACGCGGTGGCGGTGGCGCTGATCGTCACCCTGACCGAGGGCGCGCGCTTCTGGCGGGTGCTGCTGGCGCCGTGGCTCCTCAGCCTGGTGAACTGGGTGAGCTGCCTCGCCGTCGGGCTGCTCGGCGGGGTGCTGTGGGCGACCACCCCGCTGGCCCTGCCCCTGCTGTTGCTCCCCCTGGCGCTCTCCGACCTGGCGCACCGGGGGTGGCGGTCCAGGCTGCGGGACCGCGATCAGATGCGCGACATCGCGCGCATCGCCAACACCATCTCCGAGCAGGGCGACCTCACCAAACGGGTGCCCGAGACCCAGGAGCGCAACGAGGCCGAGCAGCTGGCCGCCACGATCAACCGCATGCTGGACCGGCTCGAAGCGGCGTTCCAGCGGGAGCGGCGCTTCATCAGCGAGGCGTCGCACGAGCTTCGCACCCCGCTCACGATCTGCCGTGGGCACCTCGAGGTGCTGGGCGCCGACGCCTCGCCGCAGGAGGTGGCCGAGACCCACCGGCGGGTGATCGGCGAGCTTGCCCACATGGGCCGGATCGTCCAGGACATGGCCACGCTCGCCAAGGCCGAGCATCCCGAGTTCCTGCGCCCGGAGCCGGTGCCGCTCGACGCCTTCGTGGACGAGCTGGCCACCAAGGCCGGGCCCCTGCTGGACGGGCACCTGCGCGTCGAGCCCGTGCCGCCGGGCGTGGTCCTGCGGGCCGACCCGCAGCGGCTGACCCAGGCGCTGCTCAACCTGCTCCGCAACGCCGCGTTGCACGCCCCGGGCACGAGCCCGGTGGATCTGCGGCTCGTCCAGCAGCCGGACGGCATCCGCTTCGAGGTCCAAGACCAGGGTGGCGGCCTGCCGGCCGGGGAGGAGGAAGGGGTCTTCCAGCCGTTCCGCCGGTTGAACACCGCGGTTCCCGGGACGGGGCTGGGCCTGGCCATCGTGCGCGGCATCGCCGAGGCGCACGGCGGGTCGGCGGGCGCCCGCAACCGCCCCGGCTACGGCGTGACGTTCTGGCTCTTCGTCCCCTGGTCGTGATCTGCCACCAGGCGGTAGCCCATGCCCCGCACGGTCTGGATCAGGCCTTCGCCGAGCTTCTTGCGCAGATGCCCGACGTAGACGTCCACCACGTTGGAACCGGGATCGAAGTCGAGCCCCCACACCCGTGACAGCAGCCGCTCCCGGCTCAGCACCTGGCGCGGGTGCCGCAGGAACACCTCCAGCAGCGCGAACTCCCGGGCGGTCAGCTCGAGCTCACGCCCGTGCACGCGGATCCTCCGGGTCCGGAGGTCGAGCGCCAAGCCGGCGACCTCGAGCACCATCGCCTCGCCATCGCGTCGGCGCAGCCGGGCGCGGATGCGCGCCAGGAGCTCGTCGAACGCGAACGGCTTGGTGAGGTAGTCGTCCGCGCCCTGGTCGAGGCCCTCGACCCGGTCGACTGTCTCGCCCCGAGCGGTGAGCACGATCACGGGCACATGGTTGCCGTTCGCGCGCAGGCGGCGCAGCACCTCGGTGCCGTCCAGGTCCGGCAGCCGCAGGTCGAGCACGACGAGGTCGACGCCGGCCTGCTGGGCCAGGGCCAACCCTCCGTTGCCGGTGGCGGAGTGCTCCACGGTATAGCCGCGGGCCCGCAATCCCTTCAGCAGGAACGAGGCAATCTCCGGCTCGTCCTCGATGACAAGAAGCTTCACGATCCACGCTCCTTGCCAGCGCATCTCGCCGGGCCCGCCGATGCATGAAGCTCCCGTTATTCTAAGGCCTTTTTCACCCCGGGATCTAGGTATGAGAGAGGTCGTTATCTATCCTCTTGTTACCGCACTCGGGGCAGAGGGGCAGCCATGCCGAGCAACGCACGTCGACCGCGCGTGCAGGTCAGGAGGATCGTCTCCCCGGTGGCGGCCGTCGCGCTCGCCGCCATGCTCCTGGTCGCCATGGCCACGCCCACGTCCGCGCACGAAGACCCGACCACCGCGCAGCTCGCCGAGCAACTCGACCGCGAGGTGGCGCGGCTCAACGCCGCGGTGCAGAGCGTCCTGGCCCTCAGCCGGGCCGCGGAGCGGCGCGCGGACGCCAAGGTCGCGCAGTCCCGCCGGCTCGCGGTCGCCGGGATGCTGCTCGGGTTGCTGGGAATCGTGCTCGCCGGGATCGCCACCGCGTCCGTGCGCGCCGCCCGGCGCGCGGCGCTGGCGCCCCCGGTCCAGCCCGCGCCGCTCCGGGCCGGCCCGGAGCGGACTCGCCAGCTCGGCAAGCTCCGGGCCTGAGTCGGTCCGATGCGACGCCTGGCAGCTGCCGCCCTGCTCGCCGGCCTGTGGCTCCTGGCCACCGGCCCGGCGGCCGGGGCCCACGGCAGCCTGCGTGCCTCCGAGCCCGCCGACGGCCTCGCCCTGCTCGACCAGTCGCCGCAGGCGGTGCGCCTCGAGTTCACCGAGGCGCCCGACCGGGCGCTGTCCGCCGTGCACGTGCTGGACGCCAGCGGACGGCCGGTCGAGCAGGGCGAGGCACAGCTGGTCCCGGGACAGCCGCGTGCGCTGCGGGTGGCGCTGAAGACGCTGCCCGCGGGCGTCTACACGGTGAGCTGGCGGGTGGTGTCGCGGGTGGACGGGCACACCACCAGGGGCGTGTTCGCCTTCGGTGTCGGCGAGCAGGCACCCGGCACGATCATCGGCGTCGAGTCGGCGGCCGTGCGGCAGACGAGCGACCCGCCGACCAGCCTCGGCGTGGCCGGACGCTGGGCCGTCTACTGGGGCTTCGCGCTGCTCGTCGGGGCGGCCGCCACGGGTCTGGTGGTGTTCGGCCTGCGCCTGCCCGGACGGCCCGGCCCGCTGCTGGTCACCGCCCTGCTGCTGGCGGCCGCGGGGCTGGTGGTCATGGCGGCGGCGGCCAAGCTGGCCGCGGACGTGTCGTTCGGCCAGCTCGCCGGGTCGGCCACCGGCCTGTGGCTGCTCGGCCGCGGGGCGGCACTGGCCGTGGCCGCCATGGCCGTGGCGGCGCTGCTGGCCCGCGTCGGCTCGGGCCGGCACCTGGCCCCGGCAGGACCCCTGGGCTCGGTCCGGCCCCTGGCCGTGCTGGCCGTGGCCGCCAGCGGCGGCCTGCTCGTGCACGCGCTGGCCGGGCACGCCGCCGCCCCCTCCCCGCTGCGGGGCCTGAACCTGCTCGCCCAGTGGGCCCACCTGGTCGCGGTCGGCGTGTGGATCGGCGGGCTCGCCTGGCTCCTCCACGGCCTGCACGGCCAGTCGCGCCCCGAGCAGGTGGCTGCGTCGGTGCGCTTCTCCCGGCTGGCCGGCGCCGGCCTGGCCGTCGTGGTGCTGACCGGGTTGGCGCGCAGCCTCGACGAGCTGGGTGGCTGGCGGCACCTCGGCGACAGCGGCTACGGGCGTGTCCTGCTCGTCAAGGTGGTGGTGTTCGCCGCGCTGGTAGGCGTGGGAGCGGGCAACCGGTTCCTGGTGATCCCCGCGCTGCGGGCCGGGGAGATCCCGATCACCCGGCTGCGGGGGACCATCCGCGGCGAGCTGGGGCTCGCCGCGGTCGTGCTGGCTGCTGCGGCACTGCTGAGCCAGCTGCCGCCCGGCACCGTCGGGGAGCGGCCCGCGCCGGTGCCGTCGGCGCCCGCGACCGTGCAGGCAAGCGGGAGCGACTCCACGACCTCCCTGCGGGTCACCTTGACGGTCACGCCCGGCGTGGCCGGGCCCAACCGCTTCGCCGCCCAGGTGGCCGACCACGACACCGGCGCCCCCTTGCCGGTCGAGCAGCTGCGGCTCCGCGGCACGATGCCGTCCCGCCCTGACCTGGAAGCCTCCTCGCTCGACCTCGCCCTCGACGGCGACGGCCGCTGGCACGGCCAGGGCAGCCTGCTGTCGATCGCCGGCCGCTGGTACCTCACCGCGCTGGTCGAGACCGGCTCCCGTGTCCTCACCGTGCCCCTGCAGGTCGAGGTGGCCTTGCCAAGCACCCCCGACGCGCAGGCGGGCGTGCGACCCAGGCCCTGAGCCCTGAGCCCAGCCCAGAGCCCAGGCCCTGAGCGCCAAGGCCTGAGCGCCAAGCCCTGAGCCGCCCCGACCGCGGCTGCCACGACTCTCAGGGATCTCCCAGCCAGGACGCACCTGGCCTCAAGGCGAGCCCGCGACCATCGAGGCCACGAACCCACCACCACTGGGAGAACCAACGATGACCACGGCCCTGCAACGACCGGTGTCGGTGACGCTGCCCGCCCGCCGCGCGAACCGTCTGCTGCGTGGCAGGCAGGACGACCCGCGCTGGGCCCGGCCCAGCCTGTTGCTGCTCCTGGCGGCAACCGCACTGCTCTACCTGTGGGCGCTTGGCGCTTCGGGGTGGGCCAACACCTTCTATTCAGCGGCCGTCCAGGCCGGGACGAAGAGCTGGAAGGCGTGGTTCTTCGGGTCCTCGGACGCGTCGAGCTTCATCACCATCGACAAGCCGCCCGCGTCGGTGTGGGTCATGGCATTGTCGGCCCGCATCTTCGGCGTCAACTCCTGGAGCATCCTGGTGCCCCAGGCCCTGATGGGCGTGGCCACCGTGGGGATCCTCTACGCCACCGTGCGGCGGTGGTCCCCGCCCGCAGCCGCGCTCATCTCGGGCGCGGTCCTGGCGCTGACCCCGGTCGCGGCCCTGATGTTCCGCTTCAACAACCCCGACGCGCTGCTGGTGCTGCTGCTCGTCGCCGGCGCATACGCCACCGTCCGGGCGGTCGAGCGCGCTGGCACCGGATGGCTCGTCCTGGCCGCCACGCTGGTGGGCTTCGGCTTCCTCGCCAAGCAGCTGCAGGCGCTGCTGGTGGTGCCTGCCTTCGCGCTGGTCTACCTGGTCGCCGCCCCGACGTCGTTGCGGCGCCGGCTCGGTCAGCTCGTCCTCGCCGGCATCGCCCTGGTCGTCTCCGCCGGGTGGTGGGTGGCGGTGGTGGAGCTGATCCCCGCCGCCAGCCGGCCCTACATCGGCGGGTCGCAGACCAACAGCATCCTCGAGCTGACCTTCGGCTACAACGGCTTCGGCCGGCTGACCGGCAACGAGACCGGCAGCGTCGGCGGCGGCATGGGCTGGGGACAGACGGGTTGGGCCCGGATGCTCGGCGCCGAGGTGGGCGGCCAGATCGCCTGGCTGCTGCCCGCCTCGCTGCTGCTGCTCGCCGCCGGGCTGTGGATCACGCGGCGGGCGCCGCGCACCGACCGGGCCCGGGCCGCGTTCGCCTTGTGGGGCGGGTGGCTGCTGGTGACCGGGCTGATGTTCAGCTTCATGCAGGGCATCTTCCATGCCTACTACACCGTGGCGCTGGCACCGGCCGTGGCGGCGCTGGTGGGCATGGGGGCAGCGACCCTGTGGCGGCTGCGGGAGCACCTCGCGGCGCGCGCGGTGCTCGCGGCCTCGCTGGCCACGACCGCCCTCTGGTCGTTCGTCCTGCTGCGGCGGAGCCCCGACTGGGCGCCCTGGCTGTCCCCGCTCGTGCTGGTCGCGGGCCTTGGCGTGGCCGCGCTGCTGCTCCGCCTGCCCCAGCGCGGGCGGGTCGCGCTGGCCGCGGCCACGGCCGGGCTGGTCGTGGCCCTGGCCGGACCGGCGGCCTACGCCCTCGACACCGTGGCCACCCCCCACGGCGGCGCGATCCCGTCGGCCGGCCCCTCGGTCGCGGGCGGCTTCGGGCCCGTCGGCCGGCCTGGCGGGTTCGGCGGCCGGGGCGGACCGGCGCAGGGCGGACCTGGCGGGCTGCCGTTCGGCGGCCAGGGGATGCCCGGCGGCCCCCGCGGCTTCGGCGGTCAGGACGGCACCGGTGGTCAGGACGGCACCGGCGGAGGGGCGCGCGGCGGCGGCATGCGCGGCGGTATCGGCGGCCTGCTCAACGGCAGCACGCCCAGCACAGGACTGGTCACGCTGCTGCGGCAGGGCAGCGACGGCTACACCTGGGTCGCGGCGGCGGTCGGGTCCAACTCAGCCGCCGGGATCCAGCTCGCCACCGACGAGCCGGTCATGGCCATCGGCGGGTTCAACGGCAGCGACCCGGCACCCGCGCTCGAGCAGTTCCAGCAGTACGTCAGCCAGGGCAAGATCCACTACTTCATCGCCGGCAGCGGTGGGTTCGGTGGCGGGGCGCGGGGCGGCAGCGACGCCGCCCAGCAGATCACCGCCTGGGTGCAGCAGACCTTCACCGCGACCACGGTGGGAGGCGCGACCGTGTACGACCTCACCAGCCTGGCCGCCTCGTCCTCCGGGACAATCTGAGCAGACAGCGACCGGCTGCTCCCGGGTCGCGCCGCCGGACCGCCCCTCCGCTCCGAGCGGTCGCTGCTGGTGGCCTACCCGGGAGCCCGGGCGGTGCTGCCGCGGGTGACCGTCGGGTGGTGGTGGTGGAGCCGGCGGAGTCGGCGGTGCCGTCGGGCGGAGAGGGCCGGTATGGTGCCATCGCCCTGACCAACCGTGGGAGGTGGAGGCATGACTGCAGAAGGGGCCAGCGATGGCGAGCGCATCACCGTGGATCGTGACGGCCACGTCCTGTTGATCGGTGTCAACCGGCCAGAGAAGCGCAACGCGTTCGACCTCGCGGCGATCCGGCAGCTGGCGGCGGCGTATGAGCGCCTGGCCGACGACGATGCGCTGCGCGTCGGTGTCCTGTACGCCCATGGCGAGCACTTCTCTGCCGGACTGGACCTCGCCGAGGTGGGGCCGGTCGTCGCCGAGCGCGGCCCGGCGGCGTTGGCGGGCGGCGGACGCTTCGATCCGTTCGGGGTGTGGGGTGCGCCCGTGCCCAAGCCAGTCGTCATGGCCGTGCAGGGCATCGCGTTCACCCTGTCGATCGAGCTGGCGCTGGCCTCGGACATCGTGGTGGCAGCTGCCGACGTGCGCTTCCGCCAGCTGGAGATCGCGCGCGGCATCCTGCCCTTTGGCGGCGCGACGTTCCGCGCCCCCGCCCGGCTGGGATGGGGGAACGCGATGCGGTTCCTGCTCACGGCGGAGGAGTTCGGCGCCGAGGAGGCCCGGCGGATCGGGCTGGTGCAGGAGGTCGTGGCCGCCGGGCAGCAGCTGGACCGGGCGGTGGAGCTTGCCCAGGCGGTGGCCGCCCAGGCGCCGCTGGGGGTGCGGGGAACCCTGGCCAACGCCCGGGTTGCGCGGGTGGCGGCCGAACGGACGGCGGTCGAGCATCTGCGGGAGCTGCTGCCCGGCATCCTCGGCAGTCAGGACGCCGCCGAGGGTGTCCGCAGCTTCGTCGAGCGCCGCACCGCCCGCTTCACCGGTCGCTAGCGGACGTCGATGGACGTCCTTCGCACGCTCAGCTCGGCGAGGATGGACTGGTCATCAGCGGTCATCTGGGGCTCGCGGACCGGTGGTGCTACCGATCGCCGGTGCCCACGACCCGGACCGTCTCGATCCCCTTCCATCTGGCATCGCCGGTCAGGATCACATCGGCCTCGTGCCGCAGCCCGGTCGCCACGATCACGGCGTCAGGCAGCTTGAGGCTGCGCGTGGCGCGCAACTCGGCAGCGAGTCGGCCGATGCTCGCCGAGACGTCCAGGATTCGGGTCTGGGCGGCGAAACGCTCGACGACCTCGACCGCCTCTGGCCCGGTCCGAAGGGGCCCGACGAGGAGCTCAGCGTAGGTGAGCGCGGACATGGCAAGGACATGCCGGTCCCGCTCGGCGAGCACGGCGCGGCTGGCGGGTTGATGGAGGGTGTCGTGGCGGTTGAGGGCGGCGATGACAATCGAGGTGTCGAGCAGGGCTACTCCCATTCGGCGCGTAGCTCCTGGAGGTAGCCATCTGGGTACACGTCGTTCCCGAGGGCGCCGAGCAGGTCCTCCAACCTGTCATCGGCGCGCGTGAGGACGATCCTCCCAGGGCCGAGGGCCTCCACGCGGAGCGGCTCGCCGGCGTGGATGCCGGCCTCGGCGAGGACCGCGACGGGGATGGTCGCCTGGTGCTTGCGGCTGAGGCGAGTGATGCCTGGCGGGCGGCGCTGCTGCTTTACTTCATCGCTCATGAGTAAAGATTACCATGCACGCTGACGCGGCCGCCGCGGCCGGAGGGACTCGGTTCCTTGGTCAGGATCCCGTGGCGGCGGGCTCCGGGTCGGGCTCCGGAGCCCGCCCTTCGGCGGTCGGCGGGTGAGGGCGCACCGTCGCCGCCGGTCCTCATCGCCACTTCCGGCCCGGCGCGAGCAGCCGAGCGGCCACCGCGAGGGCCTAGCCGATGAAGCGGGCCATCTTCGCCACCCTGCGTGACCGTCCGGGCGGACGTCCGGCCCGGCCGGACGTCCAGGACGGCCCGAGGGACGCCCAATCGTAGGCGCACGACGCGCGCGAGAGGCGGATGGACAACGGATGAACAGGCGTCACGCTGCGTGGCCGGCTCACGGCCGCCCACCCCGATCCCGGGCACGCGCCCGCTCGACAAGCTCGGCCAGCCGCGCGGCGCGCTGCCGGTCCTGCTCGGCCCGCCAGTCCTGCCACGCCAGCGGCGCGAAAGCGGCCATGAGCGCAGCGGCGGAGAGGATGACTGCCCACACGTCCACGCCCAGCGCCCTCCTGGATGACCGGAACAACCGAACCCGACCATCCGCCGAGCAGGTCAGCCGGGCCGATACCCCGGACCTCACCCGGCTCGGGGGAGGTCCGGGGTGGGCGATTCACGAAGCCCGGGCCGTCCGGGTACAGTCAGGTCGGCGGTACCCGCGCAAGGAGGGCACGGTGCGGCCCAGGGTCGGGAACGACGAGATCCGCCGGCGCCGCCTGGCGCTCCGGTGGAGTCAGCAGCGGCTGGCCCATGAGATCAACCGGGCCATGGCCGCCGACGGGCTCGCCGGGACCTGCACGGCCGCCCGGGTCGGCCGCTGGGAGCACGGCGTGGCGACCCCCGGCGACGACTACCGACCGTACCTGGGCGCCGCGCTGGGCTGCACGCTGGCCGACCTCGGCCTCGAGCCCCAGCACAACGCCGAGCTCGCCCGCCTTGCCGCCAGCCCGCGGCCCGTGGTGCTCCTCCAAGTCCCCGAGACAGCAGGGAAGTCGATGGTGGTCTCGCTGCACCCGCTCGCCGCCGAGGCGGAGCTATTCGACACCATGGAGCTTGCCCAGATGGCCGAGGCCTCCGACACCAGCCAGGGCACGCTGGACGTGCTCGAGGAAGCCGTCGACCTGCTGTGCCGCGCCTACCCGAGCACTCCCGCAGCGGTCCTGCGTGACCGCACCAGGCAGCGGCTGGGGTTCGTGATGCGCCTGCTGGGCGGCCGGCTCACCCTCCACCAGCACCGCGAGCTGCTGGTGCACGCCGGGTGGCTGGCGGCGCTGCTGGGCTGCGTGCACTACGACCTCGGGGAACGCGAGCGCGCAGAGGCCGCCCGCCAGGCCGCCTACCAGCTCGGCAAGCAGGCCGGCCACGGGGAGCTGATGGGCTGGGCGTTCGAGATGGCCGCTTGGTTCGCGCTGGTGGAGGAACGCTACGAGGACGCCGTGGCTGCCGCGCTGCGCGGCCAGAGCGTTGCCGGGACCAGCAACGCGATGGTGCAGCTCGTCTTGCAGGAGGCAAAGGGGGACGCCCGCCTCGGGCGCCGCAGGGAGGCGCGCGCGGCGCTCGACCGGGGCGGCAAGGTGCTCGAAGGCCTGCCCGTCCCGGCCCACCCCGCCCACCATTTCGTCTTCGACCGGACCAAGTGGGCTCACTACACGAGCACGATCCACACCTGGCTCGACGACAACGACCGCGCCAAGGAACACGCGCTCGAGGTCATCGCCAAGCACGCTCGCCCCGACGGCACGACCAGCGCGCCGATGCGGACCGCCAACGCGCACATGGACCTCGCCATCGTCCACGCCCGTCGCGGTGATCTCGACGCCGCGGTCGACAAGGGCCTGCGTGCCTTCACGTTCGAGCGCCAGAGCCTCGCGGACCTGGTCTTTCGTGCCGGCGACCTCGACCGGATCCTGCAAAGCCGCTACCGGGGCGAGCGGCTGGCTGCGGCCTTCCAGGAGCGGCTCCTGCTCGCCCGCCGGTCCCTGCAGGGGACAGCCTGAGCATGCCCACGATCCGCATCAGCCTCCACGACTACCTGCTCGCCCTCGACCCGGAGCGGGGCGGCCCATTCGAACGGGCCTGCCACGCGCAGGGCACATGCCATCGAACCTGCCTCATGGCGATCGCTTGGCCGGTGCGGAGCCGGCGAATACCTCCTTGGCGGTGCTCCTCGCGTGCTGGTCGAGCCTCATCGCCTGCGCACTGGCCTCGGCCAGCCCCTGGGACGTCAACTGGATGACGTTGACCAACGCTTCCTTCTCCTGCTCGCCGCCGGAGTAATTGGGCTCGGTGGCGATGGCGCCCACACCAGCGGCGTAGTACTTGAGCTCGCTGCCTGCCTCGAGGATGGCCAGCACATTCGAGAAGCACCGGAAGGGGACGCACTTGGACCTGCCAAGCTTCGCCACCTCGGCGGTGAGGATCTCGCGACCGGGAATGCGGGCCTGCACGTACGAGGGCATCCCCACCCTCGGGTCGGCCATCATGGCGATGCCCGCCGTGGCCCCCTTCACGCCGGCCAGCCAGGCGTCGTTGGCGTTCACGAACTGACCGCCCTCGTAGCTCTCGGTGTACGACCCGAGGTACCAGACGTTGCCGTGCTTGTCCTGGGCGTAGTAATCGAGTGCCTGCTCGGCGATCTGGCCCGCGTCGATGTCCTGGTCGAGGACGACCACCGTGCGCACCCCGTTCACCTCCTTCAAGACGTCGGTGACGGTGTAGCGGATCCGGTGATGAAGCTCCCTGCGGCCACGGAAGAGCGTACCGTCCCGCACCGACTGGTAGCCGGGGACCAACGGCAGCCAGGTATTGGCATCACCAATCGGCGTACCGAAGTCTTTCGGGTCGAACTTGTCGGGGTCGGCGTTGACCCGGAGCGCGGCCCTCGTGGTGGCCGTGGACGTCTCGGTCGGGGAAGACCTCGAAGATGTGGTTTCCTGGCGAGCGGCCGCGGTGGACGCCGGCGTCGACGACGTCCGGCTGTCACACCCGGCGACGGCCGCCGCGAGGCAGATCGCGACCGCCACGGCAACGACCGTGCCGCGCGGTCGTGGTTCCTCAGCCATGCGCTCGACGGTAACACGTCGCTCCTGAAGAGAAGCTGAGCGCGCCCTCGCGAGGGTCAAGTCACCTGACGGCGGGCGGCGAACGGCCAGGCCAGGGAGCAGACTCTTCATCGATGGCACAGTGATCGCCACAGGAACACCACTCGCTTTGGGAACGCTCTCGCGGCTCATCGGTATCTGGGGCTACTCGTCGCGCAGGAGCTCCGTGGGAGGCAGGCGGTTGATCAGCGTGGTGGCTGCGAGCGATGCGACCAACGACACACAAAGGACGAGCGCCGTAAGGGTGGCGATCTCGGTTGCCGGGATCACGATCGGCGGGCGCAGCACGAACAGCGGGCGCAGCACGTTCACGAGGAAGTACGCCATGCCGCCACCGACGAGCAACCCGGCCACGCATCCGAAGACCACGACCCCACCCGCCTCCATGACGAGGAGGGATCGGATCTCGCCGGCATGCATCCCCTGGGCGCGCAGCGTGACATACTCCCTCCTCCGCTGGAGGAGCAGCCCGAACACGAAGACCGTGATCGCGGTCGCCGCCATGGCCAACGCGTAGGCAGAATCGAGCGTCAGCAGGCCGCGGATGTTCAGCGCCGCCAAGCTCGACTGGTCTTTGTCGAGTGCGGTTTCCCGCGTGTCGATCTGCAGCGCGTCGACGGACCCTGGGCCGTCGCGAAGGGCCGAGACCGCCCGCTCCAGCGTGACGGAATCGGGGTCGGCCGTCCGCGCCAGGAAGAAGCTTGCGTTGGTCGAGGGAATGAGGCTCACCTGTCGCTGGAGGTTGACGAGCACATCGGCGCCTTCAGGGAAGCCGGGGAGACGCTCGAACAGCCCGATGACCTTCATGTCCGACAGCTTCTGCTCCTTCGTCCCGCGGGCGAACAAGACCTGCACCGGGTCGCCGGGTCCGAGCGCGAGGAAGTCGGCGAGATCGGTACTGACGAAGACGCCGCCCGGGTCGCGCCTCAGGGCGTCCATCGCGCTCGCCGCCGTCCGGTCGACGAAGTTCGAATCGGCGAGCGCCGCGACACGTCCGAAGCTGGCGGGATCGACCGCAGCCATGTTGGCCGCGTCCTCGTTGAACCTGCTTTGCAGGACGGCGTTCTGCAGGCTGAACACCACTGGGGTCGCCGTCTGGACGCCGGGGACATCGAGCGCGTCGACAGATCCCGGCGGATGCTCGACCGTGCTCGTCGGGCCCGGCGTCACCCGCACGTCGGATCCGACGACGAACCTCGCGTCCGCCGCCTTGGCCCGGTTGTACGACGCGGTGAACGAGGCGACGCTCGTCCCGAGGGCGAAGATCAGCCCGACGATGATCACCCCGCCAGTGGCAGCCCAGGAGCGCCGGCGGACGCTGCGAGTCAGGACCCCCCGGAGCGGCCGGCCGAAGCGGGGCGGGCTCGGCAGCGGCAGGCGGGAGAAGAACCGCTCGACCACCCGCGCCGAGAGAAGGACGCCTGCGACCCAGACGCCGGTCGGGACGATCACCAGATGCATCCGGAGGGACACGGACCGTCCGTTGTAGACCGAGCCAGCGGCGCCCTCGAAGGCGCCGGCGCGCAACGCCATCCCTTCGGCGACCGCTACGGTCACCAGCGCTGCGATGTCGAGCCGGAGACGTCGCCAGGCGGGCGGGCGCGACGACAGCTGGGCCCGTTCTTCGCTGATGTCCCGGTTGATGGCGCGGCGGCCCGAGGCGTACAGCGCTGCGCCGGTGGCGAGGAATCCCCCGCCGGCACCCAGCAGCGCCGAGGCGACGAGGCTGGTGGCCGGGGCGCGGGCCAGCGCATCCGCGGAGAGGACGGCGATGGCGGAGGCCATCCCGAGGCCGAGACCGATGACCGAGCCGGCGGCGGCGAGGGCGAGCGTGCGCAGGGCGTGCATGCGGAGCAGGTGCCGGCGGTTGGCACCGCGGATACGCAGGATCGCCTGCTCGCGTCGTAGTGCGTCGGCCAGGACGCCGCCCGCGTACGCCGCGAGGATCGCGGCCAGGAGGGCGCCGGGCACGCCGAGGAACACGAACATGCGCTTGGCGACGCGGGCATCGTCGCGTGCGACCTGAAGGGTGTTGGAGATGTTGTCGATCAGGTAGTCCTGGCCGGGCGCGATATCGGTGACGGCGCTGGCGGCCGCCTTGGTCTGCGCGAGCGCGGTCCCCGGATCGGCGTCGAGCCGCTCGCGCTCGACGGCGATGTCGACCTCGAGGATCGGCTTGCTCCTGACGACGTCGCCTCTGGTCGTCGTCGCCTTCTGGAAGGCGGGCACGATCGCCTTGGCGAACACCTCCGGTTCGATCACCACGGCGTTCGGGACGTAGAGGAACTGCTCGAGCTGCTGGCCCTGCCGGCTGTAGAAGAGGGACTTGGCCCGCGACAGATCGGTGATCCCGCTGACCGGGACGGAAAGGGGCCTGTCGAGGCCGGGCGCGTCGACGCGAACGACATCGCCGGGCTTGACCGACAGCGCCTTGGCCGCCTCCGCGCTGAGCAGGCCGTGACCCGGTTGATACGACCCGCTGACGATCTGGATCGAGTCGTTGTGCTCGCGGTACAGGTCGTCGAAGCCGAAGACGCGCACCGCCCCGGCCGCCTGCTTCGAGCCCGATCGGAGCGAGCCGGGCGCGAGGTCGACGAAGGACAGCTGGTCGGCCGTTGCAACGCCTGGTACCTCGGCGATCCTGCGGGTCAGCTCGGCCAGCCCCGCCGGACCGGGCGCGTTGGCCTGGACCGGTGCGTCGATCTCGCGGCTGGAGAAGGTCGCGCGGAGATCCAGTGACGTGACCGAGCTCACCGCCGACCTCACCGCCGCGGTGTAGGCCACCGTCACGCTCGTCCTCGGGGGTACCGTGCCCAGGTTGAGGCCGAGCTTGGCCGCGCCTTGGGCGAGGGGACTGTCACCCCCGCGGTCGGCGACGTGAGCCCCGTCGATCGTCGTCGAGCCGGGGACGTAGGTGAGGGGCGCCGGAGGCTCGTCTCGGATGACGACCTCGTTGGCGGGCCGTGCGCCGTTGTTGGCGAGGACGAGCTCGACACGCGCGGTGTCGCCGGGCTGGAGCCGCGCGGCGGGTGTGACCCGTTCGGTCAGCCGGATCTCCTCACCGAGTGGGGCCGTCAGCATTCGCTGCATGTCGAGGGGAAGCGGCGCGATGGCGCGCTGGGTCATCGACGCCGAGGAACCGTCGATGAAGAAGAGGACGGCCGAGAACAGACCGACACCGAGCGTGATCCCGGCGAGCGTCGCCAGGCTCCTTCTCGGGTTGCGGGCGAGGTCGCGCCAGACGTACCTAGCGATCATCGGATGCCAACGATCCTGTGACGCGCCCGTCGCGGAGCCTGATGCGCCGGTCCATCCGGCTCGCTGCGCCCGGGTCATGGGTGACCATGACGAGCGTCGCGCCGATCTCGCGCTGCACCTCGAGAAGCAGGTCGATGACACCTGCGGCGTTCCCGGCGTCGAGCGCGCCGGTCGGCTCGTCGGCGAGGATGACCTCGGGCCGGTGCACGACCGCTCGGGCCACCGCCGCACGTTGGCGCTGGCCGCCTGAAAGGTGGTCGGGAAGCCGGTGCGCCTCGTTCGCAAGGCCGAGCTTGTCGAGCAGGTCGAGGGACCGGTCCACGCCGGCGGGTGCTCCGTCGAGGGCGAACTGAAGCCCGACGTTCTCGACGACGGTGAGGAACGGGAGCAGGTTGTCGGCCTGGTAGACGAACCCGACGTGGGTGCGCCGGAAGTCGGAGCGGCGGCGCTCCGATAGCGACGAGATCTCCTCCCCGCCGATCCGCACGGCGCCCGCGGTCGGGAGGGCGAGACCCCCGATGACTCCGAGCAGCGTCGACTTGCCGCACCCGCTGGGCCCGGTGACCGCCACGCTCGACCCGGCGTCGACCGTGAAGGAGACCCCGTCGAGCGCGCAAATGGGACCACTCGCTGTGGCGTGCTCGACCACCACTGACTCGACGTGGATCGACGCGTCCATGGTCACGCCGGCACGATCCGGCGATCGGCGAGGCGCAGCGAGTGCTGGGCCTCGCGGGCGAGCTGCTCGTCGTGGGTCACGTACAGGACGGCGAGGTCGCGCTCGCGAGAAGCGGCGAAGATGAGCTCGGTGACATACGCCGCGGTGGAAGAATCGAGCTGTCCGACGACTTCGTCGGCGAGCAGGAGGTCCGGTTCGTTGGCGAGCGCCACGGCCACTGCCACCCGTTGCGCCTCCCCACCCGACAGCTGCCGAGGGAGATGGCCCATGCGGTCACCGAGCCCGAGCTCGGACAGCAGCTCTCGGGCCCGGCTCATCGACCGGCGACCCGGAGCGAAGCCCATGGCCAGCTCCACGTTTTCGACGGCGGTCAGGAACGGGAGCAGGTTGTCGGACTGGAGGACGACGCCGATCCGCTCAGCGCGAAGCCCCGCACGGCCGGCCTCGTCCAGCTCGTCCGTCTGGTGCCCACCAATGTGGATGTGCCCGGCGTCGGGACGCATGAGCCCGGCGATCAGCGAGATGAGGGTGGACTTCCCACTTCCCGACCGGCCGACCAGGCTCGTGGTCTCGCCGCACCGGAGGTCGAGGTCGACCCCGTCGAGCACGTGGAGCTGGTTCGGACCGGTGCCGTAGGACTTCGACACCCCCTCGAGGCGCACGAACGGTGGCGAGTGTCGCTGGGCGTTGCTCAACTGGCTCGGACCGCCTCAGGGGATCGGCCGACGATGTCGGGCACAGTCTTCCTGGCGTGTGCTTCGAGCCGGAACACCTCCGTACGCATCTTGGTCCCGGGCCGCGTGCGACCCTCGATCTCGGCCTGGCGGATCGCTTGCGCGGCGTGGATCGCGAGCGCCGGTGGGGAACGGTGGGCGGCGCCATGGTGACGATACTATGGTCGCGACCTGAACAGCAGCTGATCGACCCTGGTGCCGCCTGATCGCCCGCGCCGAGCAGCGCAGGTTCCTGGGTTCGCGTTCTCCCACATGCCCGAGCGGGACGCCAGGCCCCGCCAACGTGCTGCCCGTGGACGTCCCGTGGTAGGGCCGCCTAGGCTGACCGCATGCGCCACACCCGGCTGTACCGCGACGGGGTGCTGGAGGCCAAGGACTTCCCCGCCGCCCAGATCTCCGACTACCTCCACGAGCCGGGCACGGTCGTGTGGCTGGACCTGTGCGAGCCCGGCCGCGCCGACCTGGAGGTCGTCTCCGCGGAGTTCGGGCTGCACCCGCTGGCGGTCGAGGACGCCGTCCAGCAGCACGAGCGGCCCAAGCTCGACCGCTACCAGGACCACGCGTTCCTCACCGCCTACGCCGTCGACCTCGACCCGGCCACCGGCAAGCTCACCACCAGCGAGCTGGCCGCGTTCGCCACCCCCCGGGCGCTCATCACCGTCCGCAAAGACCCCAGGTTCGACATCGACGGGGTCGTGGCCCGCTGGGACGGCTCGGCCGACCTGGCCGGCCACGGCGTCGGGTTCCTGTTGTGGGGGCTGCTGGACTTCGTCGTCGACGGCCACTTCGCCACCGTGCAGCAGCTCGACGAGGCCATCGAGGGCTTGGAGGACCTGCTGTTCGACGAGCGGCCCCACGGCGCCGAGGTGCAGCGCCGCTCGTTCGAGCTGCGCAAGTCGCTGGTGGTGCTCCGCCGGGTCGTGCTGCCGATGCGCGAGGTCGTCAACACCCTGCTGCGCCGTGACCTCGGGCTGGTCGACGAGGCCATGGGCCCGTACTTCCAGGACGTCTACGACCACGTGCTGCGGGCGACGGAGTGGACCGAGTCGCTGCGTGACCTGGTCTCCACGATCCTTGAGACCAACCTCACGATCCAGGGCAACCGCCTGAACTCGATCATGAAGAAGGTGACCAGCTGGGCGGCCATCATCGCGGTGCCGACCGCGGTGACCGGCTTCTACGGCATGAACGTGCCCTACCCAGGGTACGGCCAGCCCGCCGGGTTCGTCACCTCGGCCGTGCTGCTCGTGGTCCTGTCAGGCGGCCTGTACCTCCTCTTCAAGCGCCTCGACTGGCTTTGAACCCGCCAGCCCCAGCCGAGCCGCTTGCTGTTCGGTACTGCCGTCGATCCCGCCTAGCTGCTCGGAGGGCAGCACCCCGTGGCCCGTCGTGCGCGCCTCCCGCCCGCGCAATCGGTGCCTGTCACCGCCGTGGCAGACTGTGCGTGGCAGGACGGAGCGGTCCACGCGCGGACATGCCAATCGGCCGCTCGGCGGTCGCGGGGTTTACGCCCGGCAGGAGCGGGCGGATACTGGAGAGGTCGGGAAGGTTCCCGAGCACATGTAGGACGCCCCAGACCCGGCGCCCGTGAGGGGGCCAGAGGGCTCACTGGGGTGGATGCCATGGTCGAGGACCGGCTGGGAGGCGTGCTCGGGGAGCTGTCCCGCGCGGTGGCCGTTGCCTATCGGATTCCCGGCGCCCTGCGTCGGTTGTGCGAGCAGCTCACCGGGATGCTGCCGGTCACCGGCTGCTGGGCGGTGGTCCTGGACGAGCTCGACGGCCAGCTGCGCGTCGTGGCCGCCACCGACCCGGTCGCGCGCCGGATGGGGGCCCTGCACGCCGAGTTGGGCGAGGGCCCCTGCCTGCAGCCTCACCCCTCAGTCAGACAGGAGCGCACATGACCGCCTTCGACGGAGAGCCGACCCTTGGGGCCCGGGACGGCGACGACAGCCGTACGGGTGCCCGGCCGGCGGCCTTGCGCGCGGGTCGTGGGAGCGCCTATGCCGAGCTGTCCCGGCAGGTCAGGCAGGCAGGGCTGCTGGACCGCCGGCCCGGCTACTACGCCGCAAGGATCGGGCTGAACGCCGTCATGCTCACCGCCGGGTGGACCACCTTCTTCCTGCTGCGGGACTCCTGGTGGCAGCTCGCCACCGCCGTGTGGCTCGCGGTCGTCTTTGCCCAGACCGCCTTCCTCGGCCACGACGCGGGGCACCGGCAGATCTTCCGCCGGCGCCGCGCCAACGACCTCGTCGGGCTCGTGCACGGCAACCTGCTCATCGGGCTCAGCTACGGCTGGTGGGTCGGCAAACACAACCGCCACCACAGCAACCCTAACCACGAGGACCTGGACCCCGACGTCACCATCGGCACGGTCGCGTTCACCCCCGACCAGGCGCGCGCCAGGCATGGTCTCACCAGGGTGATGGCCCGCTACCAGGCCTACCTGTTCTTCCCGCTGCTCATGCTCGAAGCGGTGCACCTCCACGGCGCCAGCGTCAAGGCCGTGCTCCGCGGCGCGGTCAGGACCAGGTCGCTGGAGGCGCTGCTGCTGCTCGCCCACATCGCCGGCTACCTCACGGCGCTGCTGCTCGTGCTCTCACCGCTGCGCGCGGCGGTCTTCGTCATCGTCCAGCAGGGCTTGTTCGGCCTGTACCTAGGATGCGCGTTCGCCCCCAACCACAAGGGCATGCCGATGCTCACCGAAGTGGACGAGCTGGACTACCTCCGCCGCCAGGTGCTGACGTCCCGCAACGTGCGCGGAAACCGGGTGGTGGACTACGCGCTCGGCGGGCTCAACTACCAGATCGAGCATCACCTGTTCCCCAGCATGCCCAGGCCGAACCTGCGCCGTTCCCGTCCGCTCGTGCGGGCGTTCTGCCTGCAACACGGCCTCACCTACCATGAGAGCACGATGCTCGGCTCCTACGCGCAGGCGCTCCGCCACCTCCACGCGGTCGGCGCGCCGCTCCGCCCGGCGCCGGCCGGCTAGGAAGCCGCTGAAGATGGCTGATCGGGTTGGGCGCTGTGCCGGGCAGCATGCCAGCCTCCGGCTCGCCAGCCAATGCTTGCCTTGGTGGTGACGACTTTCCATACACCATTCAAGGCCGGCCTGCGGCAGACGTCGTCAGGGGCCATTTCGAAAAGGGCGGCGACGTGATCGCCGGTGGTGCGACGGTCCGCGTCGATGACGTGATCCATTTCGAAGAGCTCGGTTTCGCTGACAAGGCTGCTGACCTCGAATACACCCTGTTCGGCACGGGGCAGCAATTCTTCCTGGCCCATCGGATTACCCGGCCGCCGGACTTTGATCAGGTCCTCTCGGTCAACGTCACCGGTCACCGGTTCACCGAGGACGAACTACGTCGGGAACGCTTCGGTGTTCTCGTCACGATCCCCGGACGGTCGAATACGCCGCGCGAGCGCATCAAGCGGGGTGACAAGGTTTCGGGCCGCGGCCACGTCGCCGGGGCACATCAATTTCTAGACCTCCAAGTCGAAGTCCTCTCCGAGGGCTATTTCGAGGAAGGAGAACTTCGCGAGCACCCGACCTTCTCCCCGACCGAGGAGGAGGAGGCCGCAGGATTCGGGGGGGAGTAGGAGAGCCTATGTCGAGAGAGACGCGCGGGGCCTATGCAGGGAGCGCAGTCGGCTGCTGCTGGGGTCTTGTTCGTCCTGCCGGTCTGCAGCCGCCCTCGGCCCGCCAAACCATCCTGGCCCCCGACCTGGGCTTTGGCCCTGATCGGAGGAACCTCTAATGTCCAATTCGGGCGCCAAAGTGACCGGATCCTATTAGCGGAGGTCAGTTATCACCGCGGCAATCAAACAGAGTGATGCCGTTTTCGCGTTTCCGCTGGTGAGGAGCCTGACAAGGTCACACAGTTTGGCCACCCCCCGTAGTATGCCTTCTGATAGCGGGACGCTACCGCTTATTCGCGGCGCGGAGATGAAGGTATCATCTCTTTTCCAGGCAGACTTGGGGAAGTCTAGATATCTGTTCATTCTGCTCGCCTGGCAGTTGGACTATCTTACTCAATTACGGGAGCAGCTACAGCGGCAAATTGGTGCCTTTGGAGAAGACCTTGGGCCTTCTGCAACCGTTGTTGATTCGTATCGGAGCGCAGCTCAACAGACCTACTCTGAGGTAATGGAGAAGCCGTGGCCCGAGCCCAGAATAAAGGAGCTTCTAGAAGGTACTCGACTTTCGCGGTTCATGCTGCGGCGGCGGCCCAGGCACGCTGCACCGCGAGGGTTTCTGCTGGGGTGGGCTCGACCAGCGAACCTGGCAGATATTGGGCGGCGAGGATGACCCGGCGCAG
>Ga0184627_10000230_pt1 | contig 24677 bp, 23 predicted proteins | sample PLM3_127_b1_FD_133150 | JGI IMG/M metagenome (GOLD analysis project Ga0184627, IMG submission 133150) | Groundwater sediment microbial communities from an aquifer in East River, Colorado, USA - PLM3_127_b1 | ecosystem: Environmental > Terrestrial > Soil > Riparian zone | place: USA: East River... | reverse complement strand
GAGACGCCGATGAACGCCGATACGAGAAACGAAAACCTTCAGCCCCAGAGGAAAATAAACTCCCCTCCTGCCAGAGGAGGGGTGGCGCGAAGCGCCGGGGTGGTGGGAGGTATGGTCGCTTCATTCTGTTACGGGTTCTAAGACGTATTGACGTATTTGGAACTTCGCGCCTACTGTGTTAGGTAGAATTTCCTCGACCCATTACAAAGTTAGAGATACGGAGGGGCGTCAATGAAACGAGCACTTATCGTCACTTTTGTAGCACTTCTAATGCAGGGCTGCTCTAGCCCGGGTCACAAGGAGTTCTACACCCAAGCCGCTCCTACGAAGTATCCCCCTACTAAGAAAACGATGGTGTTCAAATACGCCAACGTTAATCTCAAGGAAATCTACGACCTCCTGTTTTCTGATTTCTTGATCATCGGCCGCTCCGGTTTCAATGGGCCTTACGAAAATCCAGGTCGGTCCGTTTCCTACGCCAAGTCAATCGGTGCCGATGTTTTCATTTCTACATCGCAGTTCAAGGAGGCCAGAACATCCTTCATGAACCTATCAACTCCGACATCAAGTACTACATACATCAGCGGGTATTCTGGAACAGGTTCATTCTATGGAACGGCGACCACCTATGGCACCCAGACGACTACTGTACCCATTACAGTCAATCGGTACGATCAAGACGGCCTGTTTCTAAGAAACGTCAATAGCGTTGTGCCGCTTTGGGATAGAACTGAAGCTCAATATAAGAAAACTGAATCAAGTAATCTTGAAGGCCTTTGGTTCAATGAAAACTACAAGCTAAACCTGTACCGATCCGGCCAACAACTTGTCGCGTTCATTGCGGGCGAACCTAAAAAGCGCGACAGCTGGGGCAAAGGACAATTGAAGTTTATCTATGGTGTCGATTCCGGCGTCGGGATCTACCTCATGGGAGACAAAACTCCTATGCCCGCTCAGTTCGCGTTGAACAAATTCGGGCATCTTGAAGTAGTGCTCATTACGTCAAAGGAAACGTTTTCATTTGCGCGGTAATCGTATCTTTAACAAGCGCTTCGAGGCGGACTCGCCATGTCGGCGCTTTGCGCCTCCTCCGCTCGCCGCTCAAGTGCAACGTTAACGTGAAAAATGGCCTCATCCATGGAACATCTCATACTGAGTCTGGTGTCAGGGTTCCTGGGCACAATTCTTGGCGCCTATGTAGCCATTAGAATCAACAGCAGCAATCGGAGGATTGTGGCGATCGAGCATATGCTATCCCTCGTATATCCGATTGGATTCAAGAGTTGGTGGCAACCAGAAGAAGGAAAGCCAGCACTAATCTTCCACGAACATTACTCAGAGCTTTGGGCTGCATATGCTGCATTGAGAGCAGTATTGCCAATCTGGAGGAGAAAGGGGCTTGATGCCGCTTGGCAAAGATATATGGTCATTGACTACTACGACCAAATCCCCAACGACCAATATTCCAAGGTTTTTCAAAAAGGTACGCATAAAACAAGAGTAGAAGCGGTTGAGAGGAGCGGTGAGTTCGTTAAATACCTTATTCACCTACGCTAACAAGTTGGTCGCGCCAACACCGGTGACAGCGCCCGTTTTCTCACATCGCGTCGGCGGCGCGGCACAACAATACGTTAATCCGTAATCCCGTCTTGTTTCTATTTCTCAGTATCTTCTGTGGCAAAACCCCTTCGGGCTTGACCTTATCGGCGTTCATCCCGCTCCAATGACTTGCGCAAGCTTTTCTTGATCGATGGTCCGCGACACGACTGGAAGACAGACATTGGAACGGGATTCATCGGCGGCTCAGTAATCGATGCGCGCGTTCTTGCAATGGAGTAGGATATCCAGCATGAAGATCGCAACCGGAAAAATCGTTGACGGAAAAGTCGTCCTGGAGGGAGAACCGTTGGCGGAAGGCTCGGTGGTTACGGTAGTCGCCCGCGAAGGCGACTAGACCTTTGACGTCTCGCCCGAGGAAGAGCGGGCGCTGCTTGCGGCTATCGCCCAGGCTGAGCGCGGCGAGGTCGTGTCCTGGGAACGGCTCCGGGAGCAGTTGCGCCGCTTCGGGTGACTTCGCCGCTCCAGATCAAAGTTTCCCGGGACGCTCAAGCGCAGATCGAGAAAGCGGCTGCGTGGTGGGCGCAGAACCGGCCCCTCGCGCCCGGTGCGGTGCGTTAGGATCTCGACCACATCCTTGGTCTCTTGTCGGTGGAACCCGGCATCGGCGCACGCGCACGCCGCGCGACCCTGGAGGGGGTGCGTCGCGTCACGCTTTCGCGAATTCGGTACTACGTGTATTACCGCGAATCCGGCGACGCTCTCGAGGTTTTCGCTTTCTGGCATACCAGTCGCGGGCGTGAGCCGCCCCTTTAGTCGGTTCCTCCAATCTCTGCGCGCCTCCGCGGTTTGATTATTATTCTCGGCGTCCATCGGCGTCCATCGGCGGCAAAAACAACATGACGCAGTGACGAGGTGACGAAGTGACTGGTTTCTGTTCTTGTTTCATCTGTGTTTATCTGCGTTTATCTGCGGCTTCCTGTCAGTGAATTTCCAAGTGATTCGTAAATTAATCGGCGGCGCAGCGCTATGGGCCGCATTGTGTGGCGGTATCGGCGCCGCCGATTTCACGTTCGCCGCGCTCGGCGACGCGCCGTACACGCGCTTCGAGGAAGCGCTGTTTCCCGACATGCTGGCCGGGATGGGCCGCGAAAATCTTGCCTTTGCCGTTCATATCGGCGACATCAAGTCGGCTCGCGCGCGCTGCAGCAATGAAATCTTCCTCCAGCGGAGGAACTGGTTTGACGGGGCCCCGCTCCCGTTGGTGTACGTGCCGGGCGACAACGAGTGGGCGGACTGTCGCGGCTTCGAGGCGGGCGGCTACGATCCGCTCGAGCGGCTGGCGAAACTGCGCGAGCTGTTTCTACGGGGAGAGGAAAGCCTCGGGCAGCGGCGGATCAGGCTCGCGCGCCAGGGGCCGGAGTACCCGGAGCATGCGCGCTGGCGCCACGAAAACGTCTTGTTCCTCACGCTCAACGTGCCGGGCGGCGCCAACAACGCGCGCACCATGCCGGAAGAATTCCGCAGCCGCTCGGCGGCCGTCAACCAGTGGCTCGAAGAGTCGTTCAGCCTGGCGCGCGGTAGCAAGCTGCGGGCGGTAGCGGTTCTGATGCACGCCAACCCCTGGGCCTCGCCCAGCAGCCGCTACTTCGGCTATCGCGCTCTGCTGGCCGCGCTGGCGAGGGAAGCCCTCGGTTTCGAGGGCGAGGTGCTGCTCGTGCACGGCGACACGCACCGCTACCGCGTGGACGCGCCGCTCCGCGACCCCGCCACCGGGGCGCCAGTCGCCAATTTCACGCGCGTCGAGGTTTTCGGCAGCCCCGGCATGAACTGGGTGCGCATCCGCGTGGCCGAGCAAGCCGGGCAGGTCAGTTTCGAAGTGACGCCGGGCAACTAGAAATGATGAATGATGAATGATGAATGATGAACAAAATGCAAAACCCCCGCCTGCACTTCATCGTTCCGCGTTCATAGTTCATCGTTGCTCTAGTGATGGTGGCCACCATCACCATGCACATGGCCGTGGGTCAGCTCTTCCGCGGTCGCCGCGCGCACGGCAGTCACGGTGCAGGCAAAGTGCAGCGTCTTCCCGGCGAGCGGATGGTTGCCGTCCACCACCACCTTGTCCTCGGCGACGTTGGTGACGGTATAGGCCAGGGAGGTGCCGGATTCGACCCCGCGCCCCTCGAACGACATGCCGACGGCGATGTTGTCGGGAAACTTGTTGCGCGGCTCAAGGTGCACCAGGTGTGCGTCGTAATCGCCGAACGCAGCGTCGGGCTCGAGCCTGACGCGGCAGGTTTCGCCGGCGGCTTTCCCGGCAAGCGCCTGCTCCACCAGCGGGAAGATGCCGTCGAAGCCGCCGTGCAGGTATTCGATCGGTCCGTCGGTCTTCTCGATCACCTTGCCATCGGTGTCAGTGAGCTCATAGGTGAGCGTAACGACCGTATTTTTCCCTACTTGCACTTGCCGATGCTTTTCAGCAGTCCCAGCACTTCCTGCGCGTGCCCGCGCGGGTTCACGCCGTAGAGCGCGTGTTGCAACATGCCCTTGCGGTCGATGATGAAGGTCGAGCGCACGATGCAGGTCTTTTTCCTGCCGTCCACTTCCTTGTCATGCAGCACCCCGTAGCGGCGGCATACTTCCCCGTCGACGTCCGCGAGCAGCTGCACGCACAGGCCATGCTTGTCGCGGAAGGCGCTATGCGCCAGGCAGTCGTCCATGCTCACGCCCAGCACCACCGCCTTGAGGACGCCGAAATGTTCCTCCTTCTCGCTGAACTCGATCGCCTCCAGGGTGCAGCCCGGCGTATCGTCCCTGGGATAGAAATAGAGCACGACGTTGCGCTTGTTGCGGAAACTGTCGAGGCTCACCAAGCACATGTCCGCATCCGGCAGGTCGAAACCGGGCGCGGGCCCTCCCGGTTGCAGCATGCCAGCGGTGTGCAGGGTTTCCGGCAACATGTAACAGGCACTTGTCAAAAGCTCTCATCTCATTTTGTGAATAATGCCTGCCGTGGTCAAGCGGGTCAGGGCAATTCGTCATAATACCGTCCGGTTTATTGGGACGATATACTTTAAGCAGCTTGTTGGAAGGCTGGATCCGGCAAGCTGCTTGTTATCATCGCTTTGCATGACAAAACATGCGCCAGGAGTTTGTCCGACTTAGGCCGGAAAAACGCCTTATGCAATACTGCCCGCACGAAAACGGAAATAAAAGGCAGTAAAAACTCGTTTTCCGCCAACGCGCGTGCCCAGCGGGGGCCAATAGGGGTCGTTATCATGGGTTTCATTCGAAATCCCCGGGCGAATTTGCTGTTAGCAGCCGGTCGGACATCTCAGCCCGACCGGCTGCTGGCGGGACTGTCGGCCGGCGAGTTTCTGCGCCGTTACTGGCAGAAGAAGCCGTGGCTGGCGCGCGACGCGCTGCCGGAGTGCGCCGGGATCGTGCAGCCCGGCGGCCTGTTCGAACTGGCGGGGCGCGATGACCTGGAATCGCGGCTGGTGCTGCGCAGCGGGAGCGGCTGGCAGGTGCGACACGGCCCCTTCGCGCGGCGCGCATTCGCGAAACTGCCGCGCAGGGGCTGGACGCTGCTGGTGCAGGGCGTGGACCACGCGCTGCCCGCCGCGCGGAAGCTGTTGGAGCGATTTTCGTTCATACCGTATGCGCGCCTCGACGACGTCATGGTGAGCTACGCCCCGCCCGGCGGCGGGGTCGGCCCCCATTTCGACAGCTACGACGTATTCCTGCTGCAGGGCGAGGGCAGGCGGCGCTGGCGCATCGGCCGGCAGCGCGACCTCGATCTGGTTCCCGGCGCGCCGCTCCGGATACTGCGCCGCTTCCGCCCGTCCCGCGAATGGGTGGTGCAGCCGGGCGACCTTCTTTACCTGCCGCCGCGCTGCGCGCACGACGGCATCGCGGTCAGCGATTGCATCACCTATTCGATCGGTTTTCGCGCGCCCGGTGCACAGGAGCTGGGCGAGCGGTTCCTGGAGTTTCTGCAGGAGCAGCTCCGCCTCGATGGCATCTACTCCGATCCCGGACTGAAGCCCCAGCGCCGCCCGGCCCGCCTCGCAGACGGCATGCTGAGGAAGGTGCGGAACGTGCTGCGCCGGATTCACTGGAATGACGCGGACGCGACGCGCTTCCTCGGCTGCTACCTGACCGAGCCCAAGGCGAGCGTGCGGTTCGCGCGCCCTTCCCGGCCGCTTCCGGAAAACGCGTTTCTGGCGCGAGCCGCGCGCGGCGGCGCGCGCCTGGCGCTGCCGAGCCGCATGCTGTTCCGGGGCAACACCCTTTTCATCAACGGAGAGGCCTGCACGCCGGGCGCGGCCGCGGCGCGGCGGCTGGCGCGGCTGGCCGACCGGCGGTCTCTGCCCCCGCTCCTACGCCTCGATCGCGAGTCGGCGCAGTTGCTTTACCAGTGGTACCGCGCCGGATACATTATTCTTGGTGACGAGTGACGAGTGACGGGGGACAGGTGACAGGTGACGGGAAAACCCTGGCCGTGGAGCAAACCGGCAATCTGCCGAACGCGGAGTACCGCCGTTTCGAGGGCCTGGCCGAATACGAGGCGGTGATCGACAGCCTGATCCCGCAGACCCTGCGTACCATCAGGGTCTTCGACCGCACCATCGCCCGCGCCTGGAGCTCGTCCCAGCGTTACGAAACGCTGCGGCAGTTCCTGCTCGCCAACCGCGCCAACCGCCTGCTGATTGTGGTGCACGACGCCGAGCCGATCGAGCGCGAATGCCCGCGCGTGGTGGACCTGGTGCGGCAGTTCAGCACCTCGGTCAGGATCCACGAGACGCTGAGCCCGGCGAAGCACGTCTACGACCCGTTCACCGTGTTCGACTCCAGCCATTACGTCCACCGCTTTCACTACCAGTACCTGCGGGCCGCCCAGGGCACCAACGACGTCGTCGGAGCGCAGCAGCTCCTCGACCGCTTCAGCGAGATCTGGGAGGCGTCCGCCCACGCCGTGAGCGCCGGCACCAGCGGACTGTGACACAACGTGAGTCGTGGATCGTGGGTCGTGGATCGAAAGACCAATACCCAATGAACGACCGGTCTGCACTTGACAAACACCGATGCGCGCGCACACCCTTCAATTGGACTGACGTGTTTCGAGTGATTTGCCTCGTCAGGGATACCTATTAGAGTTCCGCGTTCCCACCTCTGCGAATATCGACCCACAATCCACGACCCACAATCCACGGTTCCTATGAAGATCTCAAAAATCCAGACGCAAATCATCCGGGTGCCCGTCGATGAGCCGCTGGCGGGCGGTCCTGCTGTGCCAGCCGCGATGCGCGAATTCGTCACGCTGCGCGTGGGTACCGACGCCGGGATCGAAGGCATCGGCTATACCTTTTTCGGTGCGGCCCTGACCGGCGCGCTCAAGCAAGCGGTTGACGCGCTCGGAGCGCTCGCGATCGGCGAGGACCCGCTGCGCACCGAGGCGGTCGCCGCCAAGTTGCGCACCGCTGCCGCCGGCTCCGGTCCCGGAGGCATCCTCACGCTCGCGCTGTCCGCGATCGACATCGCGTTGTGGGACATCCGGGGCAAAGCGCTCAACCTGCCGCTGTGGCAGATGATCGGCGGCCACCGCGAGCGCGTGCCCACCTACGCCAGCGGCGCGCTGATGCGCACCTTTCCGCTGGAGCACCTCGTGAAGGCGGGACCGCGGCTGGTTGAAAAGGGCTTCCGGCAGATGAAGACACAGCTCGCGCTGCCGGGGGACACCTCGCCGCAGCGCGAAGTCGAGCGCATCCGGCGCATGCGCGAAAGCATCGGCCCGGATATCGACCTGATGTGCGACATCAACCAGCGCTGGCGCGTCGACCAGGCGATCGACATCGGCCGGCGCATCGAGGACGTCCATCTGTTCTGGCTCGAGGACGTGACCACCGCCGATGACTTTCAGGGGCTTGCCCGCGTCGCAGACGCGCTCGCCACGCCGGTCGCCGGTGGCGAGTACCTCTATGGGCCCGCGCCGTTCCGCCAGATGATGGAAGCGCGCTCGGTGGACATCGTCATGATCGATCTCATGCGCGCGGGCGGCATCACGCAATGGCTCAAGATCGCCGGCATGGCGGAGGCCTACAACCTGCCGGTGGTGAGCCACCTGGTGCCCGAGATCCACGTCCACCTCGTCGCCGCCGTGCCGAACGGCCTGACGGTGGAATACATGCCGTGGACCTTCAAGATCTTCGAGGAAGTACCGGTGCCCGAAAAAGGTGAACTCGCCGTGCCGCGCAAGCCCGGCCTGGGGCTCAAGTTCGACGAGGCCGCTCTCAAGCGCTACGCTGCTTGAAACCTTTCACCGCCAAGAAACATCAAGACAATAATTGAACCGCCAAGACGCCAAGAGAAACCAGACAAGCATTGAACCACGGAGAACGCAGAGAAAAGAGAGCAAGTCAAATCACGAATCACGAATCACGACCCACGGCTTCTGAGCCGCCGATGAACGCCGATAAGATCCACAGCAATCAGACGAAGAAATGGGATCGGGAGCGAAAGGACTCCCGACCCCTTATCTTTCGCATGTCAACGCTCAACCCGGACGGGCCCCGGAGCACTGGCTTCACGTAGCGCGAACCCTTCCATTGAGACCGTGTATTCGTTGGCCTGGGAGAGGTAGCGGATACAGGACTGGGTGGGATAGTAGCCCCTCACGCCCACGGCTGGCGGCGACTTGATCGGGAAGCACGCAGTGGGCTGGCTGAGCAAGTAGTCTCGCGTCACCATCTCCTCATAGAACGTGACGCGGCCGTCATAGACGCCATAGATCCAGCTTCGCGTGAACTTCTTGCCAGTAAATTCGGGGCTCGTCTGGTCAATCAGGTGATTGCCCATTGCGGGCGCCACCGCACCCACGTTCTTGTAATCAGGATGCATGAAATTTGACGGCAGCGGAGCAGTTGCGAGCTTGAACTGGTCGCAGCGAACAAATTCGGGGCCGCAGGGCCCCGGTGCGACGGCGAAGACTTTCTCGATCGGCTCGATATAGTAGTGGACGTCGAAGTGCGGGAGGTCATACACCTTGGGAGGGATATGTCCGTGCGGGTTCCAGTTCAGACCCACCCATTTGAACGGGATTTCCGGACGCCGGGCCGCCTCACTGGGCAACGGGATGACCCACTCGTGGGTGCCGAAGCACTCTTTCTGCAGGTCAATCTTCCCGTCCTTGTTCCGGTCGAAGCAGTGATGCCCGTCGGAATTTGCGGTGGGGAGACCGTCCAAAGCGCTCGCCTGGAAAACAATGCCGATTGCTTTGGGTGCCCCGTTCTTGTCAAACTCGGCGTAGCTGGACACCGTTCCTTTGCCCACGCTGGAACTGGCGCCGAGCGAACGCCCGGTTGATACTCCAGCCTGCTTATTGTCCGAACATCCCATGATTGCCAGAGTGGCGAGCAACAAAACTGATTTTCGAAGGAAGCTCTCCTTGCGCCGCCGGCGTGTCACCGGCGATCTAACGGCGCCCCGGCCTGACCCGAGCCCAGGTTCTTTGAATCCGATCACGAGATATTTCATACTTTTCCCCTTATCCGTTTTTCGCAGCGTTCCGTTAACTTTCAATTTTGAGGTCAAGGCTTAAAGCGGTAATCAGGGTGGCCCTGTTTGACCGAGATCTTGGTTCTCCTGGCGTGCTCGGCGGTTCATAAGAACCGTGGGTCGTGATTCGTAGGTCATGATTCGACTTCCACCACCCCGCCTGCTCCGCAGGCACCCCGCCCGGCCAACCGCACAGAGGCGGCTGGCGTTCGGCGGCTTGAAGGTGCGCAGGCACCTTCTTCGAAACCCCGCCTCACCCTCGGGCAGGAGGGGAGTATCCCGGGTCATCCTTCATCCTCCATCCTTCCGCCTTCATCCTTCATAGGATTTGGCGCCAGCCAAATCCTTCCTCCTGCGTCGCCACCGTGATCCACTCCGGCGCGCAGCCGAGGGCCGCCGCCAGCGCCGCCCGCGCCAGCTCCGGCGTGTTGTTCTGCTGCGAAAGGTGCGCCGCGACGACGTGCTGCAAACGGCTGGAGTCGATGCCGCGCGCCAGGTCCGCGGCGGCGCCGTTGTCGAGGTGGCCGAGGCGGCTACCGATGCGCTCCTTCAGCCGGGGGGGATACGGCCCGCCCATCAGCATCTCGCGATCGTGGTTGCACTCGAGCATCAGCGCGTCGAGTCCGGACAGCTTCTGCGCCATGTGCGGCGTCACTTCGCCGGCATCCGTGAGCACGCCGAGGCGCGCCGCGCCATCGGACAGCACGAACTGCGCCGGTTCGCGGGCATCGTGCGGCACGGGGTACGGCAGCACTTCGATATCGCCGACCGCGAACGGCGTATGGCTGTCTATGAGCACCGTATCCGGCAGGTTGCCACGGCCCGTGTCCATCATGCATAGCGTGCCGTAGGTCAGATAGACCGCCACTTCGTAGCGGCGCGCCAGCCGCGCCACGCCACCGACGTGGTCGTCATGCTCGTGGGTAACGAGGATCGCGTCGAGATCGCCGGGCTCCAGCCCGAGCCGGGACAGCCGCGCGACGGTTTCGCTCAGGCCGAAACCGCAGTCGAGCAGGATACGGGTGCGGCCGGATTCGACGAGGAGGGCGTTGCCCGAACTGCCGCTGCCGAGTGATGCGAAGCGCATCATTGCGGGCGAACGGTAAATGGTAAACGGTGAACGGTCAGTGGCGGCTCACAGTGAGGATTATGCGTGCTTCCGTTCACTGTTCACCGTTCACTGTTCACTTCAGTTGGTCGTAGAGCAGCGAAAGAATGCGGCCGGCGGTCTGGGAAGTTTCCTGCGCGCCATCCTTGCCCAGCACCTTGACCTGGCAGCCCTGGGCGGCGTCCTTCACTTCGATGCGAAACTGCTCCTGTTTGGCCTTGTCGCTGCTGCCCCAGGATGTCAGCCAGGAGAAAAAGCCCTTGTCATCGGCGCTCTTGTTGTCAATCTGCGGGTCGATGTAGCGCACGAAGTAGAGGCCCTTGGAGCGGTCGCGGTCCTCGACCGTGAAGCCGACGCGGTCGAGGGCGAGGCCCACGCGCCGCCACGCGCGGTCGAACTGCTCGTCGAGCGCAAGCAGGTTGGCGCCGTCGGGCCCGCTCGCCAGCTTTGCGCGCAGTGGTATAGCCGTGGGCGAAGCAACGAGCGCCTTGGCGCGGGGCGCGTCCACGCCGAAGCGCACCATCAGCCGGCCCAGCATCTCGGCTTCGAGAAGGGGGTCGGGCGGACGCGGCTGCCAGCGGGTATCGGCCCGGTCGCCGGACGTGTACTGGGTATAGACCTCCTCCATCCCGCGGTGGCTGATGTAGATCTCCGTCGTGCCGGGCTGGGCGCCGCGCTCGAGCCGCGTGCGGTACTTGTCGCGCTCGCTGGTGGAATAAACCGAGTCGAGCGCCCAGCTCAGGAAGTTGCGGAGGGGGCCGCCATCGATCTTGGCGCGCTTCTCAGCCCAGTCGGTCTCCATCACGCCCGCTTCGGGCACCTCGATATTGACGATGAGGCCGGACTCCTGCCAGAACGCCTTCACCACCGGCCAAACCTGGTCGGGCGTTCCTTTCACCACCAGCCAGCGCTGGCTGCCATCGCGCACAATGCGCACGTCGTCCTGCTGCGGCAGCACGCCAGCGGCGCCGGAGCCGGCGCGCTGGGTCGCGCGATCGCGGTTGTATTCCGAGAAAGTGGTGCTGCCCTTGGAATTGATGTCGGGAATGGTGTAACGGTCGTCGGCGCCGCCGGGGCGCGTCAGGTCCGGGGGCACGTCGAGCGGGGGCAGCTGGCTTGCGGACTTGTAGTCGACCTTCTTGCTGCCGAATCCGGTGCACGCGCCGAGTGCAATGACGGCGATGAGGCACAGGACGACACGTACCGCGTCAAGCGGCCGCATAACGCCCACCTTTAACGCTGGCCGTGATACCCGCGTGCTGCATCGCATCGCGCACCTGCTCGTGACATGCGGCCGACAGCGGCGTCAGCGGCAGCCGGATGCCGCCCTTGATGAGGCCCATCTGCTGCGCGGCCCACTTGACCGGTATGGGGTTGGCCTCGAGGAACAGGTTGCGGTGCAGCGGCAGCAGCCGGTTGTTGGCTTCACGCGCCTTCGCGACGTCGCCGGCAAGCGCGGCCGCGCACATCTCGTGCATCAGCCGCGGGGCGACGTTGGCGGTGACCGAGATCACGCCGTGGCCGCCGCAGAGCATCAGCGCCAGGCCGGTCGCGTCATCGCCGCTGTAGACGCGGAATTCCCGCGGCTTGCGGCGGATCAGGTCGGAGCCGCGCTCGAGATTGGCCGTTGCATCCTTGATGCCGATGATGTTGGGAACCTGGGCGAGCCGCAGCGTCGTTTCGTTCTGCAGGTCGGCCACGGTGCGCCCCGGCACGTTGTAGACGATCATCGGCAGGGCCACCGCCTCGGCGATGGCCCTGAAATGGCGATAGAGCCCATCCTGGGTCGGCTTGTTGTAGTACGGAACCACCGAGAGGGTGCAGTCGGCCCCGGCTTCCCTGGCGAAGGCCGAAAGCTCGATCGCCTCGCTGGTCGCGTTGGCGCCAGTGCCGGCGACGATGGGAACGCGCTTCGCGGCATGATCCACCGCGGTCTTGATCAGCAGCCGGTGCTCATCCCAGTCCACCGTCGGCGACTCGCCGGTGGTGCCAACCACCACGATGCCATCGGTGCCTTCCTTGATGTGCCAGTCGATCAGGCGCCGGAACGCGTCGAGGTCAAGCGCGCCGTCCTCCTGCATTGGCGTAACGATAGCGACCAGGCTGCCCTGCAATGCGGCCATTTCCAGAATTTTCCTTATAAAACAGGCACCGGTGCCGCGACAAACTGCGCAATTCTACCTTATCCGGCATGATTTCGTCGGTTTCCCCGACGAAATCATCAGGAAAGACATACCAAATACCAAGTAATTCCATGCCCGTGCGATGGTACGCACGACCGGCCCGCGTTACATCGGCAGGGCACCGATGGGGAATAGCCCGGATTATCTACCGACAGGAGTACTTGGTAAGGATTTCGTCGGCGCTAGCAGCCTGTCGGACTTGGGTGTCCGACAGGCTGCTAACAGTAAAACCGCCCGCGAATTTAGAAGAAACCCAACGTAACCAACCCGATTGGACTCAGATCCGCACGTGCGTAGGTTGGAAATGAGGTTTTCGCCGTCATTTACTCCCGTTATCGTGCGGGCGGTTTTGCATAAGGAGTTTGTCGGGCCTAAGCCCGACAAACTCCTAGGGCCAGCGAAATCCTCAGCCTTGCTGGGAGCGGTAGAAACTGGCGAGGAAGGCTTCGACGTCAGCCGTCGCCAGCTCGGCGACAAGCTCCCGGCAGGCTACGACCGGTTCGGCGATGGCCGTCGCCAGCGGCGTCCAGCTTGCGCACAGGACTTCGAGACCGTACCCGGCCTGCTCTTTTTGCTCCAGGTTATCGAGTTTCGGGTCCATGTCCTTACTCTATAACGATCGACTCGAAAAAAGGTTGAATGGTTCCCTAACACGCGCATTTTCCCTGAGCGATGTTGCAGTATTGCGACAGCAACGCGTGCGCGCTTTCCCGATCCCGGAGCATCGGGTCTGATGTCCTATCCGATGGTAGGTGAACTCTACTATCCGGAATCCTTCGCCGCGCAGATGCGCTGGATCATGGCGGGCCTGGGATCGGAAACGTGCAGGTCCTCATAGGCGACGACGCGCAGCCGGCCACGGACCGCCTCCAGCAATTCGCCCGGTTGCAGCAGAAAGGCGGGATTGGAAGGCCGTCCATAGCGCTCGTTGCCGGCCGCGAAGGTCTCGTAGATCAGGACCCCCGCCGGCTCCAGGCTGGCCAGCAGCTGTGGAATCAGCGGCCGATGCAGGTAGTTGACGACGACGATGCCCGCGAACTGCTCCCCGGTGTACGGCCACGGCGCTCCCTCCAGGTCGGCGGTGCGGGTGCTGACTCCCGGGGTGCCGGCAAGCAGGGCCAGCTTGGCTGGATCCCCATCCACGGCCACCACCGGGTGGCCAAGCGCAGCAAAGTGGCGGGCGTGGCGGCCGTTGCCGCAGGCGACATCGAGCACCCGTCCGCCTGCGGGCACCCGGTCCGCCCACCGGCATACCCAGGCGGAGGGAGTCTGGAGGTCGTGGGCAGAGGCGCTCATGGTTGGAGCGGGTGATGGCTGACGACTGACGACTGACGGGGCTTGAATCGCGTATTCATGTGTACGGTCGAAGCAGGTATAAACTGGATAGGCCTGGTGGGTAATATAGATTAAAGCAGACGTTACGCGCCGCCTTAAACTCGCGCATTCGAACGGACGGGCAGGTTCGCCGTTCAATGCGCGAGCAAGCGACTTCAGGACAACAAAGGAAGGGAGAATTCATGGCACACTGGCTGCGTCTCACCGTCCTGATTATCGTCACTGTGGCCGGTGCCGGCCCGGCGGCGAGCCAGCAGTACCCGGTCCGGCCGGTCCGCATGCTCGTTGGCTTTCCCCCAGGCGGCGGCACCGACATCGTCGGCCGCATCGTGGCGCAAAAGCTCTCTGAAAACCTCGGCCAGCAGGTGATCGTCGAGAACCGGGGCGGAGCGACCGGCATGCTCGCAGCAGATCTCGCCGCCAGGGCCGCGCCCGACGGCTACACCGTGATGATGGCCCACATCGCCGCCATCTCTATCCTGCCCTCGCTGTATCCAAAGATGCCCTACGACGCCGCGAAGGATTTCGCGCCGATCACGCTGGCGGCGATCGGGCCGAACCTGCTGGTGGTCCATCCCTCGGTCCCGGTGAAAAACGTGAAGGAGCTGATCGCGCTCGCCAAGGCCCGGCCGGGCCAGTTGCACTACGCCTCGCCGGGTAGCGGGAGCGTGCAGCACCTGTCCGGAGAACTGTTCAAGCTGCAGGCGAAGGTGGACATGTTGCACGTCCCCTACAAGGGTAGCGGGCAGTCCATCGTGGACCTCATCGCCGGCCACGTGCAGCTCAATTTCGATTCGGTTCCCCCGGTGCTCCCGCATGTCCGGAGCGGGAGGCTGCGCGCCATCGCGGTGACCTCCGAAAAACGCTTCTCGATCCTGCCCGATATCCCGACCGTCACCGAGGGCGGCGTGCCCGGGTTCGACATGAGCACCTGGTGGGGACTCGTGGCACCCGCCGCGGTGAGCAAGGACATCATTGCCCGGCTGCAGGCCGATACGGTCAGGGTGCTACGACAGCCGGACGTGAAGGAAAAAATCGCCTTCGCGGGCGCCGATACCGTCGGCAACACGGCGGACCAGTTCGGGGCATTCATCCGCTCCGAGTCCGTGAAATACGCGCGGATCGTGAAAGAAGCTAACATCAAGATAGATTAGCCGCCGATGAACGCCGATTCACGCCGATAAAAACAAAACTGAACCACGAAGGAAGGACACAAAGGACACGAAGGAAAGGCAAGATCTATAATTGAACCGCCAAGACGCCAAGAGGAACAAGAATGGAACCACAGATGAACACAGATAAACACGGATAAGAACGAACAAGCATCAAAAGAACGGGCAAGCTCGCTTGCCCGTTTGTTTTTGCATACCAGGAATCCGTCTATTTCCGCGATTCCCGCCAGAGTCCGGCCGCCAGGCCGCCGGCGATCAACAGACCGGCGATGCTGGGCCACGTGGGCACGACCGCGCCGTTGAAGGTGACTTCCCAGCCGTACACCAAGCGCAAGAGATGGACGAGCGCGACCACGGCGAAGACCACTACAGCAACCATCGTGAATGGCTTGTTCATCATAATGTGCCTCCAATAGCGTGGGGAGCGTCGAAGAACCCCTGTAGCCAAGCTATCTTACGCCACTATCCACGCCCCGTAACAAACAAAAACGGGCACGCCCGCATGCCCGTCTTATTTGATTCACCTGGCGTGTTTGCGACTAAGCACTCAGCACTCAGCACTAACTTTCGTGTCACACGACGCGAAAGTTCTTAAACTGCCACGGGTCTGCCTTGTCCACGTCCTCCTTGAACAGCCAGCCGCGGTCCTTCAGCGGCGTCCAGTCGGTGTATTCGCCGATGACGTCGCCGAGATAGGGATTGGCCAGGTCGAGGATGCGCCGGAAATCCATGTCGTCGGGGTCGACGATGGCATTTTTCGGATTCTCCATCGCCCAGATCACGCCGGCCATCACGCCCGCGGCGACCTGCAGGCTGGTGGCGTTGTTGTAGGGCGCGAGCTTGCGCGCCTCCTCGATCGACAGCCGCGAGCCGTACCAGTAGGCGCCCTTGGCGTGCCCCATCAGCAGCGCGCCCAGCTCGTCCACGCCCTCGAAGATCTCGTCCATCAGGATGCGGTACTTGGACTGCGCAATCCAGTTCTTGCCCCCCATCTCGTGATTGGACAGCACCGCGTCCTCGCACGGGTGATAGGCGTAGTGGCACGTCGGGCGGTAGAGGACGCGGTTCTTCTCGCGCACCGTAAAGTAGTCCGCGATCGAAATCGCCTCGCCGTGGGTGATGAGGAAGCCGTGATACGGCCCCTCGCCCGGCGTCCACGAACGCACCTTCACCGACATCCCCGGCCGCCCGAGATAGATCGCCGAGCGGCAGCCGAAGTCGTGGCGGTAGCCGTCGGCCGGGAAATGCTTCTCGTGCGTGCCCCAACCGAGCTCGGCCGGCTGGCGGCCTTCGCTGACGAAGCCGTCCACCGACCACGTGTTAGCGAACTCGAAGCGCTGCTTGCGCGGATGGGCGACCTGAGTATCGCGCTCGGCGCAATGGATCACCTTGATGCCGAGCTTCATGGCGAACTTGCCCCACCCTTCGCGGGTCGTCGGCGCCTTGACGTCGCCCAGCACGTCACGGGCTATGTTGAGCAGGCCCTGCTTGACCCAGTGCGACACCAGTCCGGGATTGGCGCCGTGGGTGGGGATCACGGTGGCCGCCTTCGGATACTTCTTCTTCAGCGCCAGCACTTCCTCGCGCAACGCGTAGTTGGAGCGCTTGGAGAGCGGCAGCGAGCCGTCGGTGTACATGCCGTGCCACGGCTCGATGCAGGTATCCAGGTACAGCACACCGCGCTGCAGGCAGTACTCGATCAGCACCGCGCTCGAGACGTCCACCGACAGGTTGAGGAGGAAATCGCCCTTCCCCAGCAGCGGATCGAGTATCTTCCGGTAGTTGTCGTGCTTGAGCGGGTTGATGATGAACTTGATGCCGTAGTGCGCGGCTTCCTGCCGGCCGCGGTTGTCGCCGGTGAGGATGGTAATGCGCTCCGGCGGCATCTTGATGTGCCGCAGGATGAGGGGGAGTGTGCCTTGACCGATGGAGCCGAATCCGACGAAAACCAGCCGCCCGTCGAACTTGATATGCTTCTTTTCCTTCATTTCTTCGATGCTGTCGTTTTTCTGTCTTGAAGTCTAGCATTTTCCCGCGCGCGCGGTGTAGTATTTTTATAATAATCAGAGCGTTCATATGACATCCCGCGCGGACTCTTCCGCACCGAATTCCAACAGGGAAATTGTTTCGGCATTGATGCGCCGCGCGCGCGCCGCGCAGGCGCTGTTCGAACGCTCGACGCAGGCGCAACTCGACGAAGCGGCGACCGCGGTCGGCTGGGCCATCATGGACCCGGCGCGCAACCAGGCGCTGGCCGAGCTCGCGGTGAAGGACACCGGGCTCGGCGTCGCCGCCGACAAGATCGCCAAGAACCATCGCAAGACGCTGGGGCTTCTGCGCGACCTGCAGGGCGCGAAATCCACCGGCGTCATCGCCGAGTACCCCGCCACCGGCATCACCGAAATCGCGCGGCCGGTGGGCGTGGTGGCGGCGGCAGTGCCCTCGACCAACCCGGCGGCCACACCGGCCAACAACATCATCAATGCGCTGAAGTGCGGCAACGCCGTCATCCTCTCGCCTTCGCCCAGGGGCTACAGCACCTCCACGCTCCTCCTCCGCTACGTGCACGCGGAACTGAAGCGTATCGGCGCGCCCGCCGACCTCGTGCAGCAGCTGCCCGCGCCGGTCACCCGCGAACTCACCAGCGAGCTCATGAAGCAGGCGGACCTGGTGGTGGTGACGGGGTCGCAGAACAACGTGCGCGCCGCATATTCGAGCGGCAGGCCGGCGCTGGGGGTCGGCACCGGCAACGTGGCGGTGATCGTGGACGACAGCGCCGACTGCGCGGATGCCGCCGCGAAGATCATGGCCTCCAAGATCTTCGACAACGCCACCAGCTGCTCCTCGGAGAACGCCGTCATCATCCACGACCGGGTCTACGCGAAGATGCTGGCGGCCCTTGCAATAGAAGGGGGGGTACTTCTTACTGCCCCCGAAAAGGAAACCTTGCGAAAAGCCATGTTTCCTGGCGGCAAGCTCGCACCCGCCATTACCGCGCAATCGGTCACGAAAATCTGCGCCGTCGCCGGTCTCACGCGTCCCGCCCTGGTCGCGGCGAAGTGCCTGATGGTCGAAGAAACGGGAGCGGGTCAGGACCATTCCTACTCCGGCGAAAAACTATCGCCCGTGCTCACGGTCTATCGCGCGCGCGATTTTGACGCCGCCTTCGACACCGTGCGCGCGATCTATGCCCACCAGGGCAACGGCCACTCCTGCGGCATCTACACCGAGAGCGAGGAGCACATCCGCCGCCTTGCCCACGAGCTGACGGTGGCGCGCGTGATCGTGAAGCAGGCGCACACCTTCGCCACCGGCGGCAGCTTCGACAACGGCATGCCGTTCTCGCTCTCCATGGGATGCGGCACCTGGGGCGGGAACAGCTTCTCCGACAATCTCAACTACCGGCACTTCATGAACATCACGCGCATCGTGCGCACGATCCCGCCGAGGGAGCCATCAATTGACGACATCTTCGGCGCCTACTGCAAAAAACATAAGATTTAGCCGCCGATGAACGCCGATACACGCCGATGAAAATCAAGAATCAGGCAATAGAAACTAGGCAGGATTTGCAAGATTTACAGAACTAAGGCGTTGTTTCAATAATCTTGTTAATCCTGTTAATCCTGTCCAATATTTTTTGTGATCTTGGTCTTATCGGCATTTATCGGCGTTCATCGGCGGCTCATGGCTTTTCATGCGAACGATCCGGCACTACGTTGACCTGCGGGCGCGCGAGCAGCCCGACGCGCCGTACCTGATCGCGCCCGAGACCGGCCGCACGCTCACTTACGCGCGGCTGAAGCGGGACAGCGAGGAACTCGGCCGTTATCTGCTCGGCGCGGGCCTCGCCAAGGGCGACAAGGTCGCGTTGCTGCTGCACAACAGTTATCAGGCGGCGCGGCTGTTCATCGGCGTGATGTATGCGGGCTTCACGGCATCCCCGCTTAATCTCCTCTCGCAACATTCGCAGCTCGCGTACGTGCTCGACCACTCCGACACCCGCTTGGTGTTCACCAGCGCGGAGTTCTTCGAGCCCCTGAACGAGGTGCTCAAAAAACTGAATAAGAGAATCGAATTAATCGTGATCGACCCCGATGCGGAAATCATTTTCAGCGCGGAAAGCCTCAGTTCCGACCCATTGCCGTCGCTGGCCGAAAATGATGAGGCGATGCTGATGTACACCTCGGGCACCACCGGCAGGCCCAAGGGCTGCATCCTCAGCCAGAAGAGCATCGTCGCCGGCGGCGAGTACACCAGCGCGGCGCATGGCCTCACCCAAAGCGACCGCGTGCTGTGCGCGATGCCGCTCTATCACATCAACGGCCAGATCGTGACGGCGGTCGCGCCGCTGATCCACGGCGGCAGCGTGGTGATGCCGCGGCGATTCAGCGCCTCGAATTACTGGGACCTGGTTTCGAAGTACCGCTGCACGTGGATCAACGTGGTGCCGACTATTATCGCCTACCTGCTGAACGGTCCCGACCCGCGCGAGCGGGGCCTCGCCGTCTCGCAGGTCAAGTTCTGCCGCTCGGCCTCCGCCCCGCTGCCGCCCGATCTCCACCGCGCGTTCGAAAAGAAATTCAGAATCGGCATCATCGAGACCTTCGGCCTGACCGAGACCAATGCGCCCTGCTTCACCAACCCGCTCGATCCCGCGAAGCGCAAGATCGGCAGCCCCGGCCCTGCGTACGGGAACGAGGCGAAGATCATCGATCCCGCGTCGGGAAGGACACTGCCGCCGGGTGCGGCGGGCGAAATCATGGTGCGCGGCGACAACGTCATGACGCGCTACTACAAGGACCCGGACAACACGGCGAAGACGCTCGAACCCGACGGCTGGATGCACACCGGGGACGTGGGCTACCTCGACGCGGACGGCTTTCTCTTCGTCACCGGCCGCATCAAGGAGATCATTATCAAGGGCGGCGAGAACATCGCACCGCGTGAGATCGACGAAGCGCTGCTCCGGCACCCGGCGGTACTGGAAGCGGCGGCGGTCGGGATTCCCGACGCTAACTACGGCCAGGAAATCATGGCCTGCGTCGTGCTGAAACCCGGGCACCGCTGCACGGTGGAGGACCTCGCCGCCTTCTCCCAGCGCGAACTCGGCCAGTACAAGGCGCCCAAGATCATCAAGCTCGTCACCGAGCTGCCCAAGGGCCCATCGGGCAAGGTGCAGCGGCTCAAGCTGCTGGAAATCTGAACTGCGTTCCCATACGTATAAAGGCTGGATACGCAGCAGATTTGATCTGGATCAGGTCAACGGCGGTGCGACGTTTGCATTTTACTGCCTGGGCGACTAGGATTCGCACCTATGCACTTATCTAAAGCGCTAAGGCGAACCGTGGCGGGAAGTGTTGCCGTGCTGTTCCTGGCGTGCCAGGGCACGGCGATCGTGTACGCCCGCTCCCTCGACGCTGCCAGGTCGGGCGCCGAGACGGCGCAGGTGTCGTGTCACGACGCCGGCCTGCAGACCGATAGCAATACCCCAAAGAGCACCTGCCAGGCCAATTGCGACTCGCAGCACGCCTCGTCCACGCCGTCCGGCGCCCATTTCTACGCCGCGGCGGATCTGCCCGCAATCACGACCCATACGAACCGTATCACCGCTGTCGCGGATTCGGCCCCACATGCCGAACCGCCGCTGCTGCGGGCCGACCCCCCCCCTCTCCGCATCGTCCACTGCTGCCTGCGTAATTAGATTCTCCGCGTTGCATGGCGGCGGCCGGTAACGGCCGCCTTTTCGCAATGTTTGATGCGGAGGATTTATGCGTTTTGCCCCGTTGCACCCGGTGCTCCGGCACCTGCGCTACACATTCGGTCTGATACTGTCGCTCGCAGCCGCGTCGCTCGCTTACGCGGGCGAGCCCGCGCTCACGCTTCCCGTAGCACAACGCCTGGCAGCCGAGCGTTCGCGCCAGCTCGTCGCCCAGGATTCCGCCGTGCTCGCTTCGCGCGAGATGGCGGCGGCGGCCGGGCAGTTGCCTGACCCCACCATCAAGTTCGGCATCGAAAACCTGCCGGTGACCGGGTCGGATGCGTACAGCCTCACGAACGACTTCATGACCATGCGCCGCATCGGCGTGATGCAGGAATTCACGCGCGGTGAAAAACGCCAGCTGCGTGCCGAGCGTCTCGAACGCGAAGCCGATCGCTCGCTGGCGGAGAGGTCCGCAACGCTGGCCATGATCCAGCGCGACACCGCGCTGGCCTGGCTCGATCGCTATTACGCGGAGGCGATGGCGGCGGTGGTTGCGGAACAGGTCGGGGAAACCCGGCTCGAAATCGAATCCGCAGAGAGCGGCTATCGCGCCGGCCGGGGGAGCCAGGCCGACATCTTCGCGGCTCGCTCAGCCGTGGTCACCCTCGAAGATCGCTTGAGCGAGATCGGCCGCCGCATCCGCACCGCCAAGACCGCGCTAGGCCGCTGGATCGGCACGGCCGCCGAAACCCCGTTGGCTGGAAGACCCGACACAGACGCAATCCGACTCGATCCACGCGCCCTGGACGCGCAAATCGCCCATCACCCGCAGATCGCCTTGTTCGCCAGACAGGCGGAGATTGCCGCGAGCGAAGCCAGGCTGGCGCAGGCGAACAAGAAATCGGATTGGAGCGTGGAAGTGATGTACAGCCAGCGCGGCTCCGCGTACTCCAACATGGTTTCAGTAGGCGTCGCGATCCCGCTGCAATGGGATCACACGAACCGCCAGGACCGCGAGCTGGCGGCGAAGCTCGCCATGGCCGCGCAGGCTGAGGCCCAGCGCGAAGAAGCTTTGCGCGCCCACATCGGTGAAGTCCGGGCGCAGATCCAGGAGTGGGAAAACGGCCGTGAACGTCGCTCGCGCTACGAGCGGGAACTGCTGCCGCTCGCCAGGGAACGGACACGCGCGGCGCTTGCGGCCTACCGCGGCGGCAAAGCCAGTCTTGCCGAAGTGTTATCGGCCCGACGCAACGAGATCGAGGTGCGCATGCAGGCGCTCCAGCTCGAAATGGAGACCGCGCGGCTCTGGGCGCAGATCAATTTCATGTTCCCCGACGAAGCTGCTTCACGGCATGCGAATACCGCGACGAATTTTCCTGCGAATCCGGCGAGGGAAACCAGATGAAAACCAAGCCATTCATCCTGGCTCTCATAACCGTCGGTCTTGCCGGCGCGGTAGGCTATGGCGCCTATTGGACCGGCATGAACCGAGGTATGCAGATGGCGGTGCCGTCAGAAAGCGGCCCGCAGAAAACCGGCATCGCGGATGCAACTGCCGGCAAGAGAGTGCTTTACTGGCACGACCCGATGGTGCCGGGACAGAAATTCGACAAGCCGGGCAAGTCGCCTTTCATGGACATGCAACTGGTCCCCGTCTACGCCGGTGAAGGCGCGGATGAAGGTACCGTCACGATCAGCCCGCGCGTGCAGCAGAATCTAGGCATGCGCGTCGCCGAAGTGACCAAGGGCGTGCTGGTCCCGGCGGTCGAAGCGGTGGGGAGCGTGGCCTACAACGAACGCAACACGATCGTGGTGCAGGCGCGCAGCAACGGCTACGTCGAAAAACTTCTCGTCCGCGCGCTGCTCGACCCGGTGCGCGAGGGCCAGCCGCTTATCGAGCTTTACGTGCCCGATTGGGTGGCCGCGCAAGAGGAATATCTCTCGGTGAAGCGCATGTCGGGCGCCGGATTGGAGGCGCTGCTCGACGGCGCCCGCCAACGCATGCGGCTCGCCGGCATGAACGAAGACCAGATACAGCTCGTGGAGTCGAGCGGCAAGGTGCATGCGCGCCTGACCGTGACCGCGCCTAAAGGCGGCGTAGTGGCGGAACTCGGGACGCGCGAAGGCATGACGGTCATGTCCGGTGCGCTGCTATTCCGCATCAACGGGCTGGATACCGTCTGGGTCAACGCGGAAGTGCCGGAAAGCCAGGTCAGCCTGGTCCGCCCGGGCAATCCCGTCGAAGCCCGTGCTCCCGCGCTGCCCGGCATCGTGTTCAAGGGCCGCGTCAGCACCCTGCTCCCCGAAGTCAATGCCGCGACCCGAACGCTTAAGGCCCGCGTCGAACTCGCCAATCCCGGCAACCGGCTGGTGCCCGGCATGTTCGCGACCATCAACTTCACGCCTGCCGCGCGCAGGGAGGCTTTGCTGGTGCCTACCGAGGCGGTGATTCAGACCGGCAAGCGCAGCGTCGTGATCGTCGCCCAGGATGACGGGAAATTCGCACCAGCGGACGTCGAAACCGGCATCGAAGCCGACGGCCGGACCGAGATTCGCAAGGGACTCAAAGCCGGCCAAAAAGTCGTCGTCTCCGGCCAGTTTCTGATCGATTCCGAAGCCAGCCTGAAAGCCACCACCACGCGCATGGGCGACGCGCCCATGCCGAAAGCCGTAATAGCAGGCGGCACGACCCATCGCGGCGAGGGAAAGGTGACGGGCGTCGATCCGGTGAAGGGCCGGGTGGAACTGGATCACGGGCCGATTCCGTCCATGAAGTGGCCGGCGATGAAAATGGAATTTTCCGTTGCCGACAAGGGCCAGCTTGCGCGCGCGAAGAAAGGCGATGCGGTCGAGTTCGAGCTGCGCGGCGAGCCGGACAAGAATGGTGATTACGTCATAGAGAAGATCACCCCCTCCCCAACCCTCCCCCTGCCAGGGGGAGGGAAGGGTGGGGGTGGGAGCAAGCCATGATCGCCCGGCTCATACGCTGGTCGATCGCCAACCGCTTTCTGGTGCTCCTGGCCACACTGATGGTGACCGGCTGGGGGGTGTGGGCGGCGCTCAGGACGCCGCTCGATGCCATTCCGGATCTTTCTGACGTGCAGGTCATCATCCGCACGACCTACCCCGGCCAGGCGCCTCAGATCGTCGAGAACCAGGTGACCTATCCGCTCGCGACCACGATGCTGTCGGTGCCCGGCGCCAAGACGGTGCGCGGCTACTCGATGTTCGGCGATTCTTTCGTCTACATCCTGTTCGAGGACGGCACCGATCCGTACTGGGCGCGGTCGCGCGTCCTGGAATACATGAACCAGGTGCAGTCGCGGCTTCCGCCGCAAGCCAGGACGTCTCTAGGGCCCGATGCGACCGGCGTGGGCTGGGTCTACGAGTACGCCCTCATCGACCGCACCGGCAGGATGGACTTGTCGCAATTGCGCGCCTTCCAGGACTGGTTCCTCAAGTACGAACTGAAAACAGTCGCCAACGTCTCGGAAGTGGCTAGCGTCGGCGGCATGGTGCGCCAGTACCAGATCGTGCTCGATCCCGACCGGATGCGGGCATTCAACATCCCGCACGCGAAAGTCGTAGAGGCGGTTCAGCGCGCCAACCAGGAAAGCGGCGGCTCGGTGCTGGAACTGGGCGAAGCCGAATACATGGTGCGTGTCTCGGGCTACCTGCAATCGCTCGAGGATTTTCGCAAGATTCCGCTGATGACGACCGAGGCGGGCGTGCCGGTACGATTGGGCGACGTCGCGCGCGTGCAGGTCGGTCCGGAAATGCGGCGGGGGGTCGCCGAGCTCAACGGCGAAGGCGAGGTCGCGGGCGGCGTGATCGTGATGCGCTCGGGCAAGAACGCGCTCGAAACGATTGATGCGGTCAAAGCGAAACTCGAGAAGCTTAAGCCGAGCCTGCCGCCGGGCGTGGAGATCGTGCCCGTCTACGATCGTTCCAACCTTATCAAGCGCGCGGTCACGAACTTGCGGGACAAGTTGGTCGAGGAATTCATCGTCGTCGCGCTGGTATGCCTGGCGTTCCTGTTTCACCTGCGCTCGGCCTTC
>Ga0184627_10000229_pt1 | contig 24712 bp, 23 predicted proteins | sample PLM3_127_b1_FD_133150 | JGI IMG/M metagenome (GOLD analysis project Ga0184627, IMG submission 133150) | Groundwater sediment microbial communities from an aquifer in East River, Colorado, USA - PLM3_127_b1 | ecosystem: Environmental > Terrestrial > Soil > Riparian zone | place: USA: East River... | reverse complement strand
TCATGTGCGCGGAAGCCGTCCCTTGGCGCTGTCACCGCCAACTACTCGCCGACGCGTTCGTAGTGCGCGGTCGTGCAGTGCGCCATATCATGGACGACGGCTGTCATGAACATAAACTCCCGCGCTTCGCCGAACCAGAGGGCACTCGGATCTTTTACCGTGGGTCACTCTAGCAATAAAGTTACTGCGATTTGTCTTCCCATAGCACGAGGCGATAACCGATGCCGCTTTCGGTTTTTAGAAGTTTTTGCTTGGCTTGCGGGATTTCGATCTTCTTGCGCAGATGATTCATGTAAACCCGCAGGTACTGCGATTGATCGGCGGCGTTGGGTCCCCAGACTTCGCGCAGCAGGTGCTGATGCGTGACAACCTTGCCGGCGTTGAGCGCCAGCACGCGGAGCAGAGCGTATTCCGTCGCGCTGAGCTTGATCTCGCGGCCGCTCACGGTCACCGTGTGGCCGTTAAAATCGATCGCGAGATGCCCGGTCTGAAAATAAGCGGCCTCCTCAACGCCCGGAACGCGGCGTTGAATCGCGCGCACTCGCGCCAAGAGCTCGGCGGCATCGAATGGTTTGGTGACGTAATCATCGGCCCCCGCGTCCAACGCGGCGATTTTTTGCTCGGCCGATTCGCGCACCGATAGAATCAAGACCGGCGCATGCGTCCATTCGCGCAGCCGCTTGAGGACCACTACGCCATCCATATCCGGCAAGCCGAGATCGAGCAGCACGACGTCGGGCCGCCGCGTGGCGACCTCGGCAAGACCGGATTTCCCCGTTTCGGCCTCGATGACACGGTAGCCGTTTTCTTCCAAAACAACGCGCAAAAGTTTGCGGATTTGCCCCTCGTCGTCGATCACGACCGCCGTTGGTTTATCGCTCACCCGCTTATCTCCAAGTCGTCATCATTCAGCGTCTGCACCGGCATCCAGATTTGAAACTCGGCGCCGCCTTGATCCGGATTAGCCGCCCGCACCGTTCCGCCATGAGCGCGGACAAAGCCGTCAACGATGGAAAGTCCCAACCCCGTGCCGCCAGGGCGGGCTTTGGCCCCACGGTAAAACTTTTCAAAAATATGCCCCAGATCATCCGGTGCAATACCGGCTCCGTGATCCCATACGGTAAGCTGCAATTCACCGCCGACGATGTCGGCGCGAACGCCGATCGTCGTGCCAGGTTCGCTCCAGTTCGCCGAATTCACCAATAGATTGCACAACGACTGCTCGATCAGCGCGTGATCGATATTTACCATCGGTAGATTCTCTTTGATATCGATGTCGAGGTTGTGATGAACCAGAGCGTCGCCGGCAATTTCAACTGCACCTTGGATCAATTCGTCCACATCGCTCCAGTCGAGCTTGGGTTGAACGACGCCGGCTTCGATTCGAGTCATATCGAGCAGATTATTGATTACGCGGTTCAGCCGTCGCACGGCGCTTTGCATTTCACCGACGGTTGCGCTCTTGGCCTTATCCGCCCCGCCTTGCTGTTCGAGGGCGGCGAGGCCGGTTTGCACGGCCGCCAACGGCGTCTTGAGCTCATGGGACACGCTATCCAACACCGATCTCCTCAGTCGCTCGGAGGCTTCGAGGATCTCTGCCCGTTTAAACGCTTCCCTGATGTGATCCTTTTCGAGCAGGAGACCGATCAAGACCGCAAAGGCCTCTAGAAGCTCGCGCTCCGACAAGTCGAAAGTACGGCCGGGTCCGGGCATAACCGAAAGCACACCCATGACCGCAGTGCGCGCTTGCAGCGGCAAATGAACCGCTTCTGAATCGGGCAGCGTGTCGGTAAATCGGCCTGCGGGCATCCGGTGGCTATAGGCCCATGCCGCGACACTCTGTTCCTTTTCCGTTAGCGCAAACGAACCTGCCGAGTGGGCGACCTTGCCGAGAGTATGGTCCGGCAACCGCAGCAAAAGCGCCGCCTTCGCCTCGACGACCGACTCGATATGCGCAACGGCCGCCCGTAAACCAGCGTCAAGTTCAGGAGCAAACGCCGCCTGATGTGCCAGCTCATAGAGCGCAGCGGTACGCCGCTCGCGCCGTCGCTCCGCGAGTTCGCTCAGCCTCAATCGACCGGTCAAATGTCCCATCGCCACCGCCACAATGAAGAACATCGCAAACATCATCGCGTCGTGAAACTTGTCGATGTATAAAGTAAAATGAGGTGGGATAAAGAGGAAGTTCCACAGCAGCGCGCTGGTTGCGGCCACCGTGAGAACTGGACCCTGGCCTAATTTCAGCCCTACTGCGACGACTAATAAGAGATAAATGAGCGCGATCGACAAATAGCCCGTGAAAGGCTGGATGAAATAGGCGACAAGCGTGAGTAGGGCAACCAAAATTCCCGCGAAGACAAACTCGTTGTTGATCCAGGCGGTTTTGGTAAATTTATCGGCGGGCTGCTTCTCGTGAGCCTCCTTCTGCAACTCCGCCAGCAAAATTTTGCTGTTTGCCCGTGAGGGGTCGGCCATTTAGTTAGTGTAACTCTAATCCGAAGGCGAATTAAACTCCTTTCCGCACCTAGGGCAGTCCTGATGATTTGCGTTCTAGGTCTCGCGGGCTCTTCGAGGAAACGAAGACACGGATCGGCAGAACCATCATTTCTAGGCCCTCGAATTGGAGCCTTTGCTGAAGAGTAAACGGCGTATGGTTGTGAAGCAGGCGAGCCAAGAAGTTTTCCTTCTGAAAAACCAGTTTCCCGGCAAAGAAGACCGACTTAGGAAATTCCTGGGCTACAGACCTGCATAGCTTTTCCAACTCTTCCATGAGATCGATCCCGAGTGAATAACGGTACTCCGCATACCAACCCAAACAATTACCAAAATCCACGAAACTCTTAAGGTCTTCTTCCTTTGAGCGGCGTAGATTCTCGATCTCGCCGAGACCTTTAAATCTGCCGGAGTCGATAAGCCCCACCGAAACAAAGACTACGTTTTTGTAATGGTTCGGAAAAAGTCGGGCGATACTAAGCATGGAGTGAATCCCGATACCATCGAAATCCCTTGTGATCACGACCGCTGTGGGAGCTCCGGGATCTTTAGCCGGCACTGGATTTTTAAGATCCGGGTGAAACGGGATATTGATCAGGGTCTCATCAAGGCTCTTCAGCGCGTCTCGCACCTGATCGTAATGCAACCGGACTATGTAGCATAGAAGAATGAAGCCTGCTGTCACTAGCAGCGTAACCCATCCGCCCTCGGCGAACTTTATGACCACAGTGAATATGAGAATGATTCCCGTGAACGACAAACCGAGACCATTTACAAGGAACCTGCGCAGCCAAAATCTTTGTTGCTTCTTCACTTCCCACCAATGCTTGCACATGCCCAACTGAGAAAGCGTAAAAGTGAGAAAGACGTTGATGCTGTACATGACGACGAGGAGCCTCACGTCACCCCCGGTGTAAGAGAGAAACCCGAGGGAGGCCAAGCCCATGAACCACACGCCGTATTGGGTTACCAACTTGTCGCTTAGATGAGAAAAACGGTGCGGCACCCAAGAGTCTATCGCCATATTGGAGAGAACCCGCGGCCCATCGATGAATCCCGTCTGGGCTGCGACCAAAAGAATGGCGGCCTCGGTAATAAGAGTTACGACCACAAAAACATAAGCAAGATCGCCTGAGAAATAGCTGCCGTAGATTTTTGCAAACAGGCTGGCATTCAGTGTCTTGCCCGTTTCAGGGGAAACCTGGTTTAACAAATAACAAAGCAGCAGACCGCTTGCGGTGAAAGCGAGCGAGGTGGCCATATAGACCATAGTCTTTTTTCCGGTCTCAACTCTAGGCTCGCGCAGGGCCTGAAGACCATTGCTGACTGCTTCGATGCCCGTGTACGTCCCGCCGCCGAGACTGTAGGCATGCAGGACGATGAAAAGGGTAGTCCACAGTCCCAGCCCTTGAATATCCCCAATGGTCTTCTGGTAAGTCGTAGAGGCAAGCACCGGGATGTTTGCGGATTGCGGGACGATTCCCAGGCTGATGGCAAAAAGATGGGCGACGACAAAGAGAAGAAAAATCGGCAGCAGAAAAAGCACCGATTCCTTGGTGCCGCGAAGGTTGAGGTAAATCAGAAAAAGAATCAGAACAAATTCAGTAACCAATTTCGCCCCGTGGATCGAGGCCGGGAGGAAGCTGAATAGCTGATCCCCCGCGCTCGCCACGGAAATGGTAATCGTCAGCATGTAGTCGACGATCAGCGCAGACCCGGAAACCAATCCAACTTTGGGTCCCAACAGCTTTGTACCGACTAGATATCCCCCGCCTCCGGTTGGAAAGAGTTCAATGATTTGGCTGTAGCTTGCGGAGATGACAAAGACCGTTACGGCCATGAGGATAGCGAGAGGCAAGGCGAGGAAGAAATGCTCGCCCAATGCCAGATATGCCTCCTCGGGCCCATAGGCCGATGAGCTCAAGCCATCCGCGCCAAGTCCGACCCAAGCGAGAAACGCGATCAGGGAGATCTGATGGAAGACCCTTGGGTCCAAGGGATCTTTAGGTTTTCCGAAAAAGAAGCTCTTAAGCGAGAAGCCCGCGCTCTTTTTTTCGGTCATTATCCGAGGATCAAGTTCGCTTTGATGAATGCACTCTTGCTGACCGGCCACGAACGACCACCACTGGGCAGTGAGCGCGGGCGACGACTCTCGAAGCGTGGCTTCCCACCAACCATCTGGAAATGCCGGTTCTGCCGCGGGTGCCCATAACAATCAGGTCGGCCCCGAAGAATCTTGCGCACCGAACAATATTGTCGCTCACGGGAGCCGAGCCTTTAATCAGAAGTCTTTTTGCCTTGACACCCAGCTGGCTGGCTCTTTTCAAAAGTATTGCCAGAGCCTCTTCCGCCTCGGGCCGAACAGACGATTCAATTTCGTAGATGGGCGTCGGAGGCGGTAGCGCGTGAACGAGCAAGAGATCGGCATGATTCTGCTTCGCGAGGCTTATGGCGGCGGCCAGAGCGTTGTCCGAGTTCTCGGTCAGATCCGTCGGATGAAGGATCCTGCGAATGAGCATCGGGCTCTCTTCGGAAATAGCCCCATTGAAGGACTTCAATGCTTCCATCCAATCAGGTTAGCCAGCCGAGAAGCCAAAACCTAATTAAAAGGATCGCGAAAAATATTAAAAAAACATTAAAAGGGAAGGATATGCTTGATTAGCGAGCTCCGTTAGCAGCTCGCTAATTAACCTGCGGCGGAGACTTGGGTTTCGCGGCTTGCGAGAATCTTAATCACGTCCTCGTCGGAGACCTGCTCGAACTCCTTGAAGAACTGGCCGACGGCGTAGAATTCCGCCGGCACCTTCAAACAAACCATTGCGTCCGTTTCCTGCCGCACGGCGCGCGCGGCTTGGGCCGACGCCACGGCGACGGCCCCGACGAGTTTTTTTGGTTGGCGCGCGCGAATCGCCCGCAGCGCGGCCGTCATCGTCGCGCCGGTGGCGATGCCGTCGTCGACCACGATCACGATCCGATCCTTGGGATCTATCGGCGGACGATGGGGCGTGTAACGGACGCGCCGGCTGCGAATGATGTCGAGCTGCCGCCTTTTTTCCGCTTCCAGGTAGGCTTCGTCGATGTCGTAAGCATAGTCCGAATAAAACACCTTGCCGCTTTCGTCGATGGCGCCGATGGCCAATTCCGGCTGTGACGGGTGGCCGAGCTTGCGCACCAAAACGACGTCGAACTCACCGCCCAGCGCATCCGCGATGATCTTCGCCATCGGCACGGCGCCGCGCGGGATGCCTAGGACCAATGGATGTTTGTTTCGGTAATAGGCGCCCAGCCTTCGCGCCAAAAGCCGCGCCGCCTCTTCGCGATTCTGGAAAATCATGTTTATCGCTCCTTAGATTCAATGTTCAAAGTTTAATGTTTAACGGCCCCGCTCCACAGCTTGAACCCCTCGACTATGCTCGGGACGGGCTTTGAACGCTGAACCGAACGTTCAAGCACGGCCCCACGGCGAACGCGGGTCAAGCCGTTGCGGCCGCACCGATGGTTTCGTCGGGCAAGACCTCAATAACGTGGGAACCCATCACCTCTTGGAGCTTCATGCTGAAGCGACCTCATTCTGCTCGACCAATGCCCGGAGCAAATCCATGATGGAGATCATGCCGACCAATTTTTCCCCATCGACCACGGGTAAAGAGCTGATGCGGTAGGTTTCCAGCACCTTGGCAGCTTGCACCAGGGGCGCATCGGGTGCAATCGTCATCGGGTCCGCGGTCATCGCCGCCGTCACTGCTAGCCTCTCCGTATAGCGGCGAATCTCCTCCTCGTCGCGAAACAGCGGATAGGCCGGCGCCACTTGACGGATGTCCCGGTCGGTGACGATGCCGATAAGCTTATCCTCCTCAACCACCGGGATAGAGCGAATGTCGCGGCGCCGCAAGAGCTCGATGATTTTTTGCAGCGAGTCCCGAGGGCCCGCGGTCGTCGGGTCGGAGGATCATCGCCCGCTCCAGGACGTTGTCGAGCTCGCGAATGTTGCCCTTCCACGGCAGCGACATGAGGATTCTCATCGTCGCGCTGTCCACGCCTTTGTAGGCCAACTTCATCTCGAGGTTGTGCCGGTGAATCAGGTGCTCGACCAGGCCCGGCAGGTCGTCGAGCCGGCGGGGCAGCGGCGGGATGTGAATCTCAAACACGTTGAGCCGATAATAGAGATCGTCGCGGAAGCGGCTAGCTTCGACTTCGGCCTTGAGGTCGCGGTTGGAGGCGGCGATGATGCGCACGTTGACTTTGATCGGATTCGTCGCACCCACCGGCAGAACCGACTTTTCCTCGAGCACGCGCAAGAGCTTCGGCTGCAGACCGAGCGGCATTTCGCCGATCTCATCGAGAAAGATGGTGCCGCCGCGAGCCCGTTGAAACAATCCCTCTTGGGTAGCGATCGCGCCGGTGAAAGAGCCTTTCACATGGCCGAACAATTGGCTTTCCAGGAGATTTTCCGGGATCGCGCTGCAGTTCACGGGAAGAAACACATTATCCTTGGAAAGGCTGCCGGCGTGAATCGTGCGCGCGATGACTTCTTTGCCCACGCCGCTCTCGCCGGTGATCAACACGGTGGTCGGCGTCGGCGCGACCTTTTTTATCATCGCCAGGATCTCTTGCATCGCCTGGCTGCGTCCCAGCGGCTGATTGGGACTGAAATGGCTGTCCACCTCTCTTCTTAATAATTGGTTCTCCCAGGCCAGCTTTCGATGGGCCATGAGGAGCTGCACTTTGCGCAGCACCTCCTCGAAGATCAGCGGCTTGAGTAGATAGTCTTGGGCTCCCAGCCGTATCGCCTGGACGGCCGTTTCCACGCTGGCGTGGGCGGTCATGATGATGACCAGGGTTTGTGGCGAAACATCGCGGATGTGGCGCAGCACGGCGATCCCATCGGCGCCGGGCATGGTCAGATCCGTCAGCACGACGTCGAGATCGAGCTGATCGACGAGGGCCATGGAGGCGTTGCCGTCCGCCGCTTCGTGGACTTCGTACCCTTCCCCTCTCAAAAGCTCGGCCAAACTCTCCCTGGCCGACTCTTGGTCTTCGACAACGAGAATTGTTCCGGCCAATTTAGACATCCCGCCTTATTTTGCAAAAATGACAAGCCAGCCGCGAGCCTTTAGCATCTATGAGAAGTTCCCTCCGCATATTCTTGGAAAACGTCGCTTATTCGTTTGATTAAGCAATATCAGAGACACGGAGAAAGTTCGCGAATTGAGCTAATTTCGCGGCAATTCGATGTGAAACGTAGTCCCCTGCCCCGGTTGGCTGCGATACGAAATCGCGCCGCCGTGGGCCGTAACGATCTGTCGAACGATGACCAACCCGATGCCCGTTCCTCCTTTTTGGTGGTCACAAAAGGTTCGAAGGCATCGACATCCAAAGGGATGCCCACGCCCGTATCCGTGATTTCCAGGATAACGGCCTGCTGCGTCGTGCGCGCTTCGATGGTGATTTTCCCGCCCTTCGGCATGGCTTACGCCGCATTCTTGAGCAGGTTGAGCAACACCTGCTTGATCTTGTCGCCATTGACCTTGACGGCGGGCAAGTCCGGAGCAACAACCGCTTCTACTTGAACGTTACGCCCGACGAAGTGAAGCTCTTGGAGATTGATGACGTCATCGATCAGTTTGCCCAGATCAGTGGGCTGAAACTCGTATTTTTCCTTGCGCACAAATTCGCGAAATTGCCGGGTCAAATCATTGAGACGTAAGATCTCGTCTTTGAGTCTCTTGACCGTCGCGTTGGTCTGATCGTCCGGTGGACGAATCTGCCTGCCCAGGCGCTGCTCCAAAAGCTGGATGGTCAAGGACATTCCGTTGACGGGATTGGCAAGCTCGTGACCGATCTTGGCCGCCGTCGAGCCGATGGCGGCGAGCCGCTCGCTTTCCATCAAATGGGCCTGCAAGCGGTTTTTCTCGGAGATGTCGCGAATAAATGCGGCATACGGGACCTCCTCGTCTCCTGCTATTTTGGTCACTGAAACTTCGACGGGAAGAAGCTCGCCGATCTTTCGCTTCGCCTCCCGCGGGCGCCATCGTCGTGTTGCGAATCGCGTTGTTGCTTTCTATTCGTTCCCGCGCCCAGCGCTCGAAGTCCACGCCAATTCGCGGATGCCGAAAATTCTCGCAATCGCGGGAAAGCCGGCCGGAATAGTACGATCTCGACCGCGCCACCTCAACGTAACCTCCCGACATCATTGAACAGCAACGCTCAGCGCTGCCGGGAAATAGACATCGTATAGTGGCACCGACTTTGCTCGTTTGGATCATAGTAACGGGGTAGGCCCTGGAGATAGTTGACAGGAGAACTCTATGGCAATGGAAACCGAACTCTTTTACCTGGTGCTCCTCGTATTCCTAACGTTGATCATCCACCTGGTTCTTTCGAGGGGGGACCACCGTAGAAACGGCAAGCCGCTTCGGTAGGAAAGTCTTGCGAAACAACACGACCAGGCGCCATTGATCTTTATCTGGACATTCCCCGGAGCTTCTCGCGTCCCAGCCCGAGGTTGATCCGCGCGTCGGAGCATTTGCCCAAGATCGCTGCAATTGCTCTCTAATCTCTCACGGTTCAAACTTCAACGTACGCGTTCCACGCCTCAAGCTTTTCACCCTTCGACCGTGCTCAGGGCAGGCCGGGAATTTCGAACATGCTGTCGCCACCTCGTTGACTCCAGTTCCGACGCGGTGCTGGTGAATTTTGAGGGCTGTATCGTTACGAATCGCGGGCGGGACAAATGCTCTGCTTTATCGAAGAAGCGGCGCGGCCGGATTGCCGGGAGCGCGTGGTTTGACGCCAAGGATAGGAGATGAATCTCGCCGCGGCAACCTGATTGGATTCAGAAAACTTCGCGCGCTGTCTCTTTTACAAAGAGGTAGAAGAGGAATTTGTCAGAGGCCCGGGAAGCGAGAAGGCGGCAAAGGACAAAGGGCGATCTGGAGCCCCACGGGTGAGCCCGTGGCACCTTTCAGTGCGCCCGTGGGGCGGACTCCTGAGGGAGAGCCTCCGGCCGAGGCCGGGGCTCGAGTCGAAGGGTCGCAAAACAATTCCGGATTGGTTAATCTTAAAGGGACAACCGGCAATGGAGGTGCGACGATGGTCCTGAAATATTCGAGGCTGTTCGGCGGCGCCCTCATGTGGAGCGCGCTTTTTGCCGCGATGTTGGCGCATTCCGCGGGCTCCCAAACGGTGCGCGAGCGGGCCGAAATCGCGCCGGTTCTTGCGATTGAAAAACTCTCCGTGCAGGACCGAGTCGTGGCGGGAGAAATCCTCAATCGCTCCCCTCACATAATCCGCGAGGTTCAGTTATTCATCCGCTACACCTGGTTATGGGACGAAGAGTTCAAACCCGGCAAGGATGACCCGGGAACGTCGATCTATTATACCTTGCCCAAAGAGATACCGCCTGGAGGGCGTCTCCAGTTTACCTATTCACCTTCGCCGCCTTTTCCGAAAGCATCCGGCGGCCGCTTTGAAACCACGGTCGCCATCGCCGGCTATGCGGAAGTCATCCCGCAATCGACAAAATAGTTCTGCAGTTCGTGCCAGGAAGCCCGAGATGGGCTGGAAGAACGCTGACCCGCCCTTTTGACCCCACGGCGCGGTCGCCAATGGTATAATTCGCGTACCGAGCCCAAGCGCCGGCGCATTCAACCGTTGCTCAAAGATCGGCGCGCCGCCGAGGGACAAGCAAGAAAAAAATACGGCCAGCCGTACCCAGGAGCGCTCGCCAGATGCTTTGACAGGAAGGTGTCTAAACTGTTAATTTTCGAATTCAGTAGATGATGAGCTTTGATCGTCTGCCGAGCGATGGTCCATTTTTCCCTAGAACGTGTTTTCCCGCAAATCGAGCCGAAGACGCCTCAACTTTGAGCGCGTTTCCGGCGCAAACGTCAAACGCATGCGACAAGCGATTTTCATGGAATGGGACAATCAGCTCTTTCTCTTGATCAATGGTCTAGCGGGGCGCTGGCCTTGGCTCGATGGAGTTATGAAAGCGCTCTCCGATCCGGGGTCCTATTTCGTCCCGGGTTTCGTGATCTTTGGTTACTGGCTCTGGAAATACCGGCGGCAAGCAATTATTCAAGCCGCTCTGCTGTCGTTGTTGGTGGTCGGAGTCGATCTGATCGGCGCGCAAATCAAGAAAGGGATCGCACGGCCGCGTCCTTGTCGAGCGTTGGAAAATGTTGAGGCGATTATGGGATGCGGCGAGGCTTTCAGCTTTCCATCCAATCACGCCGTGAACAGCGCCGCCGGTACGATTTTTCTCCAGTCCTTCTACCCCCGCATCACGTGGATCGCATCGCCGTTGGTCATCCTGATCGGCGTCAGCCGGGTTTACACTGGAGCCCACTATGCCAGCGACGTCGGCGGTGGCTGGTTGTTGGGGGCGGGCATGGCATGGGCATTCGTGGCTCTCCTGCGCCGGATTCGCAAACAAAATGAGTAGATCATGCGATGTTTACGTCATCAACGCGTGAAATCAGGATTGACTTGAAGACGGCAGTCGCGTTGTTCGGTTTCTTTTGTGTGCTGGTTTTTTTTCACGGCCTCGGCACCGAAACGCTGCCTCTGATCGACCGGGACGAGCCGAGATTCGCCGAAGCGTCTCGCGAAATGATCGAACGGGGCGACTGGATCGTTCCCTATTTCAACGATGCTCCACGATTACACAAACCGCCGCTCTTTTATTGGGTTCAAATCTTTTCTTACAAGTTCTTTGGCGAAGACGAACGCAGCGCAAGATTGCCGTCCGTTCTGGCGGCGAGCCTCCTGGGGCTCGTTATCTATCTGTTTGGCTCCCAACTATACGACAAGCGAACGGGATTCTGGGCCGCGGCGGTCTTTTCATTAAGCCTGCACACCATGTTACTTGCCAAAGCGGCGACCGCGGATATGGTCATGGTGCTCTTTGTCACACTGGCGGCATGGGCGGGATGGGTACTCTACGGAACGGAGAATTCTCGCCACCGCGCGCTCTCGTGGACGCTCTTTTACGGCTCGCTCGCGCTGGGTTTTCTAGCGAAGGGGCCAGTGGCGGGGCTTGCCCTGGTCATGAAGGTTCCTCAGAAGCGGCGTGGATTCGCCATCGGTCTGTTATTCGCCGCATCGCTTGTGGCGCTGTGGGGAATTCCGGCGCTTTTGAGAACGGGTGGCGAGTTCCTTCACGTCGGCATCGGAGAACATGTCATCGGGCGTTCGGTGATGGTCATGGACGGGCATGGAGCGAGTAGCATCCTCTCGTATATTTTGACGTTGCCGTTTTACTTCCTGACGGTGTTTATCAGTTTCGCGCCTTGGTCGTGGTTTTTGCCCGCAGCGGTTACTTATTACGCAAGACCCGCGAATCGGACGGTCAAGGAAAAATATCTCGTCAGCGGGGTTGTCATCGTGTTTGTCGTTTTTTCTCTGATAAGAACCAAACTGCCGCACTACACGTTTCCCGCGTTTCCTCTGCTGAGCCTTCTCTTCGCTCATTTCTGGTCAGAGCGAAAGAAAGACTTCCGCATTATTCGCGCCATGGCTGCCGCTACGATTGCGGTCTTTGTCATTGCGGCCATGTTCCTTTACCCGCTACTCGCGCCGTATTCTCCGGCCGGCGAATTGCTCAACCAAAGCCGGCATCTCTTGACGCCCCAAATGGAATTCGCCTCGGTGGATTACCAGGAGCCGAGTCTCGTCTGGAGCTTTCGCAAGATCGTCAAAGGCTTCCACCTCGCGCTCGAGAGGTCGCAAGTCGCTGGGTTTATGATGCGCGAAGGGCCGAGATTCTGTATTCTTCCGGCCGCCGATTTCGCGGCGATGGAGCATCGGCTCGACCCGCGTTGGGAAAAGTTCCGTCATCGCGGCTTCAATATAGCCAACGGAAACTGGGTGGAATTGGTGCTGGTGGTGAAACCGGAGTAAACACAAGAAACCTGATCGGTTTGAATTGACACGGCAAATTGGGTTGGTATAGGGTTTCACCGCTTTCCATCAATCAGTGGTCGTATACAAGGTAACCCCCCTTTCGCCGTCCCTCGCTCAACATGTCTGATCGCGTAAGTATAAATTGGAAACTGCAGTCTCGGGAGTGGATTCTAAACTTTGCCCGGCGGCACAATGAATGGTTGGCCCTTGGATTGATATTGCTTTGGGCGAGCTACGTTTTCTTTTACAATATCGCGTCCCATCCGGTCGAAACCGACGAAGCTCTGTACGCCGCGGTTGGCAGGCAAATCGCGCGCACGAACGAGTGGTTCCGGCTCGAACACGAGGGCGCTCCATTTTTCTACAAGCCGCCATTGTATTTCTGGTTGATGGCGCTCGCCATACGAATATTAGGAGAAAATGATTTTGCCGTTCGCTTTCCGTCAGCCGCTCTGGGTCTGGCCACGACAGTTCTGGTGTACGTTGCCGGCAAACGACTGTTTAGCGGCCGCACCGCGCTCACCGCGGCTTTGATTACCACCACGACTTACAACATCGTCTGGCTGGCTCCCCGGGGTAAGATGGACGTTGAACTGGGGTTTTGGCTGAACCTCGCCTTCTTTTGCTTCCTCCTTGCTTATCGAGAGAAAGATCGACAGCTCGGGTTCTTGGTTCTTTCATTTTTGGCCATGACGATCGCGACCCTTTTGAAGGGCCCCATTGGCGTGTTACTTCCGGGAATTGCAGGTTTGATCTATCTGTTGGCAACTCGCAAGTTCAAATCGATCGGCGAGCTTCCCGCCCTGGCGACCGGCTTGATCCTAACCGTCGGAGCGGCGGGCGTTTACTATCTGTTACTGGGCACTGACTTCAATCGTTACTTTTTCGTCGTTGAAAACCTGGTGCGGATTACGCAAAGGTCCGAGCCGTACTTCTTCTATTTCTATATGATCTTCGCCGCCTTCTTTCCGTGGAGTCTGTTCATCCCATGCGCGGCCGTTTCTCTTTGGAAATCCGGTCGCCTGATATCCGGGACGCCTGAGTTCACCGCGCTCGTCTGGTTTCTGAGTTTCTTGCTCTTCCTGACTATCCCCTCCTACAAGGAAGAGGACTTCCTAGTCTATCTCGTTCCGCCGTTTGCTTTGCTGATGGCAAGAAGCTGGCAGGACGGTTTATCCGCCCAAGGGCGGAAGCGAGTCCAGCAAACCGCTGCCCGAGAGCGGCGCTGATTTTGCTCTCCGTGGGAATGCTTGTCTTGCTCTTGACCGGACCCGGGATTCTTCAAACGCGGTACCCGGGTTTTCCCGACATGATCCGGCCTGCTCACGTCGCGCTGGGTCTCGCCGGATTACTGGTCGCCGTTTACGTCGCGTTACGTCGCGAGACAAAAGCGGTATTTTTTACCATCTGTCTCGTGGCGGTTACGCTAACATTCGGTTACGTAGAACTGTTTAAACCGGCGCGAGGCAATTACAACAAGGTAAAAATCATAGCGGAAGCGATCCGTTCCATCGTCGGTGATGCACCGCTCGCGCTTTCGGATACCCAAGGCAGTGTGGAGTTACTTTACTATCTAGACCGCCGTGAGCCGACCCGGTTCGTTGCCCCCGAGGAAATCCAAAGGTATTTTCGGTCGGAGAAAAAGGTTTTCGCTCTCTTCGTTAAAGAGGTTTATGAAAGGATTCAGAGCCGCCCCGACCTGCCGATCAATAAACTAGCGGAGTACTCCCATCGTAAATGGCGCTTGGTGCTGGTGGAAAATCAAGCCGTCAAGACGGAAACGGAACGAGACTCACAATCCCCTGGTGAGCCCATCCCGCCAAAATAGCGCGCGCCGTTAACGGTTCCGGGTAGGCGTCGCAAAAAGGGACGGCGATCGAGAAACCGGGCTCTAGCGTCATGCTGCCGGTGTTGTCCGATGCACTTGATTCCTAATAAGGGACCTTTCTTTCGTCCTCGGCAACGCCCCGATAACCGACACACTCGAAAATCGAAAAAACCTGAGCGGGACGCCCGCGATGGATGGGCGTCACCGTTTTTAGCTTGCGCAAGGCCTTACAGGCTTTCTCGATGGCTGGTGGAGCATTGAAATCCCCGCTAGTAACGAACAAGCCGTCTCGATTCCTTAACTGCTCAATACCGCCCCAGAGATCGTATTGATTCATGCGCCGGCCAAGATTCACATTGTAGGTTTGCGGTTGCCCGGGAACATAGAAAGCCATCTCACCGGCGATCTGGTAAGTATCGCTGAGCAGAAAAAGATCCCGATTCTCGCTGCCTTTGAGCACCACTCCGATGGCGGAACCTAAATCTTTCCATCCATGAAGTCTCCTCGTCGGGTCCAACCTCGCAGGAAGATCGATGCCCGCAAGGTTAAGGGCAGCCGGGAAGTGCGCGACGAGGACAAGGAAAGCGCCCGGCAGTAGAATTAGAGAATATAGCGCCAACGCGCTTCGCTTCGGCGTCGATCTTTTTTCTCCCAGGATGTTGTCCCACCAAGCCGCGAGGGCAATCACCGCGGCGAGATAACCCGGCGCCGCCCAATTGGCTTCAACTTTAGAGAAGACGCTCCAGGAGAGGAAGAACAACAGAACCGGCGCCGAGAACATGACCAAAAAGAGCCTCTGCTCTCGCATCTCGGTCGTTCGCAAGCGCCAGCAACGAAACATTGCCGCGGTCAGTGCGAGGAATAAAAAGGGAGACACGACACCGATCTGTGACCCTAAAAACTGAAAGAAATTACTTTGGGCATCCCCTGAAAGTCCGGCCTGTCCAACCACGTGCCGCAACGACACCCACTGGTGCTGGGCGTTCCAAACCAACACCGGCGTGAACAGAACGGCTGCGATCAGGACGGCAACAGGGGACCCGCGCCACCCTAGCTGAACCGACTTTTCCGAAGATAATGCCCGGTACAGCAACGCGCAGGGAACAAACAAAGCCATCGTATACTTGCTTAAGAGACCGAGGCCAAGCGCCAAACCTAAGAAGATCCACCAACTCTTTCCGCCCCCGCGATCATCGCGCGCCTGGATCGCTTTCCAAAACGCGACAATTGCAACGGCCCAGAAAAACATCAGGGGAGCATCGATCGTCATCAGCACGGAACCGGCGGAAAAAAGGGGAAGGCAGGCTGCAATCAGTAGCGCCAGGAAGGCGGCGCGCTCGCTCCTGAAGAGCGCTCGGGTCAGGGAGTAAAGGATGATTTGGATTCCCAGAGCCAGCAGGACCGCCGGAAGGCGAACGAAAAATTCCGTGCTTCCTCCCAAGCGCGTCGTGACCGCGATGAGGTAAGCGACCATCGGGCCTTTACTATAATAGCTCCAGTCTAAACGCCTCGACCATTCCCAGTAGTGCGCCTCGTCGGGAACCAGGTCGATCCTTCCGGACGCGATATACCACAGATGGAATACCGTAAGACCGGCGATCAGAAGGAGCGCAGAAAATCGATAACGCATCATCCAACTCCGCGGCCGCAGCCACTGCGGAAAAATGGCGGGGATGACTCGTTCCTGTCCACGAAGTCATCCTCTATTCGCCGAACCAAGTTTCCGCGACCGGCGTAATTCGAGGATGGTTTTGAGCGTGGGCACGATCAACTTCAACCCGGTCTTCGACTTTCCCGCAATTCTTTTCTGCACGCGGATGGGAAAGAAACGGATCGGGATGGACCGTTGGGCAATGCCGATCAGGATTTCAATTTCAATGGCGCCCAATTCCCTTTGTAGCGAAAGGGACTTAAGAGTCTCGGACTTTATCAATTTTAAAGAGTTGGCATCCCGCACCGGCAGATCGAGCAGCCTGGAGACCAAGAGATTATACCCGTAGGAAAGCATCTGCCTATAGGGGTTGTAGTATTTGCGCGTCGGTTGTCCCAAAATGAAAACCGAATTTCCGCCGCGGGCGAAATCGTACATCTGGCGCAGCTGCTCCGGGGGGTATTGAAGGTCGGCGTCCAAATAAGATGTGTATTCCTTGATCGCGATTTGAATGCCCTCACGGATCGCGTGTGAGTATCCCTTATTAATAGGGCACGAGATATACTTCAGCCGGCGGCGGTCTTTCACCAGTGCAGTTATAATTTCGTGGGTTCGGTCCGTGCTCCCGTCATTGACGACAATAATCTCATGATCGGTGCCTTGAAACGCCGATAGGGTTTCTTCGACACAAAGCTCGATGCACTCCTCTTCGTTATAGACGGGAATAATGATTGAGATACTCATCGGCCAAGCGGTGCATCTGATCGAAGATGAACCCCTTTCTCTGAAAGTAGGAGACGAATGCTTCGAGCATGTTCAAAAACTCTTTCCCGGTTCGGCGCACGATCCAGCGCGGCAAGTTCGGCAGCTCGGGAAGCGGCTCGAATTCCCAGGAGTGCAAGTACAATACCGCCGCTCTGCCAAAAAGGCCGTTGTAGTAAACCGCCGCCTTCGGCAACCAAGCGCCGCAGTTGCGCATCCAAATCCAGGACACCGGGAGTCCCGCCAAGGTCGTCAAAGGGATCTCGACGACTCCGTGGCTTTCAAAAAGGCCGCGCCGGTGAAAAACATTGAAAGGCTGATGCGGCAACAACGCCGGATGAACCGAGGAATCATATCGGTAGCCGGCTCGTTTGAGAGTCTCAAAGTGGTCCCGGGTAATGATGTTACCGGGGGCCCTAAACCCCGTCACCCCGATGTTAAACCGTTCCTCAAGAAACGCCTTGGACCGGACAACCTCCAACCTGCGCTCGTCGGGCTCCAGGTTCTTGAGACGAACGTGGGAATCGGAATGGCTCGCGACCTCATGCCCGCCCTTAAGCATCAGAACGACGGTATCCGGATGCTCACGCGCAAACTCCGCGGCGACAAAAAAGGTCGTATGAACACCCAAGCGAGCGAAAAGATCAAGCACCGCCCGACAGCCGTTATTGCCATGCTCCCTATTTTTCTCTTTCGACAATCCGAAGAACTGGGGTGAGTCCCAAAACTCCGCGTCGATGGTAAGAAAAATTCTCTTCGGTCTCACGGAATCGATCTAGATCAGGCCCACGGGCGCGGATCTCTATGGTACGGCATTGCCATCATCCGACAACGGCCTCTCTCTCGCGCATTTTGCCCAGTTCCCGCGCCAAAAGATACCCAAGATAAACCAGGGCGCCGACCGGCAGGCATCCCTTCATCGTGGCAAAGACTCGCGCCGCGGTGCCGAACAAATCGGTGGCAAGCGGACCCATCATCGCCATGCTGGCCAGCAACAAGCAGCGCGCGCGCCGCGAGTTGGGCCGGCCGAACACCTCCAATAGGCTCCAGGCAATGGCAGGCGTGATCACGGCGTAGGTTGCCTCTTCGGTCGTCGGTCCGAAAAGCACCACCCAACATGCGAACCACGCGAACACCGACGTCATCAGCGCGCGACGGTCGAGGCCTTGGCGTGCTTGCCAAAGGCATAAGCCGAGCACAGCCGCACCCGCCAGCACTTCTAAAGCCATGTAGGCGTAAGGCGACATGGGCTCATAATAAATTCGCCACAGTTGATCAAAGGAGCGGTATTTCTCCGGCCGAACTCCAGCCGTATTAAATAAGATCTCCAGCCACAGGGAAGACTGCGCAAAGGAATAGGGTTGGGGGCCAATCAGAAGCGGCAGAGACAACCCTGCACCCAGGGCAACCACAAAAGGCACTGTGAATTGCAGCGGATACAACGCCATCAACAGCATTGCCAGCGCCAAGGGATAGGCCTTGACGAGCGTTGCGACTGCGAGCCAACTTCCAGCCAGGAGCCATCTTCGGCCGACGGCGCAGGCCACTCCCCAAAGAAGTGCACCTAACATGAAAAGGTTTGCCTGGCCATTGTAGATGCTGATGAGCGAGGTGGGCAATGCGAGCAAGAAAAAAATGGCTACTCGTTCGGTATCGAGATTCTCCGGTAAAACCTTCCGCCCCCAAGCCCAAAGACCCGTGGCATAAAAGAGCGCGTTGAAAAGTTTCCACAGCACTCCGCCGATCGGTTCAGGCAAAATGGCAAAGGGCGTCATGGCAATCGCGAAGAGAGGACTATAGCGGTAGTGTATGTTGTCATAGATATTCTGCCTCAACCACCAATTCTTGGCCGCGTTCGAGTAGTCCGGATAGACAGTGTGATTATCAGGATTAAAATAGGTATAGACGGCAATGCCGAGAAGCGTCGCGCTCCAGGAAAACAGCGCCAGCGAATAGAAAATTCCGCGAGATGGTCGCACACTCGAATCGAGCCGGATGTGATTGAACAGCAACATTTTCAAGCAAGGCGACAGTATACGGGCTCCATGGCGACTTCAAGCCGCGCCTGAACCCAGGTTGAGGAATGATTCAGCGCATCGCCGTCACCCGCGACGACGGTTGATTGGAAACCAGTAAAACCCGCTCGCGGAATGCCGCGAGCACCGGTATATCGCCGTCACCGATGAAAAACTTTTGCACGACACCGTTGTCGCGGAGGAAATCCCGTCTCAAAATAAACCGTTCGCCCAAGACGGCGAGTTCCCTTCGCAGTCCGGGATCGACGTAACGTCGATAATCGTCCTCCGTGAGAACACAGAAGACGCGCTCCTTAGACCGCAGGAATTCGCCAAACCGGTCTCGATTGAATCGATCATCAACGTTGCCGTCGCCGATGACTTCTATAGGAACTCGAAATCGTCGGCCGAATTGCTCGGCCCCGACCGCGTGAGGCCCGATCCCGACGCGGCCGCCGGGGCGCCACTCGGCGGCGATTTGCTCAGCGAAGGGCGCAAGCTCTGCCGGGCCGATGCGCCGGGTCTCCAAGGCGCCCCAGGACTCCAGCAGCGGCCCCGCCGCCAGTGACAACACCCCATGCGCCAAACCGACGGCGAGAACATTCCGGGCTTTCAAAAAAAGCAAGCCGAAGAACAGGCCGGCAAGCGCCGTAACCAGCACCAGCGAGTAATTCGGCAAATGCACATAAGCGAAGAACAACGCGTTGAGAAAAACTGCTAGCAGCGGATTCTGAATCAATGCGCTCCATCGTTGCAGCAGATAGCCGAGGAAAAAAGCCTGCTGCAGGATTCCCGAAGCGATCATTTGGAGCGCCATGCTTGCGGAGAACGGCTGAGGGAAGACCGCCGCCGATGGACTCACCGCAAAGCAAATCGCCAACAACAAACCGGTCACAACGGCGACCACCATAAGCGCCCGCGCAAGATTGTCGACGCGGAAGCCCGAGCTCTTCAAGTCAATCCGTCGGATGAGAAGAAAGCGAAGCACGGCGACCACGAGCGCCGTGAAGCCCACTGCCGTCCAGAGCGAGGCCCCGGTCCAGCGCCAAGCTCCCCAGACCGTGACGGTCCACAGTCCGAAAAGAGCGCCGATCTCTTTTGCCGCGTCGAGCCGCTGCCTGTTCATTTTCTCATTGCAGCCCATGCGCACGGCGCCTAGTGCCGCGAGCGACTGGCCTGGTAAGCTCATGCGCCGAAGTGAACAATGATTCCGTCACCGAGGCTGGTTCCAAACAGTCCTTCGACGGCTGCAACAACGCACTCCGTCATGACTCTTTGCCGGCCAAGTTCTCCAAGCGGGCAAAAAACACCGCCACTAGCTTTGCTACTTGGGACGCGTTCAGTGCGGCCTCCCGGTACACCGCGGCAAACGTCAGGTTTTCGTCCAGCGATGCAGGCGCCACAACCAGAGGCACGGCGGGTCCCGGGGGTGAGACCAGGAAATAGCGGAGCACTTGGTCTTTGGCCGCGCCAAACCCGCTCCCGTTTAAACGAACGTGACTCACGCCTGCCGACAGCGGGTAAACCTTGCGATACCAGGTCCGGTTCTCGTTCACTGAAAGCCAACGACGCAGGAAAAGCAGCGTCCGCCAGTGCCATTCAAGACCCACATAGCGCTCCGCCGATTTTTCGATCTGCGTTTGTCGGGTCATTTCTTGCAGTATCCCCTCCAGGTCCAAGGCGTCCGGCTTATCGAGCGTGTTAATCCAGTGCCCTACGTAAAGACCGAATCGTTGGCCAAACTTTCCTCGATCGATTCTGCGCAAATCCACCGCCGTTGCCAGTGCCAAACCACGTCGCTTCCGATGGGATTGTCTCCGGGGCGTGAACTCTACCAGCGCCGCCATCAAAGCCGTCAAGAACGCATCATGCACATTGACCCGCCTCCTTCGACACCCGGCACGTAGCCGCCGAAGCAGACCATCGGGAGCCCCGAAAAGAAGCACCCGAGCGCTTTGTCCTCCGTCCTTCGACTCGGGCAAGCGATAGACGCGGCGCATTCGGGAGTGCAGGCGAACGGCGCGCGTGAGGCTGCTGAAATAACCCGACCGCGCCCAGTGAGACCGAATCATGCCTGCCGTCTCACCCGCGTTCAAGCTAAACGTTCTATTCGTCCTGTGTGGTCCCCCATAATAGCGAGACAAAATCTCGGCCAAAAGCAAACGCAAAGACTCGGCGTCGGCGACAACGTGGTGCCAAACAGCCACAACAAAACCTGTTTCAGGAGACGTCACTAATATCCATCGAATAGGATGGTGCCGCTCGGGCGGAAAGGGCGCGTTGATCTCCTCGGTCAAGACCTCGTTGAGAAGGTCGGTAACCTGCCCCGCCGCGCCAATGATTTTGAGGGCCACCGTGTCGAGCGGTTCGAAACGAAGAATAGCCCGCTTGGCATCCACGACCATCCGCCCAAGTCCGACATCCCTGCACGTCGTCTCGATAGAGTCGCGCAGTCTCTGACTATCCAGGGGCCCCCGGAGTTGCAGAACGCACGCGGCGTTGTACGCATGGACCTCCTCCCACAAAAGCATCACCCGTTGAAAGGAATTCAGCTTGATTGGGAGAAAGCCGCGCGCCGCCGTCGAACCTTGTACAATCGCTTTCCGTTCGGTCATTGCGTTGACGCAGCCATTCGATCGATGCGGCAAGGCTTCGCCTCAGAGTGAAAGCTCTCCCTTGAAGTTGTACTGCTTCCATCGATCGTGCATCCAGAAGTACTGCTCAGGATATTTACGGATGATCGTCTCCATGTCGCGGTTCATGGCTTCGGTAAGCCGCCGGATCTCCGCCGGCTCGCTTTCATTCTTTGCCGGCCAGAGCGGATCGCCGACAAAACCTTCGAAGCTAAGGTCCTCGCTCGTGCGGCAGCAGGCCACCACTACGATGGGCCGGTTGTAGCGAATGGCCAGGATCGCGGGGATCGGCGTTGCCGTCGCCGTGCGACCGAGGTAATCGACCGTGATGGCTTTCATCGTGCTCTGGTCCGGCAACATCCCGACCGATTTGCCCTGGCGCAGCGCCATCTGCAGCAGCGGCATGGAATTGGTCTTGGGCGTAATGCTCTGGCCGCTTTTCGAGCGATAGGCGAAAAGGAACTTCTCAAGGTACGGATTGTCGAGCGGCCGAGCCACAATGACCATCGGGATGCCGACATGGAAGGCGACGTAGGGGAGAAATTCCCAGTTCCCGATATGGGGCGTGACGAAGATGCATCCTCCCGAACTCTCGTGGATCTCGCGCGCCTTGCAAAACAACGCTGCCAACTCCTCTCGACCCACGCGCAGCAGTGCCCGCGCCTCGGCATCGCTCGCCAAAGACAAAAGCTTGGCGCTCTCAAAGAGGGAAGCGATGAAGGACGCGTAGCTTTTGCGGGCGATGGCGATGATCTCCCGTTCGCTCTTGGTGGCGGCATAGACGTGGCGCAAGTTTTCCAACGCGGTTCTTCGGCGCCGCGGCATGCCGTAGTACAACAAAGCGCCAAGAATCCGGCTGACCCAATGCCCCCCCTTCAGCGGCGTGAGCCCCGCGAGGCTCACAACCGAGCGAACCGCGACGAATACCAAGAATTGGATGACCCTGAGTTTCTTCGACTTTGGTTTTATCGCCATGCAGCGCGGCTGCTAATGAATTGAAACGACGATCGCGGAAGATTGCCCACCGATGCCGTAGCTGAGAGAGAGAAAGTTCCTTTCCGTACATGGCCCGTGCTCATTGGAGATATGCAACCGCGAAAACGCCTTTTCCGCCTCGCCGAAATTCAAGGTCGCCGGCACCGTGGCGTGCTCCATCGCCTTGACACTCAAGATAATCTCCGCCAAATCGCTGGCCGCACCCATGTGCCCGGTATAAGGTTTCAGGCCGCAAACGGCTACGGAGGTTCGGCCTTGCTCGATGACGTCCAAGAGGGATTCAAGCTCCGATTGATCCCCCTTTCGCGTCGCGCTTCCGTGAGCGCAAATGAAGGCCATATCCCCCGCCTTACAAGACGCCGCCTCGAGAGCCTCTTGGACGCTGCGCACGGCCACCTTCGGCGGAACACCAAAACCCTCGGAGAATTCGATGCAATTCCCGCTACCCGCAATACTCGCCAGCGCGGCGCCCCCGCGCCTTTCAACAATCTCTTCAGCCTCGAGAATAATGGCCGCGCCGCCTTCGCCCGGAATAAAACCGTCTCTCGATTTGTCGAAGGGCTTGAAGGACTGGGCCCCGAACCGGCACTTGGAAAGCAGCCCCAGGCCTTCCAGTTCGTAGAGCGGGATCTCGGTAATCCAGTTGCCGCATCCCACCGCCAACGCGACGTCGGCCCGCCCCTGCTGAACGCTCCTGCCGGCCAGCTCCAAAGCCTGGGCGCCGTAAGGGGACAGAGTGGCCAGACTGGTGTTCGGCCCCCGAAATTCAAAGGCCGCTGACAGAAAACTAAAAAGATTGTTGTTAATGGACTCCAGCAAAAAAAAAGGATTAACATCGACCAGCATCGCAGAGTTCAGTTTCACAAAGTCGATTCGGTTGCGTCCTTCGGTGCTTGGCGTTAGAGCAGGATGCATGAACTCGTGGCCGATCTTGGTAAAATCACCCGAGCCAATATAGAGCCCTCTGCGGCCCGGCGGAACGTCGCCAAGGGCGAGGCCCGATTGGGCAACCGCCTCACGCGCAGCGACGAAACCTAGTGTCGAGCCGCGGTTCAGAAATTTCATCTGAGCGCTCAACCCGGGCCCAACCGCAGGCATCTCGAACGGCGCGACCTTGCCGACATACTGAAACGCAGTCGGCAATCTGTCGTCCGCGAAGCAGGCTATCCCCGTGCGACCAGCCTCTAAGTTCCGCCAATTCTCTTCGACGTTCTTTCCTAAAGACGTGATCAATCCCATCCCGGTAATGACCGCTTTCCGCATGATCGTTTATCGACTAGCCTCGGGTCAGAAGCCGGAATGACTCCCGCCGATCGCTAACGTCGTCGATTTCGGCCAACGTTACAATCTTGCAGCCAAACTCCGTGACAACTTTCCTTTGGCCATCCACGGAACAAGCGCCGGCGAAAGTTTTCTCCCCCTCAGCTGGATTGGTTTTCCATTGAACTTCTATTTCCACCCGGTCCCCTGGATAGGCAAACCCGTAGAAGTGGCATTGCTGCACCCGTTGAATCAGGCACCAACTGCGAAAATCGGACGAAGCCGCCTCCAGCCAACCGGCGAGCTGGGCCTGGGCCTCAAGCAGCAGCACTCCAGGCATCACCGGGTTTTTGGGGAAGTGATATTCGAGAAAATCCTCGCTCATGGCAATATTTTTGACGCCCCGGATCTTCCTTCCGGGCTCCCATTCGAGAATGCGATCGACCAGTAAGTAGCGCATAGCCGTTAAAAATCGCTCCGCGACAATTCCTTACGAACACCCATCTGCGGCCTCAATTGCAATTCATACTCTTAGGCTTCGCATCGATCGGACTCAAGCGGCGACCGGCGCGGCGGCCTGTGAGTATTTCTTGACGACGATGGAGGCATTTTGACCGCCGAACCCGAACGAGTTGGACAATGCCGCCGCCACCCTTCTTGACCGCTTCACGTTGGGAACATAATCCAAATCGCACTTTGGATCTGGGTTTTCAAGGTTGATGGTCGGATGGATCTCGTCGCGCTGGACGCTCAACACCGTGAAAACGAACTCGGGAGCGCCCGAAGCGGCCATCAGATGGCCGATCATTGATTTGCTGGAGCTGATGGCAATATCCCGCGCGGTCTCCCGAAAGACGCCTTTGATCGCGAGAGTCTCCGCCAAATCGTTGAGCTTGGTTCCCGTGCCGTGAGCGTTGATGTAATCGATTTCTCTCGGCGTAAGCGCGGCATCCTTTAAAGCAACGCGCATGCAGCTGGCGGCGCCGTCGCCGCGCGGATGGGGCGCGGTCACCTGATAGGCGTCCATCGACGATCCGTAACCGGCAAGCTCGGCGTAGATTCGCGCGCCCCGGTGAAGTGCGTGTTGTTGTTCTTCCAGAACGGCCACTCCCGCTCCCTCGCCGATGATCAACCCCGAGCGCTTCCGATCGAACGGGCGGCAAAGCGC
>Ga0184627_10000228_pt1 | contig 24741 bp, 42 predicted proteins | sample PLM3_127_b1_FD_133150 | JGI IMG/M metagenome (GOLD analysis project Ga0184627, IMG submission 133150) | Groundwater sediment microbial communities from an aquifer in East River, Colorado, USA - PLM3_127_b1 | ecosystem: Environmental > Terrestrial > Soil > Riparian zone | place: USA: East River... | reverse complement strand
AGCTCGGACTCGTCGCGAAAGTGCTTGTCGTGGCCGTGCTCGGCGAAGTACTCGAGCGTGGCGATGTGTTCGGCAACGGTGCTCATCAGGGTTGCTCCTTCTCAATCTGCCGCTTGACCTCCTCGAGGCGTTTCACCCAGGCCTCGGGGCTGTCGAAGGTGTACCGGGTGCCGCCGTCGTGCATGTTCAGCAGGCTCGCGTAGTGCGACTGCAGCTTGACCGACTCGGCGAGCGCTTCGCGGCTGTTCCAGGCCTCGACGAGCCAGTGCGCGAGCTTGCCCGCGTACCCCGCCATGTGAATGACCATGGGACAGTCGCAGTGCAGCAGGTCGCCCTCCTCCTGCCACCCCGGCGGGATGACGATGTCGTAGCCCGTGACCTCGTCGTCGATGCGGTACGTTCTGATGATGGCGCGCTCGCTCATCGCTTGCTCCAGTCGTGGCGACGCCGGCGCTGCGGGGTGCGCTCGAGCGCTTCGCTGATGCGCGCCAGCGATTCGGCAGCGCGCGGGTTCTCCCGCACGAGCTGCTCGGCCTGGCGCACGTACTCGGCACGCACGTACTCGGCACCGCGGCACACGTGCGTCATGCCGGCGCGCTGCTCGTCGGTGATTTGCGAGTGGTTGATGCACTCGAAGTCGATCGTGCGCATCAGCTTCTTGCCGTCCATGATCTGCACGGAGATGCACGTCGGCGGCGGCCAGTCGACGCCCACGTCCTTGCACGTGATGCGCTTGATGCCGAGCTCGCCAAAGTCAAACTGGCAGTAGTCGTCCTCGTACGTCATGACTGCACTCCCGCGCGCCGCAGCGCGTCGTTGAGCTTGTCGCGCAGCAGCACGATGTAGGCGTGATGCAGGCGCCCGCCGCTCAGGGCGTCGGCGAGCTTGGCCTGTAGCTCCGGGCGACTCAGCGCGCCGTTGCAGTGGCCGAGGTTGAGCAGCAGCCGCTCGAAGTCGTCGAAGTCGCTCATGCTGCCCTCCGCATCGCCCCGGCGGGGCAGTCGGGGCACGCGATGAAGATGGGCGCGCCGCCCTCGCTGAACCCCGTCATCACTTGGCCGACACCCTGGCACGTGCTGCAGGCCCCGTCGAACAGCGATTCGTTCTGCGACGACACGACGCCGCTGCCCTCGCCGGCGATCGCGGGCACGGTCTGCACCGACTCGGCCGCCGGCGCGGCGTACAGCTCGCGCAGCATGACCTCGCGCGAATGCAGCATGCCCATGTGACCCATGATTTCGCGGTTGACCTTGTTGGTGCCGATGCGCAGGGACCAGCGCGTGACGCCGTCGTTCAGGGGCTCGAAGCGCACGTTGTCGACCTTCAGCCCCTCGAGCGCGACTTGCCACTCGTTGTCGACCCCGTAGACGATGTGCGCGCGCCAGTCGTGGACCTCGATGCCAAGGTGCATCTCGGTGACGACGCCGTTGCGCAGCTTGGGCCTGTCGACGGCTTCGAGCCCCGGCAAGTCGCCCTGCCGCAGCGCGCCCGGCTCGGCGGGCTCGTACAGCATGTGCAGGATGCGGGGGTCGACGTCGTACAGCACCGTGTTCGGTACGTCGAACTCGAGCCCCGCGGACACAGCGGGTTCGCGCTGATCGCCGTGCTTCTCGCTGCGCACGGTCACGCTGGTGACGATGGCCCGTACGGGCTCGTAGATGCTGAACATTGGTTTCCTCGCTTTCAGTCGTGTGGGCCGAATGGGGTGTTGCCCCTGTCGCCCATGTAGCCGCGCACGCGCGGCGCCTGCTTGACCTTGCGCAACTCGGTGGCGAGCGCGGCGATGGTCTTGTCGCTCACGACGCCGCCGAGCAGCGCCTGCAGTACTTCCTCGGCGAGCTCGGCGCTCAGCGCGACGGTGCGCGGCCGTTCGGGCTCGCCCTCGATGAGCGGCCCTCCGTCGTGCACCGGGTAGCACGCGTACTTGCCGACCATGCGCCGGCGCTCCTCGAGCGAGAAGCCGTAGCTGTCGGGCGCCCACTGCAAGATGGGCTTGTCCTCGGCGCCGCCGACGAGCGCGATCTGCACGCAGAACTTCGGGCGGCCCGGGGGTGCCTTCGTGGCCGCGACGATCGCCGCGGTGACGCTGTCGAAGCCCGCAGCGCGCGCGACCTCGCGCATGTGCTCGTACAACTCCGCGTGGTGCTTGGTGCGGCCGAGGGTCACAGTTGCCCCCGCTCAAAGGACGCGCGAATCTCCTGCGCGCACTGCTCGAGGATCGCCGGCAGCCGGATCAAGTCCGGGCCGGTGCCCTGCACGGACATGCCGGTGCCGCGCACGCCGTCGAGCACGATCAAGATGACCGCGCGCGCCTTCGCTTCCTCGCGCACCGCGGTGCACACGTTGTCGTACTTGCCGGCTCCCATCGGCATCACGCGCCCCCCTTGGGCTTGATCGCCACTTCTGCGGCAACCTTGTCGAGCAGGTGCGCAAGCTCACGCAGCCCGGCCTTGGTCGCAATCGATCCGTGCGCGAACGAGTCGTCGATGAGCGGCAAACAGCCATCGGCGAAAGCGACGCGTTGCCAACGCGTTCTCGTCCAGTCGTGCACGCCGATGCTGCGCAGCCGCTCCTCGTCGAACACCACGCCCTCAAATTCCTCATAGCCCCGGTCCACGAGGTACCACCGACCATCCGGCCAGCGTTGAAGGTTGCGCTCGAAGACGTACGGACGCCGGCGGCCAAGCAAAGCGACCATCGGACGGGCGACGGCCAGCGGCGCGTGCGACAGCAGCAGCAGCGCGCGGCTCCATCGCACCAGCTCGATCTTCGACTCCCTGGTCGCGCATTCGCGCGGCGACATGCCAAGGAGGTCGGCCGCGCTCAACAATTCGATCCGCATGGGGTGCTCCTGCATGCGGTCAAGCGGCTTGGTCATCCGTGGACCGCCTTGCGCACTTCGCCGGTCGCGGCTTCGATGGCATGGCCGACAGCGTCCTGCAGCACGGGACCGAACGAGTCCCACACGTCGGACGCTTCCACCATGCGCAGCGTGCGCAGCATCAGCGGCGCAGCGTCGTGCAGGCGCGTTTGCGCAGCCTGCTCCTTGAGCTCCGCGGCCCGGCGCTGCGTCGCCTCGATGACGCGCTCGTTGTCGATGCGCTGCTGCTCGGCCTCGCGCTGCTCGCGTGCAACGCGGTCGGCCTCGGCACGCTCGCGTGCGGCCTGCTCGTCGGCCGCTCGCCGAGCGTTCGCCGCCTGTTCGTCCTCGAGTCGGCGACGTGTCGCCGCTTCCGCGTCGAGCCGCTGCTGCTCGGCGATCTGCTCGCTGAGCTGGCGCTGCTGCGTCTCGTGCGCGACGGCGTTGGCGTGCATCGTGCGCAGCGCGGTCAGCGTTTCGGCCTTCGCCTGTCGCGCCTCCTCGATGAGCTCCCCGTACAGCGCATCGATGGGCTGGCTCACGACCAGCTTGACCTTCTCCTCGATGTTCGCCGCGCTCTTGCCGACCGCGCGCGCGGCGATGGCGCGGATCTGATCGATGCGCGCCTGAATCGCCTTGCGCTTGGCTGCGGCGGCGTTCGCCTTGCGCTGGCGTTCCTCCTCGCGGCGCGCTTCGTCCGCGCGGATTTGCTCGTCGAGCCCCATCTCGACCTTGGCAATCTCGGTGTTGATGCGGCGGGCCTCGGAGTCGATCAACTGCGAGTAGCGCAGCGCGGGCTCCTTCAAGCGCTTGCGCGTGGTTTCGAGCCGGCCGCGCAACTGCACGCACTCGGCGCGCGCAGTGCGGCACGCCTTGTCCTCCTCCCTGTTCGTCAGGTCGTAGACCACGCCCCCGTAGCGCTTGCGCAAGTCAGCGAGCCCTGTTTCGACCGGGTTGTATTCGGCGATCGCATCGCCCGCGGGCACACCCCCCGTGGGGTCAAGCACGGCGCTCATGATTGCTCGTCCTCGAGCTCGTTGTTGCGCACGCGGTACGCGGCGAACAGCGAATCCTTGCCGGGGCCATCGGGCAACTCGTTGTACTTGTCGACCATCAGCCCGAGCTCCTCGCTGCTGTTGCACGCGTTGATTCGGTCCAGCGCGGCCTCGTAGTCGAACGCCGGGTTCGTCTTGGGCTGCGCGCGCTGTTGCACGGGCTTGCCGGCGCTCGCCTTCGCGGTGGCCTCGTTGAGCGGGCGGATCGTCTGCGCGGTCTGCTGCTGCTTCGTGGCGAAGGGATCGGCGTCCACGATTTCGCCCTGCTTGGCTTGCGCGCCCACTGTTCCTCCCATGCCCTCAATCGTTTCGCTCGGGTGGTTCTCGAGCTTGGGCGGGTCGTCGCCGGCCATCGTCGCCTTCACGTGGTCGGGGTCGACGAGCGAAGCCAAGTCAAGCACGCCGGCGTCGGCCGAGTCATCGACCTCGCTGGCGCTCACCAGCCCGAGCAGCGCGTCGTTGCTGGCGATCGGCAACCCCTTCGCGTGCTTCTTGATCGCGCTCTTGGCCGCCATGTCGTCCTCCCACATGACCCATGGGCACTCGGCGAGCTTGTCCTCGGCCTTGCGACGGTCCTTGTCGTTCTCGGCCTGCTCGACCGCGAGGCTCAGCGTGCGGAAGCTCTCGCTGCGCGCGCGGATCTTGTAGACCTCGTCGAGCGGCAGCACGCACGACGATTCGCCCATGTCGGTGAGCTTCACGTACGAAAACGAGCCGATCAGCTCGCCGCGCTCCTCGAGCGCCTTCTTGTAGCGCAGGAACGCGTTGGAACCCTCCTCGTTGTCGAACACGTCGCCGCGGTGAATCGCGCTGCTGGTGACGCTGACGACGCGCTTGGAGCGGTACATCAGGGTGATGAACCCGCGGTAGCCGATCTGGAACTGGCACTCGAGCACGTCGACCCACTGACCGCCGATCTTGGCGCGCTTCTTGTACGGGATCAGGAACGCCTGCTGCTGCACCGTGTTCGGTTCCAGCCCGAGCGCGGTGGAAGTCATCAGCGCGCCGAGCACGCTTTGCGGCTCGCACTGGATCAGCTTCGGGGTCTTCTTGATCGCGTTCACGCACAGGCGCAGCACGCGATCGGCGGACAGGAACTTGCCGGCCACGGCGGCGAGCCCGGTCTGCACGCGCTTGTCGTCGAGGTAGTCGAGGATGGTCTTCGGGCGCGCCTTGACCTTGTCGGTGGCAACACTCTTGAGAATTTCTGACGTAGTCATGATTTCCTTCCTTTGGCGGTGAACGGTTTGACGTGGCGCAGGACGCGGATGACCTTGGTGTTGCAAAAACGCTGGTACACGTCGGGCATGGCCTGCTTCAACTCGGTGATGTCGACGCGGGTGTCGTTCTGGCCCTTGAACGACATAAGGTCGATGCCGTGGTAGGTGAGGCGCGCGTTCGGGCGGATGTAGTCGCCGATCTGCGTCTTCAGCACTTCCTCGCGTTCCTCGTAGACCTTCTTGTGCGCCTTGACCTCGATGAGCTCGCGCACCGCCTCGGCGATGTCGTCGTTGGCTTCGATGGCGAGCCCGTTGTCGGTCGGAAACAGCGCCTTGATGTCGTCGAAGATCATCGGGTCGGGCGCCACGTCGGCCAGCACGTGCCCGATCCAGAACTGCACGAGCTTCGCGCGCATCGCCGCGATGGTCTCGTCGTCGCGCACGGTCCAGTAGATGTCGACGTCGTCGAACGAGCGCAGCGCTGCGACGAGGCAGTGCTGGCGCTGCCCTGGCGCGAGCATCAGGCCTGTCATGAACTGGGTCGCATACTCGATCGGGCAATCCTCGGTCTCGATGTCGCCCCACTTGCGGCGCGCAAAGCCGGTCACGCTCTTGGCGTCGGCGTTCACGACCTCGCCGGCGAACTCGACCGGGTTGCCGCCGATCGACACGCGCCCGGTGAGGCTCAACTCGAAGTCGATTTCGCAACTGAGGAACGGGTACTCGGGATCGTGATAGCGCTGGTTGCGCGCGAGCAGCTCGACCTCGAGCCCGTACTCATCGCGCAGCTTGTCGATCGTCATGTCGACGATGAACGGCTCGAGCTTGTGCCCGCGTTCGCGCATGCGCTGCAAGTGCGGGTCGGACTCGTCGGGCTTCGCGCGGCCGGTCTTGAGTTGCCACAACTGCACGGGCGTGAGGTAGGGGCTCAGCCCGAGCACTGCGGCAGCGTCGCTCGCACCGAGGAACGCGGTGCGGTCGTGTTGCTTGACGACGGTGTCGCCGTCGTCGACGTCTTGGGTGAAACGGGCGCCTTTGGCGGTCATCGAATTCCTCCCTTCGGGGTGTTGCGGTTGAGAAACCACGCGCGCAGCCAGCGCGTGAGGCGCTGCTGCCACGTGACGGTGAGGGCGTGCGGGCGCGGCTTGCGGCGCCGGTCTACGGTCACGGGCACGTTGTGGTGCCGGCGCTCGGGATGCAGATGGCCAACGAAGGCGAGCACGTGGGGCCTGCCCTTCGGGCCTTCGAGTTGAATGCCGCCGCCGTCAAGCTCGCGAAGGCTGCGCGGGTACGTGTAGGTCAGTGGGTCGCGGTCGGCCTCGGTGCGCGTTCTCATGGGGGGGCTCCTCAAAACCGGATGTCGTCGTCGATGACGTCGTCGCGCCGCTCGTCGTGGCGCGCGCTGACCCATCCGCACCGGCGCTTCTGCGCGAGTTCGTCCTCGTCGTACTCGCCGCAGTCGCCCATGCACGTAAGCGCGTCGTCGAGCGCATCGCTCACCGCGTCGTAGCCGTACGTCGCTTCGAGCGAGGCTTCGTGCGTGATGCGCTCAAACACGGCCGCGATGACCGCGCGCAATTCCCCGTGGCGCGACGGCAGCAGACTGATCGCCCCGCAGATGCCCTCGATGGACTCGCGCCCGGCAAGCTCACGGCACAGGTCGCGCACGGTGCCGCGCAGCACGCCGCACTCGTAGGCGTAGTGCGACTCGTCGTTGAAGCGGCTCATGTACGCCTTGGCCTGTGCCTCGGCATCGGTGATGAGCGCGTCAGCGCGCGCTTGCGCATCAGCCGCGCTCATCGCCGTACTGCCTGCTGCACACGCTGCGCGACGTGGTCGAACAGCGCAAAGGAAACTGATGCCAGGGCGATCGCTGCGACGAGCGACGCGAGTACGCGGATGAACATGGACCCCTCCTTGCCCCGCGATGGCGGTGGCAGGAATCCATATTAGTCGGGCTGTTTTATAGTGTCAACAGTCCGACTGATAGTCTAGAAGGCTTTCGGGTTTGTCCCCCGCCTAGGGGGGTCGATCACGCAGGTTGTTTGCCGCGCTTCTCGGCCTCGACGCGTTTGTGAACGCGGCGCCGATCCGGGCCGACGTAGTCCGGTGTGATGATTACCACTGGTGAGCGTGCAAGCAGAAGCGCCAGCAGGGTTGCGGCGGGGTCGGAGGTACGACGTCCTTGTTCGTCGCCGCCGCTTGGCAACCATCGCTGCGATCGTTCAACCTCATTGGCAGCGATCGCCGGACTGATGTCTGAGGGATCGACACCGAGCAATTCGCTGAACTTGGCGAGCACTTCTCCGTTCAAGGGAATCTTGCCATTGAGGTACTGGTTCAGTGCGCTTTGACCGAAGCCCAGTCGCTCAGCAACTTCCTCCTGGGACGAGGGCTCATGTCGTTCCCTGCGTTTCACTTGCCAAAGCCTGAAGCTCTGCTTGAGGCGCGTAGCGTCCTTTTGCTGCTCGGGTGTTAGCGGCTTGGCGGGCATGAAGCGCACCATATGAGCGCCGCTAATGTGAGGCAAGTAGCCCGACTGTTGCGCACTCCGATCAGCCCGACTAATATGCGGGTGTGAACACCTTCCGTGCCATCCGCGAGGCGCTCGAAGTGAGCCAGGCAGAGATCGGTTCTGCCATCGGCGTCACGCAGGGCAATGTGTCGTTCTACGAGCGGGGACAAACGATCCCGCCCGATGTGGCGTCCAGGCTCATTGCGTTCGCGCGAGAGCGCGGGCTGGCGCTCAGCTACGACCACGTGTACGGCGGTGCCAAGTTGCCCGCAATCAAAGGCGCACCGCGCGCACCGCAGCGGGCCTGAGCCATGGCTGACCGCACTTGCGCGCAAGCGCGGACAGGCCCTTCCTTTTCCTCCGCCCCGGGCCACGCGCAAGCAATGCGCTGCGTCCATGCCTCCTCCTCCCTCCTTAGTTCGACGGAGCGTAGGCCCGGGGTGGTCTTCCTTTGCCCACCGCGGTCGTGCGCCGTTGTTGTGCAAGCGAGTCTTGCTGGTGCGCCGTCCAAACCCGTCCAAGAAATTTGGGGTCGTTTGGAATGACCGCCGAGTCCATCGACGACGCGCTGATCGAGTGCGTCAAGGCCTGCGGCGGCAGCAAGGTCGTGGGCGTTGCGCTGTGGCCCGCCAAGGGCATTGAAGCGGCGCAGCGGCAACTGCTTGCGTGTCTGAACCCGGACCGCAACGAGAAGCTCGGTCCCGAGGAAGTGCTGCTGATCCTGCGCATGGCGCGCGAGCGCGGCTGTCACGTGGGCATGCAGTACCTGTGCGCGGCGTTGAGCTACGCCGAGCCGGTGCCCATCGAGCCGAAGGACGAAGCCGACGAGCTGCGCCGGCAAGTGCTCGTGATGGGCCGAGAGCTGCAGCGCGTGTTGACGCGCCTCGAGCAACTGGAACGTCCGAGGTCGGTGGCGTGACGGGCGGCCATGACGATCGCCGTTCTGTTCGCTCGTCACGATAGCGTCTACAAGACGCTGCCCGAGTGCGACGTGTACGACCTCGAGCGCGATGCGCGCACGTGGCCCGGGGGCTGCCCCGTCGTTGCGCATCCGCCGTGCCGAGCCTGGGGGCGCCTGAAGCAGTTCGCCAAGCCTGAGAAGGGCGAGCGCCTCCTGGCGACGTTCGCGGTGCGCCAAGTGCGGCGCAACGGTGGCGTGCTCGAGCACCCGGCGACGTCGCTGCTGTGGCCGAAGGCAGGCTTGCCGAAGCCCGGGCAACACGACAAGTACGGCGGCTGGACGCTCGGCATCACGCAGCACTGGTGGGGCCATCGCGCGACGAAGGCCACGCTGCTCTACATCGTGGGCTGCGAGCCGCGCGACATGCCGCCGCTGCCTGCGCTGGTGTTGGGCGAGGGCACCCATGCCGTGAAGCGCGACAGCCGCGGCTATCGCCCGCGTCGGCGCCCGCACGTCACGAAGGCAGAGCGTGAGCACACGCCGGTGGACCTCGCGCGCTGGCTCGTGGATCTCGCGAGCCGCTGCAAGCCGATTCCTTCCCCCGTCCCTCAACCCTGAAAGGAGCACCACCAATGCAGCGCCTCGGCCCATCCACGCAGACCAACAAGCGCCACGCGAAAGCGAACGCGCACACGATCGCCGACAACCGCCCGGTAGCGGCCAAACCACCGGCCCCGCTCGCGCCGGCGGCGCCCGGGCTGCCGCTCATCATCGCGTTCACGCCGCGCTCGCTCGAGCGGTAGCGCGCCATGAGCCTTGCACCGCGTACGGACAAGGGCCAGTTCGTCAAGGGCACGCACTGGCGCCCGCACAAGCCGCACCGGGATCGCGACTGGCTGGTGCATCAGTACGAAACGCTCAAGCGGTCATCGATCGACATCGCGCGCGAGATGGGAGTGGGCGACACGGCCATCCACTTCTGGCTCGCAAAGCACGGGATAAGGCGTCGCACTGTCAGTGAGACGCGCGCGATCAAGCATTGGGGGAACAGCGGCCCGGCGAACCCGATGTTCGGACGTCGCGGCCCGGCGCACCACGGCTACATCAACGGCGGTTCGCCCGAGCGTGCCAAGTTGTTTTCACGCTTCGAAGGAAAGAGCTTTCGCGCGGCCGTTCACGAGCGCGATGGCTTCAAGTGCCGGCGCTGCTCGGCCAGTCCGACCGGCAAATGGGCGCTGCCGGTCCATCACGTCAAGCCTTGGGCTCGCCACCCGGAACTGCGCTACGACGTCGACAACGGCGTCACCCTTTGCACGCCTTGCCACCTGTGGGTTCACAGCAAGAAGAACACCCATCGGGAGTGGCTCGCATGACGATCAGGCTCATCCGCGGGGACTGTCGCGACGTGCTTCCCACGTTGGAAAGCAACTCGGTTCATTGCGTTGTGAGCAGTCCGCCTTATCACGGACTCCGCTCATATTTACCGAACGGCCACGTCGACAAGCACAAGGAAATCGGCCTCGAGCCGACCGTCGACGAGTGGGTCGCCAACATCGTCCTTGTCATGCGCGAGGTTCGCCGCGTGCTGCGCAAGGACGGTACCGTCTGGCTCAACCTGGGCGACAGCTACGCCGGCGCGCGTCGCGGCGGTTCGACCGGATCCACGACGCTGCGCAACCCCGGGCAGAAGGTCGACGCCAGCGCTGCCGCTGCCGCGCACATCCGCGCAACCACCGACAGCCGCCGGCGCGACCGCGTGGAGATCCCGCGCAGCGACGTGCGCAGCCCGGGCTACAAGCCCAAGGACTTGATCGGGCAGCCCTGGCTCGCCGCGTTCGCGCTGCGCGCTGACGGCTGGTATCTGCGCCAGGAAATCATCTGGTCGAAGCTCAACCCGATGCCCGAGTCGTGCGTCGATCGGTGCACGAAGGCGCACGAGTCGGTGTTCCTGCTGAGCAAGTCCAAGCACTACTACTTCGACGCCAAGGCGATCGCCGAGCCGGCCAGCGAGAACACGCACGACCGCACGCGCAAGGAGCGCGCGTCGGCGGATCACAAGTCCGCGCCCGACGACATCCGCAACGGGCTGCGACCACGCAAGCAAGTCGCCGGTTGGGCGAACGGCGACGGCGATCACAGCGCCCTGGCGCACAACCAAGCGCACACCAACGGCGTCGGCTTCGGCCGCGGCTACGACGATCCACCGAAACCGCGCACCACAAAGCTCGCCCCCGCACGCGAGGCCAAGGCCAACGCCAGCTTTCACGCGGCGATGCACGACATGCCCGACACGCGCAACAAGCGCAGCGTCTGGACCACGGCTACCGAGCCGTTCAAGGAAGCGCACTTCGCAACGATGCCCACGGAGCTCGTGCGCCCCTGCATCCTGGCCGGCTGCCCACGAGGCGGCACGGTCCTCGACCCCTTCGCCGGCGCCGGCACCGTCGGCCTTGTAGCCGACCGGCTACAGCGCAATGCCATCTTGATCGACCTCCATGCCGAGTACGTCGACATGACGCACCGCCGGCTCAAACGCGACATGCCGCCCCTGTTCGCGGAGATCCACACCACCCCTTAACCCCTCAACCCATGGAGGCACGGCATGACCCTGACTGCCGCACCTGCACTACCGGCGCACCCGCCGCCGCTCATCCCGGCGGACGTCGACATCACCGGCTTTCCGTACATGCCGCTGTACGTGGACCGGTTGCTCAAAAGCAAGTCCTGGCTCATCTGCAAGCGAAAACCCGAGCTCGCGTTTTTCATGGTCAACCTGTGGATGCGCGCGTGGCATGAGCGCCCCGGCGCGAGCCTCGAGAACGACGACGACGTGCTGGCCGATGCCGCGCGCTGCGACCCGCTGCGTTGGGACACCTACAAGCGCGACGTCATGCGCGCGTGGGTGCTGTGCTCGGACGGGCGCTGGTACCACCCCGTGTGTGCCGAGCTCGTGCGCAACGCGTGGGAGTCCCGCCTTGCGTTGCAGTGGCGCCGTGAGTCCGACCGCCTGCGCAAGGAGAACAAGCTACGCGCCGAGGCCAAGCTCGACGCCCTGCCGGTACCCACACTCGAGCAGTGGAAGGCTGCCCGCGTTCCGCCGGAAACGGCCCACTTTCCGCCGGAAAGTCTCGGTTTTCCAGCGGAAAGCTCTCTTAACAGAGAGGGAGAGGGAAACGGAAGGGAGAGGGAAGTAAAGAACCCAGGGGGGACACCCCCCCGGCCCCCCGTCAAGCGCCCGCTTCGCGTCCGCTCTGGGAAAAGACCCCCCAAGGTGGTCTTTTCTGCCGTGCCCAGCGCTAACGCGCACGAGCCACGGCAAAAAGTGTTGGGCTTGGGGGTGCCCCGGGAATTCAAGGTGCACGAGGGCGGCAAGCCTGAAGCACCCACGACGGCCACGTGGAACGCTTACCGCGACGCGTTCATCACGCTGAAGGGCGTTGAGCCGCAGAAGCGCAACAAGGCCGTCAACGGTGCGCTGTGGGTGTTCGTCGAGCAACTTGGCGCCGATGCGCCACACGTGGCGGCGTGGTACGTCGCGCACCGACACAACGCGCATGTCCAAGCCGAGCACTGCATCGAGATGCTCGTGAAGCACCGCGCATCGCTGCACACGCAGTGGAAGCGCCGCCGGATGACGACGGCGGCCGAGGCGCACGCCGGCGAAGTGCCGGTCGCGCACGCCAACGTGTTCGCCGAAGCGAATGCGCGCTTGGAGCAGCGCAAACAGGAGAAGGCAAATGGCAACTGAAAAGCTGATGCGGCTCCTGACGGGGACCTTCGCCGCGTGCGGTGCGCGCCCGCTGTCGCCCGAGGGCGCCGAAGTGATCCTCATGTACCTCGAGAAGTACACCGAGGATCAAGTGATGGGCGCGCTCGGCAAGTGCGCGCGCGAGCTGTCCGGGCGCGTGACGCTCGCCGAAATCATCGACCGCATCCCCGATGGGCGACCAGGGCCGGAAGAAGCTTGGGCGACGGTACCCAAGAACGAGGACCTGACGTGCGTGTGGACCGAGGAGACACGCGAGGCGTTTGCGATCGCCGACGTGCTCATCAAGCAGGGCGATCGCATCGGCGCGCGCATGGCCTTCCTCGAGGCCTACAAGCGGTTCGTCTACACGGCGCGCGAGGAAGGCAGGCCCTGCAAGTGGGTGGCTTCACAGGGGTGGGACCCGAAGGGGCGCCTGGGTCCGATCATGGAAGCGCTCGACCGCAACCTCATCACCTACGAGGACGCGGTACGCGAGCTCCCGCACGAAGTGCCCGAAGCGGTTGCGCTGCGACTGGAAGGGACCGCACCGCGGCGCGCGCTGCCATCGCCCGAGGACCGCAAGAAGCTGCTCGCGATCATGGACAAGCTGCATGAGCCGCGCGAGCTGCCGCCGGCGCCCGGTGAGATGCGCAGCATCGGCGAAGTACTCGAGGACGCCGCGCCGCGGCTACCCGGCCCCGACGAGGGCGAACTGAAAGGGCCGCCCTCATGAGCGCCCGCCAACCCATCGAAGTGGCCTGGGTGCCCCCCGCGCCATGGCGTGCGCCTCCGCTGGACTACGCGGGCGGGCTGTACATCGACTGGGCGATGGACTGGACGCTGTTTCACGAGCTCGTTGCGGGGACCGGCCCGCTCGACAAGGGCGTCCTCTACAGCGCTGCGATGAGGCTGTTCGCCTTCCGCCCGCTGATGTGCTGGCAAGGGGACTGACCCATGCGAATCAAGTTCACGGTACCCGGCGACCTGATGGGCAAGGAGCGCCCGCGCGGGCGCATCGTGCAGCCCAAGCCCACCGAGGAGGAGCCGGAACCCGAGCCCTTCGTCCATCTCTACACGCCGAGCAAGACGGTGCAGTACGAGTCGACCGTGCGCGTGCTGGCGGCCACGGCCATGGCAGGGCGGCCGCCGATCGAGGGCCCGGTCATCATGAGTGTGCTGCTGCGCTACCCGATCGCGGCGAGCTGGAGCGGTGCGCAGAAGCGCCGCGCGCTCGCCGGCCAGGTGCTGCCCACGCGCAAGCCCGACGGGTCCAACTGCGTGAAGGCGATCGAGGACGCCATGAACGAAGTGGTGTTCAAGGACGACGTCCAAGTCATCGACTGCCACGTGTACCGGCGCTACGCCGAAGTGCCCGGCGCGGTGGTGATCGTCGAGTCGGTGGCCAACCTCGACCCGATGGCCGAACTGCTCGGCGCGCAGGGCACGCCCGACTTGTTCGCCGGCGAGCTCGCGGTGACGCCGGTGCCGGTTGTGTCGACCGTCGAATCGGTGACAGCCGACGTCAAGCGGGCGGTTGGCGTGGCGCGGGCGCTGCAGGCCGCGCTCGACGACGACCCGTTCGGCCCGGCCACACCGCGCCCGCCCAAAGCCAAACCCCGAAGCAAAGGAGCACGACCATGATGCTGTTGAGCACTCCCCACCGAGTCGTTGCTGAGCTCGAGCACAAGGTGCCCGGGCTGCACTGCCAAGTGGTCGACGGCCGCGGCATGGTGCGCCTGATCTACTCGTGTCCGTGCGGCGAAATCAGCATGATGCTGCTGGAAATCGATCACTTGAGGCACCTGCCACCGGACAACGTCGTCGCCTTCGTCCTCGAGTCGTTGCGCAATCACGTGCGCAGCGAGGGCAACGTGCCGGTGTTCTGAGCCATGGCCTGGACGGGCGGCTTTGCCGAATGGCAGGAGGGCGATACCGCCTACCTGTCGATTGCCTTCACATGGCTGCTCGACCAGGCCTATGCGCGTGCGCTGTGGTATCGGGCGCTCGGCTGCAAGGTGCGCGCCGGCGGTCCCGCGCTGTTCCTCGGGCAGATGCAGCACGAACTGGCCGACGTGGCCGAGCTCGGTGGCGAGTCCCCCGACGCGATCGCGCGGCACAACCCGCTGGCCACGGTCGCAAGTCGCGGTTGTCCGGTGGGGTGCTGGTTCTGCATCGTGCCGGCCATGGAGGGGCGCGAGTTCACGCTGCTGCCCGAGTTCCCGGTGCGCCCGATCCTGTGCGACAACAACCTGTCGGCGCTGCCCGAGCACTACCAGCGCTACATCATCGAGCGCTACCAGGGCGCCGGCGTGGAGCTGCTCGACGCCAACTCGGGCTTCGAGCCGCGCACCTTCGACGAGGCGGTCTACGAGCGCTGGCGCGTCATCAACCGCGGGCCCTGGCGCTTCGCCTACGACGACCTCGACGAGCGCGACGACGTGTACCGGGTGATGCGCATGCTTGAGCTCGAGCCGGCCAAGCGCAAGCGCGTGTATGTGCTGATCGGCAACGAGCCTTTCGATGCGTGCATGGGGCGCATCCGCGAAGTCATCGAGTGGGGCGGCGAGCCGCACGTGCAGCCCTACATCAAGCTCAACGCGCTCGAGCGCCGGCCGCACGTGCGGTTCGACTGGACGGAGCAGCGCCTGCGCGACGTGGCGCGGTGGGCGAACGGGCATGTGTGGCGGGCAGCACCGTTCGACGAGTACGACCGCTCGCTGAACAAGGGACGTGTCAAGCCGGTCTACGACGCTCAGCAAGGACTGTTCACATGAACTGCCCGCACTGCACCCGGGCCGCCAACGCGCTTTGGCACGAGTTCGACACCGCCTGCAAGGGGTGCCGGGCGCGCTCGGTTTCGCGCAGCCAGGCGTGCTTTCAATCGCGCCGCGCGCGCCGGCGTGAGTCCCCGTATCTGCTGCTCGTCGAGGACAACAAGCTCGAGCACGAGGACGTGAAGCACGCCGAGACGGTCGACTACATCAGGAGGTAGCCATGGTGCGACTGGGCATAGGCGGGGAGGGCGGCACGCTGATCGTGGCGATCGACGCGAACAACCTGCGCGAGCTGCAGGCGGGTCGCGATATGTGCATCCCGCTGGAGGGCATGCCGCGCTACGCCAATGTCTTCCTCGTGTACCGCGCAACGCTCGACGAAGCGATGCTCTACGTGAGCGAGCAAACCGGCATCCCGGTCCCGCCGATCACGCCGGCGCCGCCTCCGCCCGGGGGTTCGGTGCACTGACCCCTGCCGTCGCGTACACACAAGCGCGCCGAATGGCGCTACCCTCGCGCGCAGTCGTGTTCCGCTCGGGTTCCGTCGTTGGGAGCCGCGCAAACAGGCCCCCGAGCCTGCCGCCTGAAGTGCGGGCCAGTCAGCAAAAGGAGTGCAAACCATGCCCCGCAAAGTACCCGCGAACCGTCAGGTTCTCGCCGAGATCCAAAGCACGCACGTCATCACGGCGCCGAGAAATCTCGCCGGCGCGATCAACGTCACCAGCAAGACCACCGGCGCCGGCGGCAAGGCCGCGACCCCGCAGCGCACCGGCGGCGGCGCGCAGCGTCCGCAGCAGCGCACCGTGGGCGGCGCGCAGCTGATGGCGCCGACCACCACGGCACGCAAGCCAGCCAAGAAGAAGAAGGCCGCGCCGCGCACGCAGGCGATGGCCCCGCAGGCAGGCTATGCGCAGCAGCAGCAGCCGCAACGCCGCACCGCTCAACGCAGCCGCGGCGCCGGCGGCGGTGGCCAGCAGCAGGGCGCCAAGACGCGTTGAACCCGCCTTGCGCGGTGGCGTCCTCGAGCTCGCTTCGGCACTCGGCGCGTCACCGCGCGAAGGTGCTCAAGCTGCGCCCGCCCGAGCGGTGGGTGCTGCGCCTGCGGCCTGACCGGGCCGCCAAAGACGCGTTCACCCTGCCCCCAGGCGCCGTCGTGCAGGGCCTGCAGTTCGTCGAGTACGGCAAGGTCTGCGAGTACACGATCGACATCCCCGCCGGCGCGCACCTGATCTACGACCCGCGCGGCGTGCTCAGCGCGCTGCGCATCAACAGGCGACGACCACCATGGATCTGATCATCCCGACCGTGGGCCGCAAGGTCTACTACTACGCCGACGAGAGTCAGGCCGCGCCGATCGACGCGACCATCATCAAGGTGCACGGCACGCCAGCGAGCTCGACCCCCTACACGTCGGTCAACCTGCGCGTGACCGACCCCGACACCGCCGTGTCGCGCCTCGAGGCATCGGTGCAGGCCGGCGACGAGCACACGGACGGTCGCCACTACCGGTGGATGAAGTACCAGCTCGGCCAGGCTGCCAAGCAGTCGACAAGCGCTCCGACGTAGAAGGGCCCTTTTCCCACGGTTTTCAGGGCGGCCGTGAAATCGTGCCGCCTCGCCCGGCAGCCCTTGCCGGATGATCCCTGCGTCCAAAGCAGCGTTGCCCGCACCCGGGAGGGGCGCCGCGGGCATCCAAAAAACACTGCGGTTTGAAGGCCCCGTCATCGCTCCATCACCGAGCGGCGGGGCTTTCGTTTTTCAAAGGCCGGGGAGGGCCAGCAGCATGACCTTGATTCAAGACGCACACCGCTGGTGGAAGATGTTCAGCCTGCAGGCCTTCGCGTTCATCGCGGCCGTGCAGGCGCTGTACGGCACGCTGGTGGTCACCAAGCCCGAGCTCGTGTCCGCGCCCATCCCGCTGCTCGGGTGGTCGATCGCCTCGCTCGTGATCGGGTTGACGATCCTCGGCGCGATCTTGGGCTTTGTCGGGCGCTTGCTCCAGCAGTTCGACCCGACGCCGGCGGCCGAGCCCGACTTCGGGGTCATCGCCGTCGACATCAACCCGGCGATCGATCCGGACTGGACGCCGGCGGCCCTCGAGGGGGCGAAGTCGATGGGCCTGCCGGCCGCGCCGAGCGCCACGCTGACCACTGGCATCGCGCCGACACCCGCCACGATGCCCTCCGCGTTCGACAACGACGCCGTGTTCGCGCGCCCCGAGTGCGTCTTCAGCTACTGCCCGAACCCCGAGGACTGCAAGGCGCGCGACGCCTGCCGCAACCCGTCGCGCTCGGCGCCGCTGTGAGCGTCGCCATTGCAACCCGTTGAATCTGATTTCAACGCCAGGCGCCCTTTGAAAGCACCTGCGTTGAAACGTCAGCAGCCCTGCGCCAGCTGCGCCGCGCGTCGCGCAGCCTTCCTCGAGCGCCTGCACCGCGTCGTGCACGCAGTGCGCCACGCGCCAACGAGGGACCCCGGCCAGCCCGCGCGCCTGATCCCCTCACCCCCACCCACAACGAAAGGACCCACCCCATGAGCAAACCCACCCCGGCGCAAGCCTTCGACCGCATCGCCGAGCTCGAATACCGCAAGCGCTGGCTCACCACCGGCGAGTGCATCGTGCTGCGCGAGGAATGGTTTGAAGGCGGCCAGTTCGTGCGCGCCGTCGAGCACAACTACCTCGAAGACACCAAGCCGGCGCCCGAGCCGAAGCCCGATCTGCAGACGATCAGCGCGGCCGACGTCGCCAGCGTCGAAGCCGTGCTCGGCGGCGCAGCTGCGAAGGGCCAGGCCGGCAAGCTCGGCTGATCCAACCACAACGAACGCGAAAACCCCAAACCATGTACCCACACCCAGTCACGCAGACCGCGCCGCGCAACGTCACGCGCAACGAAGACGAGCCGGTGCGCCCCGTCAGTGAAGTCGATCGCGAGTTCGCCCGCCTGCAGGACACGCAGGAGCGCGCGAGCAACCTGCTCGACACGCTCCTCAGCCGCCTGACGCCGGTGCTGGCCGACAGCTCGAGCGGCGAGACACGCGCGAAGGCCCCCGAGGAGGTTTGCAAAAGCCCGGTCGCGATGAACCTGCGCACCGCCTCGCACCGCACCGAGGCGATGGTGGGCGCGCTCGAGTACCTGCACAACTCGCTATGCGTGTGACATGGCCTTCGGCGACCACCGACTGCGCTGCCCGTGCGGCGCATGCCGCAGGCGCAAGTACTCGCGCGCAACAGCCGCTCAGAAGCTGCGCGCGCGCATCACCCCACAAGGAACAGACCCCATGACCATGATCGCCCCGAGCGGGCAGGACAAGCCCGAGGTTGAGCTCAACGACGAGGAGCTCGCGCAGATGCTCGACTCGCCCGTCGCGAAGATGCAGCCGCTGATCTACACGAGCAAAGGCAACTTGCCGATCTGCATCCTGCAGCACCGCTACGGATGGCTCGTGACCGAGGACCAAACGACGTTCATCGAGCAGTACCTGCTGCGCGGGGAAATCGTCAAGCAGTCGGTGCACGTGTACCGCACGAACCAGGGCGTCGAACTGCAGGGTGTCGCGATGGCGCTCGCCGGCGGGGCACCAGCGCCAGCGCCCGAGCAAACCGAAGAAACGCTCGCACTCGAGCCCGAGAAGCTACCGATACCGGAGATGAACGGCTGACCTTTTCAGCACCGGGCAGTGAGGGCTGCCCGCAAAGAACTCTTTACTGCCTTGGGAGGGGCAAACAAATGGCAAACACACAAGCGATGTGCACCAGCTTCAAGAAGGAGCTGATGCTCGCGATGCACGCGATCGGTACCACGGTCACGCGGGGAGCGACGACCAAGGACACCATCAAGGCGGCGCTGTACCTGGCCAGCGCGACCAAGGACGCGGGCACCACGGTCTACAACACGACCGGCGAAGTCAGCGGGACGAACTACACCGCCGGCGGGATCACGGTCACCAATGCGACCGAGCCCACTTCGTCGGGCACCACCGCGTACTGGACGCCGAGCGCCTCGTTCGCGTGGACCACCGTGACGCTGGCCACCGCGTTCGACTGCGTGCTCACCTACAACTCGACGCAGGCGGACAAGGCGATCAGCGTGCACACGTTCGGCTCGCAGACGGTGACGGCGGGCAACTTCACGTTGACCATGCCCACCAACGACAGTTCGACCGCGCTGCTGCGCCTGGCGTGATGCACACGCACAGTGACCGCCTCGAGCGCTGGCTCGGGGCCGATGCCGTTGCACGCGTCTCGGTTGCCATGCGCGATTGGTACGGGCCGCCCGTTGCGCTGCAGGGCGTGCCCGGGCGCGTGTACGCCGCCCGCGGCGGGGACTTCCTGGGCCCGATCGAGGCCGGGCAGGAGATGAGCGCGCTCGACCGCGCCGACGCCATCTGGACGCGCGAGCGCGCCGCAGCCCGCCGGCGCATGTTCCTGCGCTCGAGCCGCAGCCGTCGCCAAGCCGGCATGGCCGGGTTCACGTCGCTATCGGACCTGATCGCGGAGGCGACCGCGGGCAAGAAGCGCGATTTCCTGTTCCAGAAGGTAGGCACCACGGGAGTCGCCAACGCCACCAACAGCCTATGGCGCGTGGGCAACCAGCCCGCAGCGGGAGCGGCAGCCAGCGCAGCGCCGGGTGGCCTTGCGCCAACCGACGCAACCACGGGCGCGTTCCTGTTCGGCAACCCCACGGGCGGGGACACGCAGCACTTCACGGTGGGCTACGCGCAGGCCAGCGTGGCCGCCAACACGCTGCTGCTGTACGACCGCATTTTCGGGGTCGCCAAGACCATGGCGAGCACGGCCACCGAAGCGGTGACGGGTGTTCCCAGTCGGTACCAAAGCACCACAGCGAGCGATGCGGACTACGCCGGCGGGAACTTCCTTTTCGTCGAGTGCGGATCGGCGCTGCCAGCGACCGCACACAACTGGACCGTGTGCCAGTACACCGATCAGGACGGCAACACCGGCGCCACGCTGCCCTCGCTCACCGGCAACGCCAGCAACATCATCAACCGCCTGGACCACCCCGCGGCACAGTGGTTCGCGCCCCTCGCATCGGGCGACACCGGCATCAAAGCGCTGACGCAGATGCAGTGCAGCGCCTCGGTTGCCAGCGGCACGATTGACTTCGTGATCGGCCACCCGATTGCGTGGATGCCGTGCGTGCTCGCCAACATGGTGTGCGTGGCCGATGGCATCAACACCGCGTTCAACCTCGTGCGCATCTTCGACGACGCCGCCCTGGCGTTCCTCGAGGTCACGAAGCCCGCGACAACCGCGACCACCTACAGCGGCATGTTCAGCAGCGTGGCGGGCTAAAGCCGATGCGCAGCACCCACAGCGACCATCTCGAGCGCTGGCTCGGGACTGCGCAAGTCGCGGGCGTGAGCCGCTCGATGCGGGGCTGGTACGGGCCGCCGATCGCCGTGGGGGGCGTGCCCGGCGCCGTCTACGCAACCGCTGATGGCGACTTTGTCGGGCGCTGTGAGGCGGGGCAGTTCACGTCGGCGATGGATCGCGTTGACGCCTACCTGGCCCGCATGCGCCGCGAGGAACAGCGCCGCGTGCTCATGCGTCGCGGGCGCAAGCAGCTCGGCATGGCGGGCTTCACGTCCCTGTCGGATCTCGTCACGCAGGGCCGCTCGGGCAACCGCACCGATCACTTGTTCTACAAAGCCACGCAGGGCAACGTCAGTTTGTTACATAGCCTGTGGGTCGACAGCGGCACGCCCGCGGCGGGCAGTGCCGGCGCAGCGGCCCCGGGCGGTACGGCCAACGATTCGAGCACCACCGGCGCGTTCCTGTTCCGCAACCCCCCGGGCGGGGACACGACGCACTTCGTTGAAAGCCTGGTGAGCTGCGCAGTGAACTTGAACACGCTGCTGCTGTACGACCGCATCTTCAGCGTCGCCAAGACGATGAGCAGCACCGCAACGGAAGCGGTGACGGGTGTTCCCACGCGGTACACGAGCACGACCCCAGGCGATCAGGACTACGCCGGCGGCAACTTCGTGTTCCCCGAGAACCGGGTGACCCTGGGCCCCACGGCGCACAACTGGACCGTGTGCCAGTACACCGATCAGGACGGCAACACGGGCGTGAACTTCCCGAGCGCAGCAGGCATAAGCGGCGGCGAGGCCGCCAGCACGATCGACCTCGGCCACTGGTTTATGCCGCTGGCAAGCGGCGACACCGGCGTGAAGGCGCTTACGCAGATGCAGTGCTCCGCGAGCGTCACGGGCACGCTGGACTTCGTCATCGGGCACCCGATCGGCTGGATGCCGTGCATCGTCGCGAACCTGATGTGTGCCTCGTCGGGGTTGCGCAGCGCTTTGTCGATGACGCGCATCTTCGATAACGCCTGCCTCGCGCTGCTCGAGCCGATGCAGCGGCAAAGCACCGCCTCGCCCAACTACATGGGCTGCTTCACGACGGTGAGCGGCTGATGGCGCACATTACCAACAACGGGTTCGTCGGCCGCTTCACGTACGCGCAGTGGCTGCGCGAGGACGACGCGGGCCTGTCGCTGACGGACGGCGCGAACGTCACGATCGCGCTCACCGGGGTGTCGTCGACCACCGCGGCCGGCAGCGTCGCGGTCACGCACGACCAGGCGCTGACGGGTGCAGCCGCAACCGGCACCGTCGGCGACCTGACCGCCTCGCAGCCCACCACCGGGGTACAAGGCACTGCAGGGGTTGGAACAGTCGCCCCTGAATCGACGTTGCCCCTCACCGGCACGAGCTCGAGCAGCGCGCCCGGCACGGTCGGGCCCGACCTCACCATCGCGCTGACCGGGGTGGCAGCCACCGGCGCTGTCGGCGACGTGACCCCCGGGGCCATCACGTTGACGGGCGTGCAGGCGACGGGCGCCGCCGGCACCGTGGTCCCCGACCTGACCATCGCCCTGACCGGCGTGGCCAGCACCGCCGCGGCCGGATCTGTAACAGCCGACCTCGCAAAACCGTCTACAGGCGTCGCGGCCACCGGCGAGCCCGGTAGCACGGCCCCGTCGACGAGCGTGGCGCCTACCGGGGTTGCCGCCTCGGGATCGGCCGGGAACGTCGCTCCGGACCTGAGCGTCGCGATCGCCGGCGTGGTGACCACCACGGCGGTGGGCACCATCAGCCCCGAAGGCAGCAGCACGCAGGCCCTGACCGGCACGAGCTCGACCGGCTCGACCGGTACAGTTGCCCCCTCACGTGAGCAGCCGCTCACCGGCAACACCGCGACATCCGGGTTGAGCGCCCCGGGCGTCAGCATCGTTCTGTCACTCAGTGGTGTCCAAACCACAGCACAATCGGGCGACCTGGGCGTACAGCGCGACCAGGCGCTGGCCGGCAATGTGGCCAGCGGCAACGTGGGGGTGCCGGGTGTTCAGACGTCAGCACCGCTGACGGGTAACGTCGCGACTGGCGGCACCGGCGCCGTGACTGCAGGGTCGCCACTGACCGGGGCACAGTCCAACGGAGCGCCCGGCACCACCACTGCCAACATCACGATCGCCCTTTCGGGCGTTCAGGCTGCAGGCGAGGCAGGCGCGGTAAACGCCAGTCGCGACAAGGCTTTAGCGGGGGTTCAGGCGTCCGCGGTTCCAGGAACACTGACCGCAGCTCCGAGCCTCCCGCTCGCCGGCAATGTTGCCACCGGCAGCGTCGGCGCGGTCGACAAGAGCACGTCCGTTCCCCTGACCACCGCGTCCACGGTCGGCAGCGCGGGCAACATCGTCACCGGCAACGACCGGGCGGCCGAGCTTTCCAGTGTCACCACCGCGGGAGCGGTTGGCACTCCGACAGTGGATCGGTCGGTCCCGCTTTCGGGCGTTGCCACCACCGGCCAGGCCGGCACGCCGCAGGCCGGCACTTCCAAGGCGATCACCGGCGCGGATCCAGCCACGGGCGCCGTTGGGAACGTCACGCCGGCGCCGGCGGGCGTGCCCACGGGGGTGCAGTCCCTTGCATCCCCCGGACTCGTCGGCCCGAACATCGTCATCGCCCTGTCGGGCGTCGGCGCGACCGTCACCGTCGGCGCGCTGGCCACCAACACGCAGACCGGCGACGCGCTCGAGCTGCGCGCGCTCGCCCTCACCGCATCCCCGCACCTGACCGCACTCGGCGCCCGAGTGCGGCCGCGCCTGGGTGCGTCCGACCTGACCGTCACCGAACACACCGAGGCGATCCCCTGACATGGACATCCAGCCCATTTACCGCGGCAGCGACAACGACCTCGACCTCGAGACGCTGATCGACAACACCACGGGCGCGGTCATCAACGACGCCACCGTCACCGTCACCGTCAAGGACGCAGGTACCGGCGTGGCCGTCGCCGGCGAGACCTGGCCAAAGACCATGGCCTACGTCAGCAGCACCAACGGGGTGTACCGCGCGACGCTGCCCTACACCCTCGTGCTGACCAGCAACCAGCGCCTCGTGGCCGAGATCCTCGCGATCAAGTCGGGCTTCAGGGCGTTCTGGAAGAAGGACCTCGTCGCGAAGGACCGCAGGCAATGACCGCGCTCCCCGAGTACGCCGACCTCGACGGACACCCCGAATGAGCTTCGACATCCAGAACGCGCAGCAGGTACCGCCGCACGTGATCGACGCGGCCATCCGGCACGTGCTCGACAAGGGCGAGCGAGCGCAGTGCATCCAGAAGGTATGGGCGCAGCCCGATCGCGACTGGCTCGAAGTCGTGCGCGTCGACGGCACGCGCAAGACGTACCCGTTCCCGTTCAAGGCCGCCGCGCTCAGCGGCTTCACCACGCAGGACCTGCACGCGATCAGTGAATACGCGCGTCGGCACGACATCGACGCGCCCTACTACGCACCGGGTATGCGCCCCGTGTTCCCGATGGAGACCGTGCTGCTGCTGAACGGCATCGTGATCCACCCAACCACCAACGAGGAGACACCCCCCATGCTGAACATCACCACGCCGCACGTCGGCGACGCCGTTTGGTTCTACGAGGGACCGACGCAGGCCGTGCCGCTCGCGGCCATCGTCACGTACGTGCACGCATCGCCCGGGCAGGCGTCGCCCGAGACGTGCGTCAACCTGCAGGTGTTCGAGCCGCACAGCGCCCGGACCACACTCCAACCCTCGGTGCAGCACGGCGACGAGAAGACCGGCGGCAGGCACTACCGCTGGCCGAGCGAGGCCTGACATGGCCGACCTCACCGAACAGCAGGAGGACGTGATCCTCGAGCAAGCGGAGAACATCCGCAACGCACGCGCCAACCGGGCCCGCGAAGCCGAGCGCAAGGTCGACGCGCGCCTCGTCGGCGGCCCCGGGTTCACGCCCGCGGAGCTCGTCTACGCGTCGCACACGCGCTGCCGCTGCGGCGCTGGCATGGCCTACCCCAAGGGGATCGGCGGGCGCGGCATGTGGCAGTGCTCGTCCGTGCTCGAGCGCAGCCCGTCCGAGCGCGCCGCGAAGGGCCGCGACCTGCACACTGAGGCGATGCCCTTCGTGTTCTGGAGCGTGCACGCCGAGCGCAACGACGGCACCGGGCCGACGACCAGGCCGGCATAACGAAAAAAGGGGCGGAAATTCACCCGGCAATTGCAGCGAATTAAAAGCCGAATTTCCGCAGACGAAGTGGTGTAGAGGGGAGGGCCCGAATGGGTCAACGGGGACAAAAACCGGCTGCGTCAAAGCGACGCAGTGCTGCGT
>Ga0184627_10000227_pt1 | contig 24821 bp, 40 predicted proteins | sample PLM3_127_b1_FD_133150 | JGI IMG/M metagenome (GOLD analysis project Ga0184627, IMG submission 133150) | Groundwater sediment microbial communities from an aquifer in East River, Colorado, USA - PLM3_127_b1 | ecosystem: Environmental > Terrestrial > Soil > Riparian zone | place: USA: East River... | reverse complement strand
TTAGATGCCCCCCTTTGGCAGAGTCATTCGAACACCTGTTTCTATCGCCATCCGGATCGCAACGAATTCTCGACCATCAATCGCTTGGAGAAGTGTTCCATCCGGGGGCATGATGATCACATCTCTACGATCGATGATGATTTTGACAGCGAATCCGCCGACCCATAGGACCACGCAATTATTAGCCTCTGGTTGAATAACAAAATCCTTCATCTCGTTCATCTTCTTTCCTCAAAGGATACCCTGACCATATTCGCCATCTTGGGGTGGAGTCGTTGAATTGCCGAACTCCTTTTCCGATGCCCTCACCCGCATTGCCTTGATTTTGTCCACAATTTTCGCAGAGCGCTGGGGATCCAAGTCGAGAGAAAGCAAATCTCGTTTTCCGATCTGTCCCAGCCAGTTCCCTGCCTCGTCTCGCACCTCAATTACGAGTTTCTCTTTTTTGCCCGTATAACGCACATCTTCTAAGTCCGGGAACGACCGCCCTAAAACCTCCCAATAGTTGCCCTCAGCGGCTTCGACATACCGCCCTTTGCAACTACCCCCATCGGGGCGGTGGAGGGCGGTTTCCGAGGGCGGTTTCCGAGGGCGGTTTCCGAGGGCGGTTTCCGAGGGCGGTTTGGGGCGGTTTCCGAGGGCGGTTTCCGAGGGCGGTTTCCGAGGGCGGTTTCCGAGGGCGGTTTGGGGCGGTCCAGCGTCGAAGCTCGCAGCCGCTTTAGGGAAGAGAATTGCGGCGTAGGCCGGATAGGATTTCTTGATTTCCTCTTCAGGCAGTTGCTCGATCCAATCCGGGACCTGGTTTTTATTTCGATCCCAAGACCGCACAAACCCCATGAATGAAACTCCAAAGATCGCTATAAAGATCTCCCAAAAATTCGTCCCCAGAAACCAGTTGTGCGCCCGGACAACTACATCCTCTGGTGTCTCTGGCCGGGTCAGATCTCTCCGAGTCGGCGGCGCAGTCGGAGAGGGAAGGGAACTACTTTTGCCGATCACCTGTTTATCTCTCTGGTCCCAGGGGAGGTTGCGGATTGCTCGCCCGCGCTCCCGATCCCGCTCTAATTCTGTAGATCTCTCCCGCTCCTGTCGTGCACGCTCTCGATTATAGTTTTCAAAATCCTGAACATACGCAGAGTCCGTCTCCCGCTTTTCCTGCTCGTACCTGGCCCACGAATGGCGCGCCAGTGTCGAATCTCGTAATACGTAGAAATGAACCACCAGTTGAGCGACCAATCCGAGAGCGAGCAACCCTTCAAAAATGCAGGCCGGAATCCACAACCTCGATGAGCGCATATCCGTCAGTCGCGCAATCAGCAGGGAAGCGCCGATTGTCACGACGGTCATCAGGTTGAATTCAAGTAGGTCGTCTTGCAGGTTTTTCCGATTCGACAGCATCACGATGACCGAAGGCAGGATCACGCCGATCACAGCCGCCGCCCACTTCCACCAATCCCTATGTTTTTGAAATACTTCTTTCACTTTTAATCCACCTTCCCTATACTCCCCTCCGCATTCCTATTGCGGAGAGCAGTAAAAATGCAATGCCGTGCGGCTTCTGGTTGATTAATCCGCACGGCATTTTCCGTTCATTCAGACGCTCAAGATCAAAAGAGCATCTTGAATCTTCCATCTCTCCGCATCCGTCGCCCGCTTTGCGAGTCGGCGAAGCGTCTGAGGGCTAAACAATGTCGCCAAGTCGCGCGGAGTTGACTCTTCGCGATTGACGCCTATAGCCAAGGTCAAGGTGTCGTCTGTAGTGAGACAAATTTTCCGTCCGCCTTTGCTCTTCACTATTCGGGTAATTGTTGCCATTCTTCCTCTCCTCCGGTTCGCAACTGAGAACTATTCCCAACCGCAAATTCAAATTACCATCTCCCCTTGTAATATGTCAAGCGACTTGCTATATTCTGCCCGTCCTAATCCATTTTGAAAGGATTTGTATATGAGTGCCAGAGAATTTGCAGGTTTGGAAGATGTGTCTTACTTCACCGTGCTTCGGTGGATTAGGCTCGGGATTCTTAAAGCAGTCAGACACCAGAGCGGAAGGTTGATGTGGTGGGAGATCACGCCCGCTGCCATCAAAGGTTTTAAACGTCCAATCGCCGGTAGGCGGAGGAATACTTGATGAGCATTTCATTCTCAGCATTGGAGAAACTTCTTCAGGGTGGAGAGATTCAGGGGTTGTCAGATTTCGTGCGAAGTTACGACATCGAATCGCACAGCCCGCTTCGATCATTCCACGAATTCGACCGTGAACAACAGCAACAGATGTTTGCGCGGTTCGAGATCGGCGTCAAGATGGCTTGCAAGAATTGTACGTTCTTCGACCCTTACGACCTGGGATCTTACGGACTGTGCACGCTGCGGAACAACGAGCGGACAAGGACTACTGATTTTTGCGGATCGTTTTTTCCAACCATCCAGGAGGATTGGCGAGACCTGGTGAAGCCCTCGCCGTCATGATATTTTCCAGCGGCGTCAAACAAAAGGGGCGCGGTGGAAAGTTGCCCCATCCACCGCGCTTCGTTAATAGGTTAGATATGGATTCGCCAAGCCTACCTCTCTTTGGCCAATCCTGCAACTCAATTCTAATGAGCAGTCTCTCTCCCTACGAAAACACAGAAGACGCGGCGAGGGTCCTTCTTAATAAAGGAATCTCGTCCATCCCAATCAAAATTGACGGCTCGAAAGCGCCGGCGCTTCCATCGTGGAAAGCCTACCAGTCGCGATTGCCGACAGGAGATGAGGTCGCTGGCTGGTTCGGCCCAATTCGCGGATCTGCTCTCAGGCCCTCGCGCGGGATTGCCCTCGTGTGCGGGGGGGTCAGCGGAAACCTCGAGGCGTTGGACGTGGACGATTTTGGGGTTGCGGTGCCGCTCCTGGTCGAGATCGAGCGCCGCAAGAAAGGCTTGGCCCAGCGATTGGTCAAGGTACGAACACCACGCCCCGGCCTTCTTTTGCTCTATCGCTGCGCCGAGATCGAGGGGAATCAGGTATTAGCCCGTGCTTTGGCAGAGCCGGGTACTGTAGGTAAGGCCCGAATCGAAACCAGGGGCGAAGGTGGTTACGTTTTGGGCGTCAGTTCTCCCGCGAGGTGTCACCCTCGCAATGAGATCTACAAATTTACCCGCGCCAATTCCACCTATTCTGAGATTCAGGAAATATCCGTCGCCGAAAGACAGATCCTTTTCGATTGCGCCCGTCTATTCGACAGGCAAGTAAAGATTGGGGGGGCTGTCGGCGCTTCAAACCCTGTCGCACGTCTGATCGGCTCCCCGCTTCTTCCCGGTGATGATTTCAATCTCCGGGCTGACGTGCGAGATCTGCTCATTCAGCACGGTTGGCAGCCGGTAGGGAACGGTTCCAAGGGGGAGCTATGGCGACGGCCTGAAAAGGAATCGGGCTGGAGCGGACAGCTTTTTCCTAACGGTCTATTCCACGTTTTTTCAAGCTCGACCGGATTAAAACAAACGACCTACACCCCCTTCGCGCTTTTCGCGGCGTTGGAGTGCGGTAATGATTTTAGAAAAGCGACAAGGGAATTAGCCCTCAAAGGCTATGGAATGAAACGGTGAAAGGACAAATACTTCATGCCAATTTTAAATTTCAAGACGACGAATGAGAAGACTTTCGAAACAATGGCTTTTGACCGCGTGATAGAGATTCTGGAAACCGACCCGGATCAGATTTTGATACCGGACAATGTGTATGGAGCCGCCCAGATCTCAATAGATGATCTGCCGCTCTATAACCGCATCCGAGAGGAGGTAAAACAATCCGGCAAGGTGGCTCTGAAAATATTTGATCATGCGACTATCGACCAGCGGGCAATAATCAAAGCCGAACAGAAAGCAGAGGCAAAAGCGGAGTGGTCTAAAAAACAACAAGCGAAAATCCGGGACGCATCCGGCCCGCGTCGAGGAAACACGGTGAGTGACTATCTATGCGAGGCGCCCGGGGTGGCTGGGAACCTGCTTGTCCCTCCCGGTTACAGCCTGTCCGAATCAGCAACGTCGAAGATCCGATTTCAGACCTTGCCTGACGGCAACTCTGTTCCGATCGAGGACCAGCTCGCAGTTGCACCGTGTCTGGTGACCGGAATCACCAAAGACATTGATTCTGGCCGGCAAGGAATCCGATTAGCCTGGTTACAGCGGGGAAGCTGGCGGAATTTGATTGTCGATCGGAGGGTAATTTGCAACGGACAGCTATTGATCGAGGAGACGGCAGATTTTGGCTTCCCCGTGTGTTCCTCGAACCGGAACGAGTTAAGCGAATATCTACTGGCCTTCGTCGCGCTGAACGAAGGCCAGCTTTTTGAAACCTCTACGACCTCCCATTGTGGTTGGGTTGGTGACAGAGGTTTCTTGATTGGCTCGCGATTGATCAAATCCGATGGGCAGGTCTGTGCGCCGGCATCGATTGAGAGCGCAATAGATTCGAATCAGCAGGTGGTTTTTCGATCCGTGTCTGTCGGCCATGACGCAATCGCCCGTGCATACACGACGAAAGGAGACTTCGACACCTGGAAAGAGACGATCACATCCAACGTGATCGATTATCCTATCCCGATGTTCAGCCTGTACGCTTCGTTCGTTCCGCCGCTTCTCGACATCCTCGATGTTCAAAATTTCATCGTTGATCTTTCGGGGATGACATCGTCGGGCAAGACCACCTCTCAAAGGGTCGCCGCATCAGTGTGGGGGAATCCGAAAGAGGATACCCGCGATTCTGCAATTATTGGCTGGGACAATACCCCTGTTGCGATCGAACGGAACGCCGCCGCGCGTTCTGGGATGCCACTGATTTTGAACGACACAAAAACGATGCGCGCTGAACTCCGTGGCGAACGATTACAGACACTACTTTACAATTTTAGCGAGGGCCGAGGCCGCGCGCGTGGCGAGCGAGGCAACGATGCCTTGGCCAATACCGTGACCTGGCGATCGGTGATGCTCTCGAGCGGTGAGGCGAAATTGACATCGCTCTGCGCCGACCGCGGGGGGGTGATGATGCGGGTAATTGCGCTTTGCGGAAAGCCCTTTGGAAATCAGACGATCAACAAAGATGGGGTGATCAAAGAAATCAATGCCGACCTCTGCGAAAACCACGGATTTGCTGGGCCGGCATTCGTTTCCTGGCTCCTCTCCCACAAAAAGGAGTGGCCGGATTGGAAAGGGAAGTACCAGGAAAGAACGAGGGAACTGGCGAAGTCCTACCAGGGGGAGAAGGCCGGACGGTTGGCCGGCGCCGTCGCTGCTGTCTGGATCGCCGCTGAGATGGCCCATGCCGCGCTCAATTTACCCTGGCTGCTGTCCGACTTAAATCCTATACCCGCCCTATGGCCGCTCATCGCAGCGGAGTCAGAAGATACATCAGGCGCAGAAAGAGCGCTTTCCTTGCTCGCCAGTTGGATCGCAGGAAACGAACACACGTTCAGGCGTGTCGCCGAGAACCAACCCACGCCTGCAGCGGGCTGGTCTGGTCCCCATTGGGAAAGCACGCCTGACGAGATCCGGATTTTTCCGCACCGGTTGGAGGCGATTCTAAAAGCACTTGGCTTCGACCTGCCTGAAAGCACGATTGGTGAGTGGTTCGAAGCGGGGCATATGGCCCCACCGCCGAAGGGTCGTCGGGGTGTCAAGACCTACCGGGAATTTGACCGCGCAAGACAGTTGTTTTACGTCCTGCGCTCAAAAGCCCTTTTTACTGGCGAAAATGAAGAAAATTGATTTTCCCTGTGCGTTCCCCTATCGCCTTCCAATCAAAGAGGTTAGGGGTGTGCTGGAGATGTCAGACGCACAAGAACGCACAAGAACGCACGTTTTGTGCGTCCCAACATCTCCAATGGACGCAACAATTATGGGACTGTATTCTATGGATATCGATATAAAATCACTTCTAAAACAGCATGTTCGTAGTGTCCCGGATATTTATTTTCTCAAGCCCCTCAATCTTTACTCAACCCGGGCTGGAGACACTCGAGAAAAACTTTTCTTTTTCTGTATAGGATATTGTTTTTTCCCAAAAGTGTGCGTTGAGCTACTTCTGTCAATGGCGACGGGAGTTTACAGAACGCACACGTGTGCGTTCTGTGCGTTGAGCAACTTATGCAAATTGAATCTCTTAGGATACAAAGGATTTGCGCGAAAGTAGCTCAACGCACATATAGAAATAAATGCCAACAACGAACGTAAGTCCTTTTAAATCGAGCCACTATTCCTTGAATTAGAGGAGATAGGTTACTATAGATAGAAAATAGGCTTACACTTGTTATTATCAGTGGCGAAATTGGGAAGACTGTCTGAAAATGGAACAGTGGTGAAGGGAATTAAAGTAACTTAGAACGCACACGGAAATTGTTCCACACGAGATGTTCCACGCGCAATGTGCGTTTGAAAGGGAAGTCAACCGGATTTTTGGGCGATAGCAAACCGAATGCCAAAGAACCGGACGACCTGAGATCTGAAATTAGAATTTGCTTGATCTAATCAAATGGAAGTATTCTTTTTCATCTGGAGCATAGTGACCTTGGCCGTAGCCGGCCTTGCGTGGAGGGAATTGACCAGGTCGGACCGGATTCATGCGCACTTGCGGCGACGGATTGCCGCCTTGCGGTCTCAGCGGCGGCTGGACGCGGACAGAATCGCCAGATACGAAGCCCGGATAGCTTCGTTGAAGGTACAACTAAAAGGAGAATATGAATGAAAATGAAAAGACCAACTGCAACGGGCGACACCGCGATTGCTGCGATGTTCGGCATGGAGAAACAGATGCTCAAGGGACTGCAACGGAGATGGATTTCGGTGAAGCCCTCCATAGTCTGGCTAGGGGGAGACTGCACGGATATGCAATCGCCCGTTGAGTTCTTGATCCGCGCGAAAGATGTGATCTCGATCGAGATTGCGCCAGCCCCTGGTTTTATTATCCTGGTCGCCCGGAACAGTACCAGGATTTTCATCGAGCCGGCAGAGTGGAAACGTGTGTGCCGATCGTTCGGCGTCGGATTTCCGCTTCCCTTTCCGACCGCGTCCAGCGAGGAAGCCGAATGCAACAACGAGAAGCAAACAAATCCGCCGAAGCCGAATCAATAAGATTGCTATCGGCAGCATACGAAGCCGCCCGCGTTGACGAAGCGCGTACGTGGGCACAGTTGATCTTTTGGCGATCAGTATCTGGTATCTCAATCCTGATAAACATCGTGTTGTTCGTCGCGTTGATGATGTTTATTGCGGAGGAATGGTAGAGCAACACTATGGAGACAAAAACATCGCCCCTTCAAGTAACGATGATCCGAAAACCGAATGCCGCTGATGGTCGTTCCACTTATGAACTGCACCTAAATGTCGGGGCGGTTGTCTTGACCAGGATGAATCAAGAAGAGTTCGAAAAGTTTGTCCGATGGTGTAACACCATGAAAGAATTACCTCTCGACCAAACCTATTTATTTCACTTCTCACGTGTAGAAGTGCCAGAGGAGGAACAATCATGACAAGAGAGCAGATCGAGCAGATGACCAATCGAGAATTAGATAAGCGGATCGCTTTGATGACCGGCTGGCAAGAAATTCCCGATCGTGATTGGGCGATTATCGAGAAAATACACCGGCAGAAAGGGCAATGGAGCGGCGTGCCGGACGATGTCGAGATGGAGCGCGAAATGATCACGCCGGAAGGGTTCTTTTCGATAGTTAGATGGTTTTCGCGGGAGATCTCCGAGACTCCACATGCGAGGGTGAAGGGGGCCATTGATGAAGCATTGCCCCTGGCTCTGTGTCGGACTCTGCTGATGTCGTGCCCGTCGCTGCCGGAATTCGACAGGCTCCTTTCAGTGGATGACGTGATTGACAATTGATCTACACGGTAAGCCTGCCCCAAATCTTAACTACACTCGCGCGTCATTCGATCCTTGTTGGCTCAGTGGCGCGCGGTGTCAACGGCTCGCCCTCCGACATTGATCTATTGGTGACGGCGAAAGGTCTGGACCTGGCTTATTTTCTGTTGCCTGACCCGGTACAGACCTCGCACAGCGGGAACCGGATCAGGACAACAGGAATGAGTCCGCCGATTGATTGTTTTCTGGAGTGGGCAGGACCTAACGCGGCGGAATTGCTTCGCGCGCACCATGCACAAGTGGAATGCCTGCCCGTGACATCAATTTTCGGAGTGAGATTTTATTGCTGGAAGGGGGGAACGAGATAATGGAATTCACGATTAAGGCAATCGATTGCGGGATAGACGACACAGGCTTTCGAGATTGGGTGTCGAGAAAAGACCATGACGGATTGGCGTGTACTTATTACAAAGCCATCAGTACCGAGAATGTCAGATCGTGGCACGTTGTCTCAGGCGACATGGTCGCTTTGATGATGGATGACGGCCAACGTTGGCTTGTGTCTGGTCAAGAGTGGTACGGAAAGTCCGGCATTCCTCGTTCCATCACTGCGAGAGACTTCCGCTCTGCGCCGCGTCCGTTATCTCATGACGAGCACGGCTATACTGCTCTTGAATACATCGCCTGCCTGCTCTATTCGAGAGATGCGATTGATCAAAATCGTATGCCGTATCGTTGGCATTGCACATCGGTTGAGCACCGAGAGAAGTGGAGAGAGAAGGCGCGATATGCAATCAAGGAATGGGAGGAGCAGGACGCCAAATGAGCATTATCACTTCGATCATTGTTTCAATTCACGGCGCTGAAGATTTTTCGAGAGCGCGGATCGACCAGTTAAACGATTGGCTTGAACAATACGGACACAAAACCTTTCAGACAGAGGAAGACCTTTCTGTTAGATCACGATTTCCAGTCCGAGCATGTCACCCGGAGATTTTTGAAAATTGATTTTCGTGCCGAGATAGATCTGTGTCGTTTCGAGGGAGTTATGCCCAAGTGCGATTTGGATCTGCTCCAGATCCGCGCCGTTGTTGCGCGCGAGCTTCGCGAAGGTCCTGCGTAGATCGTGCGGCGCAACGTGCCTGCCAATGCTGGCCGACGAGTACAGTTCAACCGCGCGCCAGATGCCGGTTGTCGTCAGCCGTTCGGGAAAAACAGTCTTCCCGTCCTTCCCGTGCTGGCAACGACGAACGATCACCCCGGAATAGATCCCCGCCGTGCGTGTCCAACAATCAATGATCGCCTTACACCAGGACACCATCGCGATCGTTCGCCGCTTGTTCCCCTTGCCAACCATGTCTACGATTGTCCAACGGCCTTCGCGTTGCTGGATATGCTCCAGCGTGAGCGTCGCCACTTCGGATCGCCGTAGGCCACAGCCAATCAACAGAGCGAGGATTGCCCGATCACGGATGCCCTTCAAAGTGCAGGGTGGAGAGTGAAGAAGTTTCTCCGCTTCCTCTTTCGTCAGCCAATTCCCGGAGACACGACCCGGCAACTTGATGTTCGGCACACGGCAAATCTGTTCCGCTTCGATCAGAGTGATATGCCCGTGATCGGCAGCGGCCTTTGCGAATTTCCGAATTGCCGACAACGACAGATTTACGGACGTATCGCCCCGGCCCGCATCTCGTTGATGCTGGCGAAAAAGAGAACAGGTTTCGCGGCTGACGGGGCGCCCGTCGAGCCACGTGATGAATCCGGTGATCTCCCTGGCGTATGCCTGCCTGGTATGAACTGAGTCGAGATCTCGCACGATGGCTTCTACCAGGTCGTGGACTCGACCATCTATGAGAGGAATGAGATTATCCATCCATCCCCCCCCGCCCATTCCATCGCGTCTTATATCGTGTAGCACTCCCAACTTGCGTGAAAAAAGTGCGGGCACAGACATTTCTCAGCGTAAATGCAACCCTCCTCATCCTCACTGAAGGGGCTGTCGTCATCATCATTCCATTCATCATTCGACTCTTCTAGGTGGTCGACCATTTCTACTGCTCTCCATTCCGATCTATTGGTCAAAGATCGACAAATAGAATCCACTAATTCAGGGGCAATCCCCTTGCAAATATCCGTACGATAATGTATCTAATAGTACGGTTTTTAGCAAGGAGACATCTATGCGATTTGAAACAAAGGATCTGACTGAGGGATTCTTCGACATAGCCTTGATTCAGATCGAGGGATATAAGTTAAAACTGGCAGAAAGCATTGCAGCGGCGCTTTCTGCCGCATACAGAAAGGGTTATGAAGATGGGAGAGAAGAAGGCAAAACTGATTTCACAGAGTCGGGCGTTAGGCGTGCTGACCGCGCAGCATGTGAGGAACATCGCGGGAGGGAGTGCTAACGCATCAAACCGCGTCGGGAAGAGCGTTGCCGCAGACGTCAAGGCAATAGCGGAATTATTCAAGAAAAAATGAATATGGCCGTCTCCCCCTGGCAATAGCCTCGGGAGCACACATACTGAGGCGGCCATCTATCAACGAGGAAAAGGCCGGTTTCGAAAGAAGCCGGCCTTTCCTGATATCTATAAAAGTCGTCCTTATTTGCCCTCTGTTGGATTTTTATCTGAGCCTACCCTAGTCGTCGGACAGGAGTCCGAGAGCCACGATACCGCCAAATACAGCAATGACGAGTGCCATCGTGGAAATCTCGCCCAATCCAGTTCCCGGCAGATTTACGGCCGTGCCTGGATCCGGAATCGCCTGAGAGCCGGCAGCCGCCATGATCTCTGACGCATAGCGGCGCGCCCCGCTGGAGACATTCCCCCGATCGACATGCCCCTCGCCGCCGTTGTACCCCTGAAGCGCCTTCACGTAATCGTAGGAGTATCGAGCCAACAACATGGACATATAATCGCCCCAGGCCGTGAGCGCCAGATCTGGATCATATGCGCTTGTATGCGGACCCTGGCCGAAGCGCGCCCATGTGCCCGGCGTGAACTGAGACAAGCCCCGTTCACCTGCGCCGCCGACGAATGGCCCATAAACCACGTCGGCGCGAAAATTGGCGGACTCGCGTTTCAACTGTGCTAATGCGATCCCCGGATTTATCCCGTATGATCTGGCATAGTCCATTACCAAAGATGCCAATTGTAGTTCATCACTCTTCATCTTCGGGATGGAACTCCGCGACAATTTCAGGATAGGCGAGTTCGATCTGAGCATAGATCTTTCGAAAGATCGAACGCATATCGGCTTTGCTTGACGGATTCTTAATTACCCTCTTCAGCAGGGAAAAGACCACTGAAAACCCCAAATCGACATACCAGTCATTCATTTTTTACCTCTAAATAAAAAAGTCCGTCAGATACCCCACAAGATCGACCTGACGGATAACAATTGATTTCAACTGCCGGCAGTTTAAGAGATCCCCTCTTTTTGTTCAATCGCTGCCGAAAACCCCGAATCCGAAATCAGCCAATCCAGAGCGGCCAGGTCCGCCGAGGAGATCTCGATTTTCAATTTCTCGATCTCCTCGAGCTTCAACGGTTCGCCCCACGCCTGTCCTTCATAGATCGAAATCTCCGACGATTTCAGGAACTCCTCGGCAGCTTCGTTGAACGCCTTGCGCCGGTCTGCGTCCCTGATAATTTTCTGGCCCGTGGGCTGGTCATCGATCATCAGGTCGGTTGCACCGTACTCATCGAGCAGGCTGCCCAATTCTTTTCGAAGAGATTCCATCTCCTCGTTGCAGAGTTTGACGATTTTCGAGAGCTTGTACGCGAGCTTCCCCGCTGGTAGTTTTTGCCCTGCAAGAAGTTGCAACGCGCCGAACGAATCGTTCAACTGTTTGAAAGAGATTTTCATTGATTCAGTACCCAAAATCCTACCCGCATTTCTGCTGTCGGCGCGACTACGTGAATTACAAACGATCCCGCACCGGGAACAGTGCTAATCAAACGACCTGTTGTATCTGCCGCCGTCAGCACCGTACAGATCACAATCGAATTCGCCGTACACTTATTACAGGTCACAGTCAGCGTAGTTGCGGCGGCTGCAAAGTTCACAGAACCTGCTGATTTATCGATCGTCTGATTGCCCGTTGTGCCGCTAGCAATCAAGGTTTGATCCAGAAACAACTGGATGAAGCTTTCAGCCGCCGTGCCCAGGTTTGCCACCGCATCAGCCGACGTGCTCAGCGCCGTGCCGCCGAGCCTCCAGATCGTCGAATCTTCGGTGCGGAAATGGGGAGCCGCTGTGCCCCCGCCATTCCAGTCGAGGGAATAGAGTTGCCACTGGTCTGCCGGGCTGGATGAGGGCGCGGTTGAACCGCCGATGGCCAGCACTGCGACACCGGATGTACCGATTGAGGCGGTGGAGGGGCCGATTATCAGAGAACCCGCGGCGGTTGAGGCGCCGCCGACCCGAATAACGGCAGTGTCGCTGCGCGAGAAATTTGTGTCAGGATTTGTATCATCGAAATTCGACCCCCAACCCAGCAGCCCGGTTCGTGCGACATGAATAAGCGATGCGTCAAAGTGAATTGGCCGTCCAGTATTTCCATTTTGGAGTCCGACGTCGTTCCCCAGCAACAAGAAGGACGCTTGTCCATTACCATATAGGACATTTACCAGGCCATTCTCGAAGCGCAGGTTGCTATACCACAAGATTTGGCCGGTGCCCTTTGCGGCAACGGCCAAATTCTCATTCGCCCCGCTGCTCAGCGCCGCCAGCGTCACCCCACTGCCCGCCGCGTTCCCCGTGATCGACAGCCCGGTGGCCGCTGATGCCACGTTCGTGATCACGTTCAGCGTGGGGTTCGTGGTGCCGTTCGGGCCGACTGCCAGGGCGTTGGCGGATGATGCAGTGATGGTGAGTGCACCGGAGATTGTGCCACCACTGGCCAACACCAGCGATGCGTAGGCAGACCCATTGCCTGAGAATTTATAAGTCTGCGTGGCGGTATCGTAATAGAAGCGCCCCTGATTCGTCGGGGCGACGGCAGGGACGGCGGTTGCTGCGTTCGTCACGGATCCTGCAATCCCGATCAGAAACAAAGTCTGTCCGGTAGATTGCTCACAGCGAAATACGCCATTCGTCTGCGACGCGGTCCCTTGTACCAACAGGGTGATATTGTCTGCCCCGGTGACCGGGTTGGACACCTGCACAGCCGCATTCGTGCTGTAGGTCGTCATGTTCCCAATGACGACCCGGTACGGTAGTCCGCTGCCTGCTAAAGTCGCAGAGGGCTGCGTCCCATTTGCCCCAAGCTGCAACTGCCCATACTGGTTGATATTGATGATCGCATTGCTGACATTCGTCCCGTTGATCGTCGTCTGCAGATTGAAGCCCGTCCCCGCATTTGTGACCGAGTGATTCTCGGTTGTGATCGCTCGAATCCGGACATTCGCCAATGCGTTTCCCGTTCCTGTTGCATTTGGCGACCCGAACTGGATCGATCCCGAAGTATTCCCCGTCAACGGATATAAGCCTCCGTCTCGTGTACCTTGCAGGTTAAGAACGGAAGTTCCGCCTGTCCCGGCACCCGACGTAAATGCCATTACCCCGCTGACGATCACACCCATGTAAACCTTGGATGGGCTGCTGGCTGTTGATTGACTGACGGTTATCAACCCGGAGGCGTTCGCCGACTCAAGGAGCACAAAAGGCTGGGCGCTATTAAATGTCCATTGCGCATTACCAAGAAGGGTGTCGACCGTCACCCCCCAATAAGCTATTTGAGTCGAAGATCCCGAGCCGAACAGCAACGGCTCATACGCACCGGCGTTCCGCGACCCCTCGAAGACGTTCGCAGTCGAGTCGAAATAAACGGCTCCCTTCCCCGCTGCGCTCACGGCCGGCGCAGCGAATCCGCCGAAGCGCACAGCACCGTCCGTGATGTTCTTCGTGATCTCGCTGAACAGATCATTCAGCGTGGATTTACGATCATCCGTCAGTCCAAACGGTGATTTATTGATATACAACAAATCAACTGGCGTTTGTGCGCCGGCGTAATTTGTAAATGATGGAACGTTACCACTTGGCATAAATTATTCTTCCTGACAGGAGAGGGGTTCCACACAACTAGAACCGTCGCCTGGATCATCAAGCCGGAGAACCACGCTCGACCCATCGCCGGGATCATCAAGTCGGAGAATGCAGCAACCTTCGAGCGCGTCCGGTGGAATCCCGTCGAACCGGACTGGCCAGCAAAGATCGTTTTCACCGTGACGCTGTTCCCAAGCCAAAGGCATTTGCTACCTCAGATTGATTCCTACCTGCGTTGCATCCAATTGATCGGAAACCTCAATCGGAATAAACCAACCATAGCAAAGCGTTCGAATATTCCATGTTCCCGTCGCCGGCGCAGCGGCGTCTGGCGTGAAGATCAGCCGGGCAAAATAGCCGCCCGGAAATAATAGGTGTTCGTCGCTATCGAGCAATAAATGTGCTGGACTGTTATCGTCCGTCAGGGATGCCGTGGTAAATGCAAACGTTCCATCACTTGCCCCCAATGCCCACACTGCAATGCCGCTGGGAGTCGCGCGATAGAAGTTGTAATCGCTCGCGCTGTTCAGGGCGTTGACCATATAGGACTGGGTCCGCGAAACGAGCAGTACTTCGTTTTGTGGGACGAAGACCTGTGCAAGTAGTAACTCGATGTCGGCGTCTTCGAATAACGTCTCATAGCCGAACTTCACAGCAGAAAGCTTATGCGGCGCGATCTGTGTCAATTGCCGAATTGCATTTAGTTCCTTGAGCTGGAGCATTCTGCTACCTCCCAGGAGATGGACCTTGTTCCAACTAACACTACATAGGCGTTCTCGATTGCAACCGCTGTGATATTTCGAATTTTTATTTGCACCTTGCCACCCGGCTCAAGAGCTAGGGGATGGGTAAAATACAGCACAGGGGATGCCTGCGCGACCTGGCCCAATAGTGCGCCGCCCGGAGTGGCGAAAAATGGCACAGAGTTATCCTTCGCAGTCATGTTGAAAAATTGCAAATTGCAGTCCGGCGCATCGAAGTTCGTGTAAAGCCCCTGCACTAATAGGTAATCCGCAATGGGTGACGAATAGAGGAAAATCGTCTCCTGTGCGAGAAAGTTCGGAGTCGGCGGGACATACGGGGAGAGGAACAGTGCCTCTTGCCACGGCGCATGTATAACGAAATTCGGGAGGCCGAATCTATTCAATTCAACAACTTCACACCCCGCCATGTGATATTCCCCCCCGTGGTAAGCGACGCTGCCGAGTTCGTGAAATCCATTTGGAGCTTACTCTGTCTGCTCATGAAAAATGGACAGGTCAGTAAGATAATAGGCATCACCTGTGCCGCCGCTCCCGCCAGACTATGAATAGGCGCCGCTGTCGTTGGATTCCAAACATAGCCCGACGCAACGTCGGTAACTTTCACCGTAACATTGACGTTTGTAAAGTCGACACCCGCCCCAAATATCAGGCAATCGCTGTCGATTTGCGGCGTGTATACCTGCCGCTGCTGTGATGCCGTCGCACCGTCAAAACCGATCGGCGTGGTAAGAGCGATCTCGTTGTACCTCGCGTATCGGGCGAGAATTCCTTTTATGTAATCGTTGAAGACCGATTGAAAAATGCCCCACATAAATTTCTCCTTGTGGTCGAAAGCGAGTGGGAGCAGTTCCCTGCACCCACTCGCACCCCACTCGCGCCGAAACAACGATTTAGCCAACAACAGACTTGGCTCCAAGACCTTCCAGAATCAATTGGATTCTGAAATTGCGAGTCGGAACGAAGTTGTTAAACGCCTGAAGCGAGCAACTAAACTGGTAGAGGCTGTCAATGTGCCGCAACACCGGCAGTTGAAAGACGAACCCGAACCCGTTGTTGCACGCGGATTCGTTCTGGCCGATGGCGTCGGCGACGGCCGCTTCCTGCTTGAGCGAGATCCCGCCAGCGTATCCGCTGACACCGTACCTGCTTGGGAAAGCCCACAGCGGGCATTCCTCGAAGACTGTGCCGGCATACTGGAATTTGAGATAGATGGATTCATAGGCAGCCTGCGCCAGATTGGTCATCAGGATGTTGTCCGCAACGGCTGCGGTGTCGCCTGTGCCCGGAGCGTTCGCGAGGCCCAGCGATTGGCCGGATGTTTGCACGGTGTCATCCAGCATGCCGGAGATCAGCACTCGCGCTTGAATCGACGTGATCCATGCTTCCTGACCCGCTGGAAGCTGGCGAGTGGCTCTCATATTTGTGTCCTGCAGGGTCTTCTGATATTGGGTCGTTCCATTGATCTCCGTGGTCGATGATCCCACAGGAACCGAAAACAGGTCGACCTCACCCAACGGCAACGCCGTTCCAGCGACCACGCGCGCGGTATCGAAAAGCCGTAGGCCATACAGGGATGCGAGACGGGCCTTCGGATTTTTCTTCAGGACCTCCTGAACCATTGCGTACTGCGACGGATTGATCCCATCCATTGTGGAGGGGGCGAGTCCCCCGGCGAGATTCGGGCGATTTGCGATCGGTTGCATAATTCTAAACTCCTTCCAATTGCTCCTACTGCACGGCTACAATTGGGTTGATGTATTTGTCTTTCGGGGCTTGCCTTGCAGTTTCGGCAAGCCCTCTTTTTCAGTAGGCGTATTCGCCGTAAGGCTGCATCGATGGGTCAATCATCGCGATACCGGCCATTCCATTTTGATCGTAGGAATAAGCGGTGTACGGATTGAGTCCCGGATACATCGTTGCGATCCCTGACACCTGATTTTGCACAGGCACTTCGACCGCTGCCGGCGGCGACCCTGCAAAGAGCCGATTGGCAAATGGCAGGATGAAGCTTGAGATCAATTTCCCCCCGGCCAACGTGAAGCCAGCAAGCGCGACATCGTCAGCGTAGGGACGAAGGAAGGGGACCCGCTGCATCCCAAGCGAGAGCAGCCAGCCGACACCCGCCGTGCGTGCGGCATCTGCCATGGGACTCACTCCACCGATCGGCGGGACAAATCCCAATGTCAGTTGGACGAACGCGGCACCCGTCGCGAGAGCAAGGCCCTTCGCGAGCAGCGAACCACGGAAGGGATTGCCTACCCTGCGCGTGGTTCGCTTTACCCTGCGATGGGATTTCACAACCGCCGTTCTCCGTCTGGCGGGATTGGTTCGCCGTGCAATCGCGTGCGATGCATGGCGTTTTGGCGTTGAAGTTTTGCGGCGTGCAGTAGTAGCCCGCCGCGTCGTGGATTTCGCTTTGCGGCTTCGTGCCATTGTGTTTTTTCTCCTTTTCCCGTTCAGGACCATCAAGGCCGCTGGAGCGGGATTTTCAACTCTAACTCTGGTCATAATCAAGACCTCCTACTACTGCGGTTTTGCGATTGCGCCGCAGCTACGCAAACTCAATTCTCCAAACCTTCGCGAGTGATTCGGTAATCACCGCCAACCAGTTTTAGCCCGCCCTGGCCATCGGCGATCAGCGACGGTTTGCGCCCGCCTTCCTCACCCATCTTGTGAAAAAATCGTGTAGTTTGCGGATAGTCGAGATGAGGCTTCGCGGTCGCGTACTCAATCTCAACTACCTGCCCGAAGTCGCGCTTCGGCCCGTCAATCAAGCGCGGGTTGGTCGAACATAGGTGGAGCTTCCCTTTCGTGTCAGCGCACAGCCACACGGTGGACGCGGGGTTTCGGTGAGAAGGCTTGATCGTCACCGTGCGCGTTTGAAGCTTGATCACACGCCCCAGCTTGACCAGGCGTTTCGGCGTGCCCGTCGGCGCATGCATTTCCGTTGTTTTCGTGCGAGCGCGCCCGGTGAACAGTTGATGCGTTGCCCGTAGCTTCGATACCGTGCCGTTCTTGTTGCGCTGTCGCGGGTTTCGTTTCGTGCGGCGCTTTTTCAACTCCTCCGCTGCCCGTGCGATCCAGTCATCAAGCCGGGCAGCGTGCGTGCTCGTCTCCTCAAAATGCGCCCGCGCCGCTTTGTAGGAGTCGAGCAGTGATTGAGCCGGACGCCCGGACTCCCATGCTTTCGTCACGGTCGCATCCATTGCGTTAAACGCCGACAGCGCCGCGCGCTTTGCCTTCTCCGTCCCTTTGAATTCGGTTTTTGCCTCCGAATACTTCGCCGACAATTCGCTGTCAGATAGCGGAATAAATTTTTGCGAGGTGTCGAACGGATTTCGCTTACGACCGTTCCGCGCTTTTGAGACAACGACTTTCTTGATAGTCCGCGCTTTGATCACCGTCGAGTTTCGCCCACGTGCAGCTTTCGCGCGTTCCTCCGCCATCGCAGCAAAGCGTTTCTGAGCCGCGATCTGTGCAGGAGAGGATTTTCGTTTCTTGCCAGTTTTTCTAGTCGCCATAACTCTCTCAAAGGAAGATTCAGATAGATTCCAGATCCTCAGCAATTAGAAGGAAGATTAAGGAAGATTTCGTCTGCTACCCATCTCCTACCGATACAGTCCGCTCGCTCGTGCCGCTCATCTCCACAATCGCCATTGCAACCACCAGAGAACTTTTCGCAACCGTGAAGGCCGCGCCAACTTGTGACCAAAAGCACTCATATAATCTTCTTCACAACCACCACTCCAGCTACCAGGAGTAGAATGCCTACCAGTAGCCCCTGCTCTTTACTCACTCCGGACTGACAGGCGAGATAGTCGATAATTCCCTTCTCCCCTGCCCGGTCGCATTTTCCCGGTTGCTTCGGTGGAGTAGTGCCCGATGCAGGCGAGCAATCACTGAAAAATCCGCCTGTGTACACGTAACCCGGAGGGCAAATCGTTTGTCCATGCGTATCACGGGGAGCCGCTGCGTCGGGCCGGTTTGCCGGCCGTGCATCGATCGCGACCGCGTCCCGCCGATAGACCGTCAGCGCTGGCGCGCACCATTGAAGCTGTTGTGCGACCAGCCCGCCGAAATCTTCGACGGTTGCGAAATCGTCAGCCGTCAGCGCATCGACCTGGATATAATCGTTACCCCACGATTGGGTAAAGTTGATCGTGACCTCGTAAAACTGTCCGGTGTTGTAGAGACATCCTTCAAGGTCAGCCTTGATTGTCTCGATCGGGATGGCATTTCCGACCTGTGCGACCGCGAAGCCAACGCGCACCCGGGAACCACCTGCGAGGATCTCGCCCATTCCCTTCCCTGCGCGCCGTTGCCGACGAACCGCCGATAGCAACATCGGGGTGTGCAGGTAGGTTGACGGCCCTAAGATCTGATAAATCGCGCGTTCGAAACACTGGCCCATATCGCAACTCATCGCTTGCGTCCCCCCTTCAATAGATCCGATGTGAGCAAGAAATATCCGCCCACGGTCAAGGCGAGCAGCCCCCAGGGAAACGACTGCTTCGACAACGCATCTATGACCGCGCCCACGATCGGAATACTCGATCCCGGCAGGATCGAGACATCGGCGCTTGTCGAGGTGTGCGGCCCACCTGGTGTTATCGCGGGATCTGAAACGGGAACCGGGACAGGCGTGCGAGTCGGCGAGTCTCCCCTACTGCCGGAGCCTGGCCGCGTCGGAATTGCGATGTCCTGCGAGTCGGACGGAATCGTGTAAATCGGCGTCGTGATGATCGGAATCACAATCGGCGGATCTTCGATGAATCCCTCTGGAACAGGCTGCCCACGAACGGGCATCGGTGTGCGCGATGGCGCAACATCTGTCCGCGTCGGGACTGCATACCCTGGCTGCGTCTGCGTCTCCACTTGCTCTGTTGTCGCCGTCGCCGTCGTGCGGACAGGTAACCCGCCGCGTGTGACAACCGCGCGAGTGACAGCTAGACCTCGCAGCCCATACACGCGAGCGAGCGCAGCCAAGCCGTTATCTGTGCAGCCACAATTGCAACTCATCTGCGATACCTCCCGCTGTCATCGCGACCGCCCACAACGGCAGCACCGGCAATCAAGGCCCATACCCACCAAGGCACACCCTTGATGGCGTCGAGAATCCCCGACGAAGGTTGCTCGCATTTCAAGCTTTGAACATTAAACAGATAGCCCTCTGGACAATTAGGCATCGGCACACACTGGCCTGTTTTCGGATGCCGAACCAGTCCCGGTTGGCAGGCAGACGGCACACACTGACCGGTTGCAGGATTGCGCACCTGACCAGATGGGCAAGGCTGTTGCGCCTTTTCCTTCGCCTTTTGCAAGGCGGCTTGTTTGGCAGCCTGCTTTTGCTGAGCCTGTTTTTGCGATGCAGTCGGCGCCGCTGGAAATGGGACGCATGAATACGGGGCGTCAATGGGGTGATACGTTCCACCCGGACAGTATCGGGGAAGCGGTGGAGGAGGAACCGAAGTATCCTCGAACGGCGCCCATTCGATGTCGGGGATCTCTATACCAACGTCCACATAGCCCGGATCGTAACTGCTTAGATCAGGCAGCGTATCCTGTGCATACGGTTCGTAAGTGGAGATGGGTTCGAAGTCCGGCGTAACGCCGTAGTCTCCTTCGGCGTTGAAATTGGCCCACCAATCCTCCCCCCCGCTGTAGATGTCCGGTTGTTCCGAGAGGCCGACATCGAAGGGCAAGCCTGCGCCGGGGAGTTCGTCGTAGAAACCGGAATCGCCCCAATAATCGCCTGAGTCGTAGCCGTAATCGTATCCGCCGCTGTCGTAGCCTGATCCCCCGTAACCATAGGCATCGAGGAAACCAATGCCACCGCGCGCGGGAATCACCTGCCCGGTGTGCTGGTTATAAAAACCGATCTGACCATTTCTGAGACGGAGCTTTTTCATTTTTCGATCAACTTGAATCCAATTTCGATTTCACTGCCCAACCGCGTCCCTTAGACCCTCTCCTACCGCCCTTTTCCTTTTGCGAACAGAAAATATCCCGCGATCGCAGCGCCACCAGCCCATAGATAGGGGATGAACGTGCCGCCGATATTGAACCCGCCCTCAGTGAGCGTGTCGAGAAAACTGGTTGATGTTGGCGTCGGGGTTGCCGTTGTCGTTTGAACCGACGTTGCCGGGAAAACGGAAAACTGAACCATCGCGGTGTAGATCTGGCCCGCGCCGTCTTTCAACAGAATCTCCTTCACCCATTTGCCCACGTGATCAGCTTCCGGCGTGAAGACAATCTCCGCCGTGCCGTTCGCTTCCGTGAACTGCTGATAGCTCGCGTTCAGTTCGCCAGTGGCTGCGCCATTCTTATAGCTTGACCAATAAATTTCACTGTTGGGTGGAGCGCCGATCAGCCGGAACTTCGCGGCCTGGCCGACGATCATCTGCGGCGAATCAACGGACAGTTGCAACGGGATCGCCGCGCCCATTCCACGTCGAAGACCTCGCATGCCGCGCGAGCGCTTCGCGGCAATGAACATCGGTGTATGCAGGGACAGGATTTGATGTTTATACATACTACCTCCCCTTCTTTCCGAGCAAAAATGCGCCAGCGACGACGCCCAGCAAAAGCCCGGTCTGCCACGTCAGGTTGAATCCGAAACCGCTGTTGCTGGTCTGGATCGCTGCCCCTGTCTGCTGTTGCGGGTATTGACCCGCGCCGGAATAGACCTGACGCCCGGCGTTGTCGTAAACCGGATAGGTCGTTGTCTGTGTGGCAACATTTGGGTTGTACACATAGTAGGGTTGGTCTGTGACCTTCGCTCCCACGATATCCAGCCCCTTGTTAATGTACGCGTCCCAATCAAATTGAGGCCCGCCCGCGTAATCCATTCCGCCGAACGGATCGACCGCGCCAATTCCGAAACCTTCAAGACCACTCATATTGAGTACCTCATTTCAAAGCCGCTTTTCGGCAATGGTTGACGCCATCCTATCGGCGCAAAAATCCCTGTGTGTTCATCAGCGGTTGGATCGAGCGCAACCCATTTCCACCGGTTCCAGTCGTAAAACTCCAAATAGACATGGTCCCAGCCGTCTTCGAAAATATGCCCGGCATATGTTTGGACAACGAAGCGAGCCGGCGTATCAATCGCCAGTAGCGCCGTCGCCAGCCATGAGACCTTGTCGTCGCAATCCCCTTCCCTGCCGGCCCACGTGTGATCAAAGTCGCGCACCAGCTCCAGATCAGGCGGATCCGGAACGTAACGGATTCCATCGCGGGCAAAAAGAAAGAGCGCTTGCACACAGGCAAGCGCCCTTTGGGTAGTACACAGGAAAGTGACAATCGAACGGACGGACGGACGGCGGTAATCCTTGCGAACCAAGAAACGCATGACTTCCAAAGTGCGAAGAGTGGCCTGATGACCGTCAGGCAATTTCTCAATCCAGTTGGCGTTTTTTGGAAGCCCATACATTGCGTAAAAACTCGCTATCAAAAATGATTGTTAAAGACTATCAAGTGACCATATACGGCCACTCCTCGACAACTATCCACAGAATAAGGGCTTATGTCAAAATCTTTTTCCAGTTGACACCCTTGCTTTTTTTATCATAATGGCAAAAAATGACTCTTGTCCAGGCTTTGTCCAAGTTTGAACATAGACAAGACATAGACAGGTTCTAAATTCGAACAAGGAGGTAAGCGCTTACGTAAGCGCTTAAATGGGGCGAAAAAAAACTGTGGCAGTGGTTGAAATGCCGACCGCCGGGGCGGAGTTCACCGAAGATTCAACTCCGGTTGTCCGCGAACAGCATCAAGTCGTCAGGCGTTGGGTCGAAGAAAAAACGATGGACGAAATCGCGGATACGGCCGCAGATCTCGTTGAAGAGCCGATCGAACCACCTGACCCGATCGCCGAAGCTGCCTGCTTCATCAGCGGATCATCCTCGACATGGTCGATCGGAGTGGAGCGGCTGAAAAACTACTCCCGCGACAAACGAACATCACCCGATGCCCGGTCATTTTGCGGGAATCTGGCAATTCCTGACGCCGACTATCTCAACTCCAATACCTACCGGGAAGACATTCAAGCGCGATGGGCAAAGCCGCCCGAAGTCAACTTTTTCCTGCTGGCATTGAGAAAGGACAATCGGATTTTTCGCTGGCTGCCTGTGGTTGCGATAGATCCGCCCGACCCGGTGACAGTCGCAAAGCAGGCAGCGGAAAATGCCAACGTCAACATTCTTTACCCTTACCCACAACCGCAAGACGGGTTGCGGCAATTCGTTCATCAGGCGAGGCAATTTTCTGAAGTGCGGGAACTTCTCTTCCCTGGCGCAGCCGTGCAGCCGGCAGCGGCGCCGCAAATCAATTCAACGGAACAGGCGATGTTTCACTTGTTGAATGCCGATGGGGGTGTTGTGGAGACTATCGCCGACAAACTTCGGGGATTGCTCAACACCCGGAACGATGGGAGTCGTGAACCCTCGATGATGGACATCGGCCTAGCCCTGGCTCAGAAATTCGACCTACAAGCCGTTTTGCACGAGGCGCGCGCCCTGGTCGCCGAAGCACGGGGGAATCCAGTGGCGAGCCAGCCAGCCCCCATGCAGCCCCTCGTAGCAACACCTGCCACCCCGCCGCCCCTGCCCGAAGCGGCGAACCAAATGATCAATTTCACCCTGCATGCCGTTCAACAGGGATGGCCGCCAGAGCAAGCGGCGCAATGGTTGATTGAATTCGAGGCAAAAAATCCCGATTCGAGCACCTATCTTGACCTCATAGTGAAGATGGAGCCGGACAAGGTTTTGACCTGGCTCGCACAGGCAGCCCCACAAGCCGCGACACTGGCCGCGCGGCCCGAAACGAAGGTCTGGCTCGAAGCCGTCCAAAAACTCCTGAAGGAAAGCGAGGTGCAGGATGAAGCGATTAATCAGGCGTCGTAAGCCCGATGTCATGGATGAGGTCGGCGCGTTGATTACCCTGCTCGCCGATCTGCCCGGAATCATCGCCGAAGGAAACAACCGAAAACTCTCCGTCCTGATAGATCAGATCGAGCAGGACTACCCCGACATCTACAAATTCTGCGCCGGACAGGTGGACAAGTCGCCCGGCGAGGCCCTGGCCGCGCTGTGCGGGCGATGGCCAAAATTCGGCCTGATTAAACTCTACCCCGCGCATATCGCTGTGATCGGCGCGATCCAGTCACAGATCAAACAACGGAGGGATGGCAATGCTGGTCAAAACTAAATCCGTTTGGGTAATATTGGATTCAATCTGTCTGATTCAGTTCACCGAAACAGGCGGGATGATTTTCACGTCGGCGGGCAAGCCCGTCGAGGTGTCGAAAGCCGATGCCGAGTACATTGCGGAGAAATGGGAACAGTTCATCGTCGAAGAGGCTGAAGAAGGTCTCTTCGAAGGAGAAGAAGTTGAATATGAACCTTGAAATCTTGCAGCGAGCCTTGATTCCCCTGCCCTATGCATTGATAGGTGACCAGTTACTGTTGCTGACCTCGATCTTTCGCGCTATAAAGATCGGAGACGAGATTGAACTTTGGCTCGCATCCGGAGCGACCATCCGGTTGAACGCCGAAGAGACGGCGGACCTTGAGCAGCAATTGACGCGAGGCATTGCGCGTGCGATGACGGTACAAGCGGCACAGATCGAGGTTCCAAAGTTGATCAGGAAAGTTCATTGATTTATGCGGGTCCATTTTTAAACCGGCGTCCCATTCTCTGACAGGAACGATGCTGACCCTTTAACGGGAAGTGTAGACCCGCTCCCCTTCCAAAAAAAACAGGCTCGGCGCTCGCCGAGCCTGAACTCTCAAAGATCAAAGTGTAGGATGCAAATTGCCGGTTAAGGGTTTTGCTTTGTCCCTGAAACGGGAGCTAATTTATCCGCAATCCCCTTCCCGGTCAATGCCGATGCATTTGGACAACCAGGATTTGGCGCGCGGTCGAACTGTACTCCATGTCCATCATGCTTTGTCGCTTTCAATCCAGTGCGTACATTTTGGGAAGAGGCGGTTTGCCGCCTCCGCTGCCTCTTTGATTTCCCTAAAGGATACGTTCATCCATTTCCCTGCCCCTGTTTTGCCGGTAGCTATTTCCTTCCAACAAATTCGATATTTCATTTCGCCGATCTCCTTTCGTCCATTTTGATAATCTCCGACCATTCGTGTAAATCCTCAATTTGTACCTGTTCAT
>Ga0184627_10000226_pt1 | contig 24830 bp, 22 predicted proteins | sample PLM3_127_b1_FD_133150 | JGI IMG/M metagenome (GOLD analysis project Ga0184627, IMG submission 133150) | Groundwater sediment microbial communities from an aquifer in East River, Colorado, USA - PLM3_127_b1 | ecosystem: Environmental > Terrestrial > Soil > Riparian zone | place: USA: East River... | reverse complement strand
GCCAGTGCCTGGCGGGCGTCGGGATTGTCCGGGTCCGCCCTGAGGACCTGGCGCCACGCCGCCTCTGCGGCCTCCCAGCGCCCCTGTCGAGCCAGGAGCGCGCCCAGCGCCAGGAGAGCGTCGGGGTAGTTCGGCCGCAGTCGAGTGGCCTCCCGCATGTGCCGCTCGGCGCGTGAGAGATCCCCGAACTCCTGGAGGGCGAGCAGGCCGAGGTTCAGGTGGGCCTCGGGGGCCTCAGGCGCGAAGCGCAGTGCGCGCTCGAACGCCGCCGCCGCGCCGTGCCGGTCCCCCTGCTGGACGTGCATCACCCCTAACTCGTTCCATGCCAGCCCTTGCAGCCGGCGGAGCGCGGGTGAGGCTCGGCCGTTCCTGGCCGCCTCTTCGAGCGCCGCCAGCGCGGCCTGCGGCATCTTGAGGAGAAGCCTCTGCCGGGCCACCGCTTCGTAGAGAGCCGCCAGGTCGGACCCCTCGTCCCGTGCCAACGGCAGGGCGGATTCCGCGGCGAGCAGACGGAGCCTACCGATGATCTGGGGGGCGGACTCGCGGTAGAGCGTCTTCGGTGCCGAGAACTCGAGGAGGGGGTAGGTGTCGGTGTGGAACGGCGGGCCGTCGCCCGCGTACTGGCGGGTCCGCTCCGGGTCCAGGAGGAAGAAGCCTAGGAGCGCCTGGCCGTCCTCGATCCCGATCCCCTGGAGGCTCCGCACGACGGATGGGGCCGTGGTCCGTGCCAGGAGCGTGGCGGGGTCTACCCGGAGTGGTTCGGCCCCGCCCACCAGGAGGACGTCGCCGCCGGAGAGCCAGATGGTCGTGTGGGGAAAAACCGCCTGGAAGGTCCGGATCGCGGCCCTGAAGTCCGTCTCGTCCATCCGGTAGAAGGGGAGCCACTGGCAGAAGACGCCGCCTGGCGCGAGCCGCGCGCGCGTCAGGCGGTAGTGATCGAGCGTGAAGAGGGTGGCGTTGCCGGTCTGCCAGGGGTTGGACGGCTCGGAGATGATCACGTCGTAGGAGGCGTGGCCTGCCAGGAGCCAGGTGCGCGCGTCGAGGACGCGGAGGCGCGTCCGCGCGTCCTCCAGGGCGCGGCCGTTGGCCTCGACGAAGAAGCGGGAGGCCTCCACGACCTCCGGGGCGATCTCCACCGCCTCCGCCCGCTCGATGGGGTACAGCAACGCCGTGCCGAGGGTGATGCCGGTGCCGAGCCCCACCACCAGGACCGACCGCGGATCCGGGTGGAGCAGGAGCGGCACGTGCGCCAGGAGGCGCTGGGTGAGGTTGTCCGGGGAGTCGCCCGCGTCGGTCTTGCCGTTGATCCGGAGGAAGCGGTAGCGCCCCTCTATCACTGCCACGGTGGCCGTGGGGCCCTCCCGGTAAAAGAGGAGCCGCTGCTGCTCCAGGACCTGCTCGAAGCGCCCGCCGCCATACTGGTCCGCGTAGAAATAGGCTCCGCTGGAAAGCGCCTTGGCGTTCCAGGCCGGCAGCGCAGGCACCACCACCAGGAGCGCCACCGCCGGGAGCGGGAGGGCCCAGCGCCGCCATCCCGGCCCGCCCGGCGCCCGAGCGAGCAGGAGCCACGCTGCCACCGTATTGAGGCTCGCCAGCGCCAGGAGGCTCCCGCGGAAGCCGAGCCACGGAATCAGCGCGAACCCTGTCAGCACCGCCCCCAGGATCGCCCCCCAGGTGTTCACCGCGTACACGTCGCCCACCACGCGCTCCGTCTCACCGCGCGCCCCGAGGAGGCGCGCCACGAGCGGGAAGGTCGCGCCCATGGCCGTGGTGGGGACGATCATCAGCCCGAGCGCCATCAGGAATTCGAGCGTCGTCAGCATCCACCATTCGCCGCCGGTGAGGCGAAAGGCCCAGAGGAAGAGGTGCGGGAGACGGTCGAACCAGGGTGCCCCGGCGAGGACCGCGACGGCGATCGTCACCTGGAGGGCCGCGGCGAGGACGAACGGCTCCCTGCCGCGGGCGGCTAGCCGGCTCCCGAGGAGTCCCCCCAGTCCCAGCCCCAGGAGAAAACTCGTCAGCATCACCGCGAAGGCGTAGACGGAACTGCCAAAGAGCAGGACGAGCAGACGCGTCCACACCACCTCGTATCCGAGCGCTGCTAGCCCGGAGCAGCCGTAGGCGAGGAGCACCCAGCGCCAGGCGGGGGACGGTGAGGGCCGCGCCACGGCTTCGGGCGCGGCCTCGCGCCGCCAGCGGCGCGCGCACACCCAGGCCGCGGCCGCCACGGCCCAATTGAGGGCCGCGGCGGCCAACGACCCGCCCGTGAGCCCCACCTGCGGAATGAGGGAGAAGGTGGCGAGGTAGACCCCGGCCGCTGCCCCCAGCGTGTTGAGGCCGTAGAGGATTCCTGCCTCTCGCCCCAGGCGCGAAGGATCCCGGATCAGGGCGCGAGCCAGGACCGGGAGCGATGCGCCCATGAGCACCGTGGGCGGCAGGAGGAGCACGACGACCAGGACGAACCGGACCGCGCCGAGCGCCAGCGGCGCCTCGACCAGCAGCCGGAAGAGGGGGATGTGGGCGAGGTTGAACAGATCGAGGAGGAACGGGAAGGCCACCGCGTATGCCCCAATTCCCAGCTCGATGCCCGCGTAGGCGCGGAGGGGGTTCCCCCAGCGTGCGGCCCAGCGCCCGGCCCCGGCGCTCCCGAGGGCCAGGCCGAGCATGAAGGAGGTGAGCACCGTGGTGATCGCCGGGCTGGTGGCGCCGAAGACGAGGGTGAGCTGGCGGGCCCAGATGACCTCGTAGATCAGGCCGCTGACCCCCGAGAGCGCGAAGAGGAGGAGCAGGAGTCGCCGGGGAAGACCGTCCCCTTGAGAATCGCGATGGGCGGCTCCTGCCGGCCGCGGGCGCGGCTTCGCCCTGGACACTTCAGGTACTCTCCCGCATCCGCCCGGCTGGCCTCGCACGCGGCGGGAGCCGGACGGCGCCGTCGCTGGGGTGGGAGCAGCCGATCCCGTGGGAAGCGCCTGAGAATCGCACCCTCTGGAGAGGTATAACTATATCTCCGGAACTCGCCCTCATCAAAACGAAAATCCGTGGGATGGTTCTTCGACCAGAAGGGATCGTGAAGAACCACAAGTCAATACGGACGGCATCAAACTTGTACATTGTATGGCTCAATCTTTACAGGTCAGTACAGAAATGTCATTCTACGAAGAATCCTTCCGCCTTGGACGTGACGCATGAGTAAGGTTGTGAATATCACCGCAGCCCGAGCACGGTTGACCCGCCTTGTCCAGGAAGTCTTCCTGGAGCGGAAGCGGATCCTCATCGGGAAGCACGGCGTTCCCATGGCTGCTCTCCTGCCCATCGCCGAATATGAGGAGCTTCTGCAGGATCTGGAGGACCTGCGCGACATGCAGCAGGCCGAGGCGGAGTACCGCCGGACTGGCGGGAAGAGGCTTGAGGAGGTCGTGAAGGCGACCAAGGGCCGCCGTTGAGATGCCATATACGGTCAAGGTGGCGAGCGCTCGGGTTGAAAGACCGCTTGCCGCCGTGCCCGGGACTGACCGAGCCCATGTCGTGACGCGCCTCCTGGCACTGGCGGATCAGCCGCGACCGAAGGGAGTGAAGGCGCTGGCTCGGAATGTCACCCGTCTGCGAGTCGGCCGATCCCGGATCATTAATAAGGTGTTTGACCGCGAGCAGTTGGTGCTCATTGGCAAGGTCGGGCCCCGAACCGCACGGACCTACAAGGACATCGAGGCCCTGTTCTGAGATCCCTGCCGAGGACTGCCCGCGGCCCGGCCGGCCACTTCCCCTTTGCGGTTGAAAGCGCGCCGAGCCCTGTGGTAGGGTGGCCGCGTATTTCTCCCGGCTTCTGCCGCAGCGGGGATCCGGGGCGCCGGAAGGGGTGCGGCGGACCCCCCTGAATCCTGACGAGGTCACCGGTGCAGACCGCCCTCCAGACCCTTCTCTTCGCCCCCATCGCCGACGACCTCGCGGAGGTCGAGCGCCGGGTCCAGACGACCGTGCGGACCCGGGCGCCCCGGATCGCCGAGGTGGTGGCCTACGTCCTCGGGAGCGGGGGGAAGCGGGTCCGCCCCGCCCTCCTCCTGCTCGCCCACCGCCTCTGCGGCGGGAGAAACAGGGCGGCGGCCCTCGAGCTGGCCCAGGTGGCAGAGTATATGCATGTCGCCACCCTCATCCACGACGACATCGTGGACAACGCGGCCAAGCGGCGGGGGCGCCCGTCGGCGAACGTGACCTGGGGCCCGGCGGCCTCGGTCCTGGCGGGGGATTTCCTCTATGCCCGCGCCATCCAGATGCTGGTGGCGCACGGAGACTTCGCGGTCCTGAAGGCCTTCGCCGACGCGACGGTGGCCATGACGGAGGCCGAGATCCTGGAGCTGTGCTGGGAGCGCAATCCCGACATCCCGTATGAGGAATACCTGACCATCATCACGGGCAAGACGGCGGCCCTCTTCTCGGCCGCCTGCCGGGGCGGGGCGCTGGCCGCCGGCGCTCCCGCGGAGCAGGTCGAGGCCCTCACCGAGTTCGGGCTGAACCTCGGGATCGGGTTCCAGTTGGTGGACGACGCCCTGGACTTCATGGCTCGCGAGGAGGTGCTCGGGAAGCCGGTGGGCAACGACGTGAAGGAGGGGAAGATCACCTACCCCCTGATCCACCTCCTGCAGACCGGCCCCGAGGAGGCCCGCGACGCCCTGCTCAAGCGCCTCGGCCGGCTCCCGCTCGCCGACGGCGACGTCGAGGCCATCCGCGGGCTCGTGGCCGAGCACCGGGCGGACGAGGCCGCGCTAGCCGAGGCAGAGCGCTACCTGCTGAAGGCGCGCGCGTGCCTCCCCCCCTTCACCGATGGGCCGGCGAAGGCCTCCCTCGCCATGATGGTGGACTTCGTCCTGCAGCGCCGATGGTAGCCCACCCCCCCCGCGCCCGGCGAGGCGCTCCGGGACCGGCTGCGGGCCCTCACTGCCTCCGGCACCCCCCCCAGGGTCCTCCTGGTCAAGATGTCCTCGCTGGGCGATGTCATCCACGCCCTCCCGACCGTCGAGGCGCTGAAGCCTGGCACTCGGCCGCTCCCTCACTTGCTCCTGGTGGCTGGGGTGGGGTGAGAGAATTCCACGTTGTGCACGCAGACGGGTGCTTTTGTAAGACGGGGAAACAGGGGTGAGCCGAGACGAAAAGCGGATCATGATACGCGGAGACCGACCCCGGATCGCGCTGATCCGACTGGGGGCGATGGGTGACTGTGTCTATACCATCCCTCTTGTGTCCGCACTGAAGGCCTGGTCTCCCAACGCAGAAGTTACCTGGATCGTGGAAGCGCAGAATCGGGATATCCCGCGCTTGCACCCAGGCGTGGACGATGTGGTCGTCGTGGAAACGAAGCGCTGGCGCCGGGACGTTCGATCCGGGCGGCTTCGGCGGGTGGCGGAGGAGATCGGAGCGATCCGGAGATCCTGGGGGGCGAACCCCTTTGACATTGCCCTGGATCCGCAGGGGTCAATCAAGAGTGGGGCAATTGCCTGGTTGACCCGTGCTCCGGTCCGGGTGGGGTTTGCCCGGGCTGCTTGCCGGGAAGGGATGAACACCCTGTTCACCACGCATCGGGTGGACGCACCACCGGATGGACACATCGTCCGAAAAAACCTTTCGCTCCTTGCCCCCCTGGACATTCGGGCCGAGAGCCCTGACTTCGGCATTCGTTTGCCGCAGGATGCACAGACCAGGATCTTGTCGCTCCTTCAGGAGGCCGGGGTCGGCCCGGAGGATCGGCTGGTGGGAATCCATCCCGGGGCGGGCCACTCCCGCAAGCGCTGGAATCTCGATCGCTATGCCCAGGTGGGGGACCGCCTCCAGGAGCGGGGAATCGCCCGGGTTATCCTCACGGCGGGTCCGGGGGAGGATGGGCTGGCTCGTCAGGTGGGGTCGCGGATGCGGGGAGCGCCGGTCGTGATCCCTCCGCTGCGGGCAGCCGAACTCGCGGCGTTGCTTTCCCGATACGCTCTCCTGATTGCGGGAGATACAGGCCCCCTCCACCTGGCCGCGGCCCTGGGGTGTCCCACGGTGGCCATCTATGGACCTTCCGATCCGGTTCGGGTTGCGCCGGTGGGGGCGGGACACCGCGTTCTCAAAAAACCGTGCCCCTGCGGCTGGAGGCCAGGCCTGTATTTCAACCGTCGCTGTCCCGATGTCCCCTGCCTGGGAGCGATCTCCGTGGAAGAGGTGGTGGCCGTGGCGGTCTCGTTGCTCGAATTGCCAGCGGCCCTGGCGAGGCCGCGGCAGCCATGAGGGAGGCGGGGAAGGTCGCCGCCATCGGAGCTGATCTGGGCGGGACCAACATCCGGCTCGCCCTGGTGGACCCGGAGGGGGGGGTGTCGGAGCCCTACCGCTACCCCACGCCCCCCGGGGGGGAGGCCGCAGCCATCGTGGAGACGCTGGCGCAGGGGATCCGGGTCCTGCAGCACCAGGCCCGGGCGCACGGCATCCGCCTGGCGGGATGCGGGCTCGGCGTCGCGGGCCTCGTGGACGGGCAGGCCGGCCTCGTGTACACCGCGCCCAACGTGGCCGGCTTCCAGAACCTTCCCCTGAAGAAGCTGCTGGAAGAGAAAGTAGACGTGCCGGTCACCCTGGAGAACGACGCCAACGCCGCCGCCTTCGCCGAGTACTGGCTGGGGGCCGGGCGAGGGGTGAGCTCGCTCATCTGCCTGACCCTCGGGACCGGGATCGGCAGCGGCATCATCCTGGAGGGAAAGCTGCTGCGCGGGGCGAGCGGGGCGGCCGGGGAGGCGGGGCACATGGTGGTGGAGGCGGAGGGCGAGCGCTGCGGCTGCGGAGCGCGCGGCTGCTTCGAGGCCTATGCCTCCGCCACGGCCATCCTGCGGGATGCCCGGGCCGCCCTGGCGCGGGGGGAGGGGACGTCCCTGCGGGAGCTGTTCGGGACGCGGCCCGAGGCCCTCTCGACCAAGGACGTCTGCGATGCCGCCCGGGCCGGCGATCCCGTCGCGAGGGGCATCCTGGAGCGGGCCGGGCGCTACCTGGGGGTGGGGCTCGCGAGCCTTGTCAACCTCCTGAATCCGGATCTGATCACCCTGGCCGGGGGGTTGGCGGCTGCCGGGGACCTGCTGCTTCAGCCGGCCCTGGCCGAGCTTGAGCGGCGGGCCTTCGCGGTTCTCCTCTGCCGGACCCGGGTCGAGCTGTCGGCCCTGGCCGACACCGCCGGGATGCTGGGAGCCGCGGGGCTCGTCCTCGCCGACGGCGGACACCTCTGGATGCCCGGACGCTGAGAGCGGGCGAGACCGACTGGTGCGATGGCCACGGACCTGAAGCTGATCCGCAATTTCTGCATCATCGCCCACATTGACCACGGGAAGTCCACCCTGGCCGACCGGCTCCTGGAGGTCACGGGGACCCTCTCGGCTCGGCAGATGGGCGACCAGGTCCTGGACCAGATGGACCTGGAGCGGGAGCGGGGGATCACCATCAAGGCCAAGGCGGTCCGCCTCCGCTACCGGGCGCGGGAAGGGACGGAGTACCTGCTCAACCTCATTGACACCCCGGGCCACGTGGACTTCACCTACGAGGTCTCCCGGAGCCTGGCGGCCTGCGAGGGGGCGCTCCTGGTCGTGGATGCCGCCCAGGGGGTGGAGGCCCAGACGCTCGCCAACGTCCACCTGGCCCGCCAGCAACAGCTTACCCTCGTCCCGGTCATCAACAAGATTGACCTGCCCGCCGCCGACGTCCCCCGGACGAAGCGCCAGATCGAGGACATCCTGCTCCTGGAGGCTGACCACGCCGTCCTCACCTCGGCCAAGGAGGGGATCGGGACCCAGGAGGTTCTGGAGGCGATCGTCCACCGCATCCCGCCCCCCACGGGCTCCCCCGACGCGCCCCTCAGGGCCCTGATCTTTGACTCCTCGTTCGACACCTACCAGGGGGTGATCGTCTACGTCCGCCTCTACGACGGGGCCGTCCGGCCCGGCATGCGGATCCACCTGATGGCGATCGGCGGGACCTACGAGGTCAGCCAGGTGGGCACCTTCGCGCCCGAGATGCGCCCCGCCCCCGAACTCGTGGCGGGGGAGGTGGGCTACATCGTCGCGGGCATCAAGGAGGTCCGCCAGACCAAGGTGGGGGACACCATCACCGAGACGGCCCGCCCGACGGCCCGGCCGCTGCCCGGCTTCCGGGAGGTTCGCCCGATGGTCTTCGCCGGGCTGTACCCGGTGGAGCCCCACGAGTACCTGCTCCTGAAGGAGGCGCTGGAGAAACTGCGCCTGAACGACTCCTCCTTCACCTTCGAGCCGGAAACCTCCGTCGCGCTCGGGTTCGGCTTCCGCTGCGGGTTCCTGGGGCTGCTCCACTTGGAGATCATCCAGGAGCGCTTAGAGCGGGAGTTCCGCCTGAGTCTCCTGACCACGGCCCCGACGGTGGTCTATCGCGTGACCCGGACCGACGGCTCCGTCCTGGACGTGGAGAACCCGGCCAAGCTGCCGCCCCCCCAGAGCATCGAGAAGATCGAGGAGCCCTACATCCGGGCATCCATCCTGGCCCCGACCGAGTACGTGGGGGCGATCCTGGGCCTGTGCCAGGAGAAGCGGGGGGCCCAGGTGGGGCTGGAGTACCTGGAGGAGACGCGGGTCCTGATCACCTACGACATCCCGCTGAACGAGATCGTCCTGGACTTCTACGACCGGCTGAAGTCGGCCACCAAGGGGTACGCCTCCCTCGATTACGAGCCCATTGACTACCGGGCCGACCGGCTGGTGAAGCTGGACATCCTGGTGAACGGGGAGCCGGTGGACGCCCTCTCCCTCATCCTCCACCGCGACCACGCCTACCCCCGGGGGAAGGCCCTGGTCGAGAAGATGAAGGAATTGATCCCCCGGCAGCTCTTCGAGGTGGTGGTCCAGGCGGCGGTGGGCGGGAAGATCATTACCCGGGAGAGCGTCCGGCCGCTCCGAAAGCACGTGACGGCCAAGTGCTACGGCGGCGACATCACCCGGAAGCGGAAACTCCTGGAGAAGCAGAAGGAAGGCAAGAAGCGGATGAAGCAGGTGGGGCGGGTGGAGATCCCGCAGGAGGCCTTTATGGCGATCCTGCGGCTGAAGGCCTAGGCGAGGAGCGGCGGGCCACAGGGGTTCACGGGGATGGACGAGCGGCAGCAGGCGGCGGAGCAGCAGCGGAGCGCGGCGGAACTCAGCGTCCCCCGCCGGAAATCGGCGACGCGGGAGTGGACCGAGGCCATCCTGGTGGCGGTGGTCCTGGCCCTCGTCATCCGGACCTTCGTCATCCAGGCCTTCAAGATCCCTTCCGGGTCCATGCTGGAGACCCTCCAGATCGGGGATCACCTCCTGGTCAACAAGATGACCCGGGGGACCATCGTGGAGATCCCCCTGACCCGGATCACCCTCTTCCACGTCCCGCGCCTGCGGGAACCGCAGCGCGGGGAGATCCTGGTCTTCCAGTTCCCGCGCGACCTCAGCCGGGACTTCATCAAGCGGGTCATCGGGCTGCCCGGGGAGGTGCTGGCCGTCCGGGACAAGCGGGTCTACGTCAACGGGGGACTGCTCGAGGAGCCCTACGTCATCTACCGGGGTGGCCGCCCCGCCGCCAGTCCCGCGCCGGCGACGCTCCGGATGGCCGCCAATCCCTTCCCGGCGTGCGGCGCCCGGGAGGGGGGGTACGTGCAGGAGCGGGACGACTACGGGCCCTGCCGGGTCCCGGAGGGGCACCTCTTCATGATGGGGGACAACCGGGACCAGAGCGAGGACAGCCGGACCTGGGGTCCCCTCCCCACGGAGCTGATCCGGGGCAAGGCCTTTCTCATTTACTGGTCCTGGGACCGGGAGCGGTTCCTCCCCCGCTGGAGCCGGATCGGGACGCTGGTGCGATGAGACCCCTGGCCCTCTACCTGCACATCCCCTACTGCCTCTCCCGCTGCCACTACTGCGACTTCAACACCTATGTCCTGGACGGACCGCAGTCCCGGGAGTATGTGCAGGCCCTCGCCGCCGAGATCCGCCACCAGGGTGCAGCGCTGGACGGGCAGGGGTGGCGGGTCGAGACCATCTTCTTCGGCGGGGGAACCCCGTCCCTCCTGCCGCCCGAGGACCTCTGCGCCCTCCTCGAGACCTGCCACGGCGCCTTCTGCGTCGCCCCGGAGGCGGAGATCACGCTGGAGGCCAACCCCGAGACCGTGACGGTCGAGGCCTTCGCCGCCCTCCGCTGTGGGGGGTTCAACCGGGTGAGTCTGGGCGTCCAGGCCCTGCACGCCGGGCTCCTCCAGGCCCTGGGCCGCCCCCATACCCCTGCCCGGGCCACCGAGGCCTTCGCCGCCGTCCGGGCCGCCGGCTTTACCAATGTGAACCTGGACGTGATGTTCGGCCTGCCGGGCCAGTCGCTCCGGGACTGGCGCCGGACCCTGGAGGGGGTGGTATCCCTTGCCCCGGAGCACCTCTCCACCTACGGGCTCACCATCGAGGAGGGGACCCTCTTCGGCCGCCTACACCACCAGGGCGCTCTCCGGCTCCCGCCGGAGGGGGCGCACCTGACCATGTACCGGGAGGCCCTCCGGCATCTCCCGGAAGCCGGCTACCGCCGGTATGAGATTTCCAACTTTGCTCGACCGGGCTTCGAGTGTCGCCACAACCTCACCTACTGGCGCCAGGGGGAGTACCTGGGACTCGGGGCCGGAGCCCACGGCTACCTCGCGGGGGTCCGCTATATGAATCAGCGCCTCCCCGCTGCCTACATCAGTGCCGTGAGCCGCCAGGGCACCGCCGCCTCCGCCCGGGAACGCCCGTCGCCGCTGGAGCAGGCGGAGGAGGCGCTCATGCTGGGCCTCCGCCTGGCGGACGGCTTGCACGTCGCCACCTTTGCGGCGCGGTTCGGCCTCCCCGATCCCCCGATTGACCCGGCGGTTCTGGCGCGCCTCACGGGCAGGGGGCTCATCAAGGCGGGGGACGGCTTGCTCCGGCTGACGGAGGCGGGCCTGGCCGTCTCGGATACCATTATCACGGACTTAGCCGCTTCCCTTGCCACCCCATCGCGGGTTTGCGCTTGACAATAAGGGCTAAATTCTCTAAAGTTTCTGCTGAATTAGCACTCTCTTGTGGAGAGTGCTAAGCAGGTGAGGCCACAAACGATGGTGCAGGAACAGGCTCCCCTCTCGGAGCGGCAGAAAGCGGTCCTGAGGGCCGTCATCCACGACTACATCCACTCGGCGGAGCCGGTCGGCTCCCGCAGCGTCGCCCGCCGGTACGCCTTCCATCTCGGCCCGGCCAGCATCCGGAACATCATGGCGGATCTGGAGGAGCTCGGGTACCTCGCCCAGCCCCACACCTCGGCCGGGCGCGTCCCGACCGACAGGGGCTATCGGTTCTACGTGGACACCCTGATGGACCCCACCCGACTCACCCCCGAGGAGGAGGGGCTCATCGAGCGGTGCTTCACCCCGGCCCGGGGCAAGGTGGAAGAGCTCATGCGGGAGACCAGCCAGGTCCTGGGGACCCTCTCCCGCTGCGCGGGGGTCGTCCTCGCCCCCCGCTTCGATCAGCTCCAGGTCAAGCGCCTGGAGTTCGTGAACCTGGCGGCCGATCGGATCCTGCTCATCCTGGTCGCCACCTCGGGCGTCGTCCACCACAAGGTGGTCACGCACGACGAGGAGCTCTCCCAGGAGGAGTTACACCGGGTCGCCCGCTACCTGAACGAGCTGCTCCAGGGCCTGACGCTCCGGGAGGTCCGGCAGGTCCTGGTGGCGAAGATGGCCGAGGAGAAGGCCCAGTACGACCAGCTCCTCCGCCGGGCGCTCCTCCTGTGGCGCAAGACCGTGGAGGGGGAGCCGCTCGCGGAGGTCTACATCGGCGGGGCCACCCAGATGATGGAGCAGCCGGAGTTCGCCGATACTGAGAAAATGCGGGCCACCTTCGCCGCCTTCGAGGAGAAGTCCCGCCTGGTGAAGATCCTGGACCGCTGTCTGGAGGATGCGGGCCTTACCGTGACCATCGGGCGGGAGCTGGGGGAGGTGGCGCTGCAGGAGTTCAGCGTGGTGGCCTCCCCCTACTTTCGGGGGAGCGCGCCGCTCGGCGCCCTGGCGGTGGTTGGCCCCACCCGGAGGCCCTACGACAAGGTGGTCTCCTTGGTGGACTACACTGCCCGCCTGGTGAGCCGCCTGCTGACGGACGAAGCCTCCTAGGGCGGGGGCCCCGCGCCACGCCGCCGGGGCCCCTCCCATTTCTGCTAGCGCGAGGGAGAACGGGAATGCCGCAGCCAGAGTCGCTTGAGGGCGGAGCCAGCAGGCCGGAAGCCTCCCAAGCCGCCGGCCCCGAGGGGGGGCCGGACCCCCGGGAGCAGGAGATCGCCCGCCTCACCGACCGGCTCCTGCGCGTGGTGGCGGAGTTCGACAACTACAAGAAGCGGGTGGCCCGCGACCGGGCCGAGGTGGTCCGGACCGCCAACGAGGAGCTGCTCCTGGAGCTCCTGCCCGTCCTGGACAACCTGGAGCGGGCGCTTGCCGCCGCGCGGAAGACCGACAGCACCGAGGCGCTGGCGGAGGGGGTGGACATGGTGATCCGCCTCTTCCAGGCCATGCTGGAGCGGGCCGGCGTCAAGCCCATTGGCAGCGTCGGCCAGCCCTTCGATCCGAACGTCCACCAGGCCGTGGCGGCCGTGGAGTCCCCCGAGGGAGCGGACCAGACGGTGGTGGAGGAGGTCCAGCGGGGCTACTGGCTCCACACGAAGGTCCTGCGCCCCGCCATGGTGAAGGTGTCCAGGGCCGCGGCCAGAGCAGGCTCCGGCCCCGAGGACCGGAACCCGTGAGCAAGCGGGACTACTACGAGATCCTGGGGGTTGACCGGGACGCCACCCCGGAGCAGGTGAAGAAGGTCTACCGGAAGCTCGCCCACCAGTACCACCCCGACAAGAACCCCGGTGACAAGGAGGCCGAGGAGCGCTTCAAGGAGCTCTCGGAGGCCTACGACATCCTGAGCCAGCCCGACAAGCGGGCGGCGTACGACCGCCTCGGCCACGCCGGGGTCGGCCGGGCCGCAGAGGGGTCCGCGGACTTCGGCGATGTCGGATTCGGCGGTCTCTTCGACGACATCTTCGAGGGGTTCTTCGGAGCAGCCGGGCGCCGCCGGGGCGCCGGGCAGCGCGGGGCCGACCTCCGGTACAACCTCACCATCAGCCTGGAGGAGGCGGCGCGCGGCGTCGAGAAGGAAGTGCGCATCCCCCGCTTGGATGCCTGCGCCGCCTGCGGCGGGACCGGGGCGAAGCTCGGGACCCGGCCGAAGACTTGCGGGGCCTGCCGGGGGACGGGCCAGATCCGGTTCTCCCGGGGCTTCCTGAGCGTCAGCCAACCGTGCCAGCAGTGCCGCGGCGAGGGGACCGTCCTGGAGGACCCGTGCCGCAGCTGCCGCGGGCAGGGGCGGGTGAAGGTGGAGCGGAGCCTCTCCATGAAGATCCCGGCCGGCGTCGAGACCGGCACCCGCCTGCGGGTCAGCGGGGAGGGGGAGGCCGGGATCCGGGGCGGGGGCCGCGGCGACCTGTACCTGGTCATCCAGGTGGCAGAGCATCCCCTCTTCATCCGGGACGGGGATGACCTCCTCTGCGAGGTCCCCATCTCCTTCACCGAGGCCGCCCTCGGCGCCGAGCTGAAGATCCCCACCCTCAACGGGTCCACCAAGCTCAAGGTCCCCCCCGGGACCCAGTCCGGGGCCGAGTTCCGCCTCCGGGGCCAGGGGATGCCGAACCTGCGCGGCTATGGGGTGGGGGACCTCCGGGTCCGGATCCTGGTCGAGGTCCCCACCCGCCTCACCGCCCGCCAACGGCAGCTCCTGGAGGAGTTCGCCACGCTGGAGAACGGCGACGGCACCCCCCTGAGCAAGCGGTTCCTGGAGAAGGTCCGCGCCCTCCTGGGGAAGTGACCTCCCCCCTGTGACCCCCACCCCTTCTTCCTGGCTCGAAGTCACCCTCACCCTGCCGGAGCCCTGGGCCGAGGCCGCCGGGAGCGCCCTCCTGGAGTGGGGGGCCCCAGGGCTCATCGAGGAGAAGGCCGGGAAGGGAATCCGCCTCACGGCCCACCTGCAGGATCCGCCCCGGACGTTCGGGAGACAACTCCGCGCGTATCTCACGGCCCTGGGAGAGGCGAGTGACGTCCCGGGGCCCTTCGGGATGCGCCTGGCCCGGCGGACCGACCCGGGCTGGGCCACGCGGTGGCGGACCTTCCACCGGCCCCTCCGGTTCGGCCGGTTAGTGGTGGCCCCCTCCTGGCGCAAGGTCACGCTGGCGCCGGGAGAGGTGCTGATCCGGCTGGACCCCGGAATGGCCTTCGGCACCGGGCAGCACCCGACCACGGCCTCCTGTCTCCGGGCGCTCGCTGCCTGGGTCAGGCCCGGCCTTCCGGTCCTCGACCTGGGGACCGGTTCGGGGCTCCTCGCGATTGCCGCGGGGAGGCTGGGGGCCCTGCCGGTCCTCGCCCTGGACACCGACCCCGGAGCCTGCGCCGCCGCCGCAGCCAACTCCAGGCGAAACGATCTCGCGGCCGCCGTCCGGGTCTGCTGCGGCTCCCTCGACGCGCTGAGGCCGCGCGCCACCTTTGCCGTGATCCTGGCCAACCTGACGGCTGCGGCGCACCTGGCCCTCCTGCCGGCCCTGGCCGCCCACCTCGCCCCCGGCGGCCGGGCGGCCCTCGCCGGCATCCTCGGGGAGCAGGAGCCTGACGTCCGGCGCGCCGTGCGGGCGGCGGGCCTCGCGGTCACCGGGAGGCATCAGGCCGGCGAGTGGGTCACGCTGCACGTGGCGCGGTCCTCCTGAGGGGGCGGGATGCCCCATCGCTTGGCGTGGCGGCCGGGCAGATCCTGGGAGGGCGGGCCACGCTCACGGGGCCATCCGCTCGCCAGATCGCCCGCGTCCTCCGCCTCCGCCCGGGGCATGAGGTTATCCTCTTCGATGAGGAGGGGACGGAGCATACCGCGCGCCTCCTGCGGGTGACCGCCTCCCGGGTCGAGGCGGCCATCGAGCGGGCGTCCCGGCCCGGGCGCGAGTCCCCCCTTCGCCTCACCCTCGCCCCGGCCCTCCTGCGGGCCCCCCGGATGGACCTCCTCGTCCAGAAGGCGACCGAGCTGGAGTAACGGCCATCACGCCCCTCCGCTTCGCCCGCTGCGTCGCGACCGGGCCGGGGCGCCTGACACGCTGGCGGGCCATCGCGAGGGAGGCGGGGGAGCAAGCGGGGCGGACGCACCTGCCCTCCATTCAGCCGCCGGTCCCGCTCGGCACCTTTCTGGCCGGCCTGCCTTCGGAGGTCATCCGGCTCGCCCTCTGGGAAGGAGAGGGAGGTTGCTTCTCGCTGGCGATCTGGGCTGAGGCAGCCCCGGTGCCTTGATTTTTGGGGGGCCTTGTGTGAGCATGGGCCCGCTGCGGGGCCGCCCATCGGTCTCGCGGAACGATATGGACCCGGCGCGCCTGCTTATTGTGGACGACGAGGAAAACCTCCGGACCTCCCTCTGCCAGGCCTTCCGGATGGAGGGGTACGAGGTGACGGGGGCGGCCGACGCACAGGAGGCCCTCGCCCTCATCCAGGGGGCGAACTTCGACGTCCTCCTCAGCGATCTCATGATGCCCGGGCTCGACGGCCTCGCCCTCCTGGAGAAGGCCCGCGTCCTGATGCCGGAGGCCGTCATCATCCTCATGACGGGCCAGGCCACGGTCGAGTCGGCCATCCGCGCGCTGAAGGGGGGAGCCTACGACTACATCCTGAAGCCCTTCAAGCTGGAGGAGATCTTCCACGTGGTGGGCCGGGGCCTGGAGCAGCAGCGCCTCCGCCGCGAGAACCTGGCCCTGGCCGAGATCAACCGCCGCCTCACCGAGATTGACCAGATCAAGTCGGACCTCCTCTCGGCGATCACCCACGAGTTCCGGACGCCCCTCACCATCATCTACGGCTGGATGGACCTCCTCCTCTCGGGGCAGTTCGGGGCCGTCTCCGCGGGCCTCCGGGAGGGCGTAGAGGCCATTGGGCACTCGGCCCGCCGCCTGGGCCGCCTCATCGCCAACCTCCTGGCCTACGTCGAGTTCGAGCGGGACGAGGCCGCCCTTCGGGAACAGGTCGTGGATCTGGGGGAGATCCTGCGCGCCGTGGCGGCCCAGCTCTCGAGCGAGTACGCCGAGAAGCGGGTCCGGGTCGAGTTCCTCCGGGAGGTGCCGGCGACGTCGCTCCGGGGGGATCCCGAGAAGCTCACGCTCCTGTTCAGCAACCTGGTGGAGAACGCCATCAAGTTCAACCTGGCCGGGGGACGGGTCCTGCTGGAGGCCACGGCGGCGGACGGGGTGGCCACCGTGGCCATCACGAACACCCACGGCCGGATCCCCGAGGAGCGCCTGGCCCGCCTCTTCGAGCCCTTCACCCAGGGGGACATGACCCTCACCCGCGCGGCGGGGGGGCTGGGGTTGGGCCTGTCGGTGGCTCGGGCCATCGTGGGAGCCCACGCCGGCAGCATCGCCTTTCGCCAGGCCGAGCCCCAGGGAACCACCGTGAGCGTCACTCTCCCCCTCGGCGCTCCCGCGGAGGCGGGGGAGCCGGTGTGAGCGGCCGGCCCCGCCTCTTCCTGGTGGACGGCTCCTCCTACGTCTACCGCGCCTTCTACGCCCTCCCCCCCCTCACCGGCCCCGGCGGCCGCCCCACCCACGCCATCTACGGGTTCACCGCCATGCTCCTAAGGCTGCTGCGGGAGCAGGTGCCGGAGTACGCGGGGGTCGTCTTCGACACCGAGGGGCCGACCGAGCGGCACCTGGCCTTCGAGGCCTACAAAGCCCAGCGCCCCCCCATGCCCGAGGCGCTGGCCGTCCAGCTCCCGGACATCCGCCAGGTGGTCACGGGGTTTCGGCTGCCCCTGGTGTCGGAACCGGGGCAGGAGGCGGATGACCTGCTGGGGACCCTTGCGCTCCGGGCGGCGGACGCCGGCTTCGACGTCGTCCTGGTCACAGGGGACAAGGACATGTGCCAGGTGGTTGGCCCCCACATCCGCCTCTACGACAGCATGCGGGACCGCTGGACGGGGGAGGCGGAGGTCCGGGAGCGGTTCGGGGTTCCCCCCGCCGCCGTCCCGGAGGTGATGGGCCTGATGGGGGACAGCGTGGACAACATCCCGGGAGTCCCGGGGGTGGGGGAAAAGACGGCGAAGCAGCTCATCGCCGAGTTCGGCTCCATCGAGAACCTCCTCGCCCACCTGGAGGGGGTGAAGCGGCCGCGCCTGCGGGAGGCGCTGGCGGCGCACGCGGAGCAGGCCCGCCTGAGCCGGACCCTCGCCACGATCCGGAGGGATCTGCCGCTCCCCTTCCATCCCGAGGCCTTCCGCCGCCTGCCGCCCGATCTGGCGGCCCTGGGGGAACTCTTCCGGGCCTTAGGGTTCACCCGGCTGCTCGAGGCCATCTCCCAGGGGGTACTCCCGGGTCTGCCGGCGGGGGCGGCGCCGTGAGGCTCGGGGAGGTCGGCCTCTACGAGAACGCCCTCCTCTTCGGCCACGACGCGACGCCCCACCTGGTGGCCTTCGAGCGGAGCGGGGAGAGTGAGATCTGCTGCTACGTCCGGGAGGGGGGGCGCCTGACCACCCGCCGCGTCTCCTTCCGCCCGTTCCTCCTCCTCGCCAGCACCGACCTGCTGAAGGGCCATGGCGGCGCCGTGGAGGTGGAGGCGCTCGCGGGGGAGGCCCCCTTCCGCTACCTGGCCCGCGTCCCCGGGTGGGGGGACCTCCAGAAGCTCCGGGCCCACGTCCAGAAGGTCTCGGGGAAGACGCCCGCCGCCCCGGACGCCCCGTACCGCTTCTTCGGCGACCCCGTCCACCAGCACCTGCTCCTCTCGGGCCAGACCCACTTCCTCGGCCTGGCCTTCGAGGGGCTGAAGCGGCTCCAGCTCGATATCGAGACCTACTGCGCCCCCGGCTTCGAGTTCCCCAACGCCGAGCGGGAGACGGATCGGATCACTGCCGTCGCGCTCCGCGACAGCACCGGCTGGGAACGGGTCCTGTCGGGGCGGGAGCTGGACGAAGCGACCATGCTCCAGGAGCTCACCCGGGAGATCCAGGCGTGCGACCCGGATATTCTGGAGGGCCACAACCTGTTCCGCTTCGACCTCCCCTACCTGGAGGCCCGGGCGAAGCAGCACGGCCTCCCGCTCCGGTGGGGCCGGGACGGGAGCGCGCTCGCCGGCCACCCCTCGCGGCTCCAGGTGGCGGAACGGACCATCACCTACACCAAGTACGAGATCATCGGCCGGCACATCGTGGACACCTGGATGCTGGCCAACTTCTACGACGTGGCGGCCCGGGAGCTGGAGGGGTACGGGCTGAAGGATGTGGCCCGGCACTTCGGCCTCTCCCCCCCAGACCGGGTCACCATCCCGGCCCACCGGGCCTCCTGGTACTTCGACCACGACCCGGAGACGCTCTGCCGGTATGCGCTGGACGATGTCCGGGAGACGGCCGCGTTAGCCGCGCTCCTCAGCCGGTCCTACTTCGTCCAGGCCCAGATCGTCCCCTACTCCTATCAGAACGTCATTCTGCGGGGGACGGCCACCAAGATCGACGCCCTCCTGATCCGGGAGTACCTGCGGCAGCGCCGGGCCATTCCGGCCCCCGGCCCCGCCCAGCCCTTCGCGGGAGGGTACACGGCCGTCAAGTACGTCGGGGTGGCGCGCTCCGTCCTGCACTGCGATGTGGCCTCCCTCTACCCCTCCCTGATGCTGAAGGATGGCCTCTTCCCCCGGAGTGACACGCTGGGGGTCTTCCCGGCGCTCCTCACGGACCTGCGGGCCTTCCGGCTCCAGGCCAAGGCGGCCGCCCGGGCCGCGCCCACGGAACGGGAGCGGCAGGGGACGGAGGCCCTCCAGGCCACCTTCAAGATCCTGATCAACTCCTTCTACGGGTACCTGGGCTTCCCGGTGGGCCACTTCAACGACTTCGAGCAGGCCCGGCGCGTGGCGGCGGCGGGGCGGGACCTCATCCAGCAGGTGGTGGCGTGGCTCGAGGGTCGGGGCTGCCAGGTGATCGAGGTGGACACGGACGGCCTCTACTTCATGCCCCCCCCCACCGTCCGGGGGCCCGAGGCCGAGGCGGCGCTGGTGGAGGAGCTCACCCGAATCCTCCCGGCGGGCATCACGCTGGAGTTCGACGGCCGCTACCCGGCCATGTTTTCCTACAAGATGAAAAATTACGCCCTGCTGGATGAGGCGGGGCGCCTCATCATCCGGGGCTCCGGCCTCCGTTCCCGGGGGCTGGAATTGTTCCAACGACGCTGGATGGAGGAGATGTTCCGCCTGGCCCTGACAGGCGAGCGGGAGAAGGTCCCGGCCCTCCTGGAGCGCTACCGGGCCGCCTTCCGGAACCACGAGTTCGACATCGAGATGTTCATGAAGACCGAGACCCTGCAGGAGTCCCTGGAGGGCTACCGGGAGAAGGTCCGGCAGAAAAAGCGCAACCCGGCTGCCGCCTACGCGCTGGCCCTGCGGGCCGAGCGCCCCTACCAGCCGGGGGATCAAATCTCGTATTACGTGACCGGGCGGGGCCGGAAGGTGAAGGTGCACGAGCACGGGAAACTGGCGGCGGAGTGGGACCCGGCCCATCCGGACGAGAACGTGGAGTACTACATCGGGAAACTGGAGGAACTCTACGCAAAGTTCCTCCCCTTTCTCGAGGGGGGCGGGCCCGTGGCGGGGGAGGAGGCGGAGGGGGGGGAGGAGGCCTGAGACATGCTGGTGGTGGGCCTCACCGGGGGCATCGCCACCGGGAAGAGTACCGTGGCCCGGATGCTTGCGGAGCGGGGGGCGGCGGTCCTGGATGCGGATGCCCTGGTCCACGAATTGCAAGCGCCCGGGACCGAGGTCCACCGCGCCATCCTGGCCACCTTCGGCCCGGAGATCCTGGCTCCCGACGGAACGCTGGACCGGGAGAAACTCGGCGCCCGGGTGTTCACCGATCCGGAGGCCCGGCGGGTCCTCGAGGCGATCGTCCACCCGGCGCTCCTGGCCGAGATCGCGCGCCGCGTGGAAGCCCTGAGGCGGGGGGGACGGACCCGGCTCTGCGTCCTCGAGGCGGCCCTCCTGGTGGAGGGGGGACCCCGCGGGATCGTGGACCGGCTCGTGGTGATCACGGCCCCGGAGGCAGAGCAGGTGGCCCGCCTGAGGGCGAAGGTCGGTCTCAGTGAGGAGGAGGCCTGGCGGCGGGTCCGGGCCCAGCTCCCCTCCGCGGTCAAGGCCCGCCGCGCCGACCACGTCCTCGTGAACGATGGCGACCGAGCGAGCCTGGCCCGCCACGTGGCCGGCCTGGCCGAGGTCCTCCTCCGGGAGGCCGCGACGGGGCAAAAAACCCCTTGACACGGTGCGAGGCCGTTCCTATACTGCGAGAATAATTGAACTGCTCAAGCCTGTCGCCGCCGCGGACATCCCGGAAGGTAGCCACCTCAGTATCCCCTGCGATCTTCGCCACGACCGTCGGACTGCAGGCCCTGGTGACGGCCTGGCTGTAAACGCGTGCGATGTCAAGGAACCCCGCGCCTGCAAACTGTGGACGACGATCCCCTCCCCACGTGGTCTGAACCGTATTGCTGCTCCGCCCCGGGCGCCGGTCGCGGCCCCGGGGGACGTGGGCGCATCCCGCCCCTGACGGGGCCCCGCAGCACAGAGGAAAACTGCGCATGACCCCAGAACCCGAAGAAGCCGTCAAGGACGCCCCGCGCGCCGACGCGCCGCGGGCCGAGCTGATGAACATCGCCGACCTGAAGGACAAGACCATCTCGGAGCTGGGCGCCCTCGCCCGCCAGTTCGGGGTGCCGGGGGCCAGCGGCCTCCGGAAGCAGGAGCTCATCTTCAAGATCCTGGAGGCCCAGACCGAGAAGAACGGCGTCATCTTCGCCGAGGGGGTCCTGGAGATCCTCCCGGACGGCTTCGGGTTCCTCCGCTCCCCGGACTACAACTACCTCCCGGGCCCGGATGACATCTACGTCTCCCCCTCCCAGATCCGCCGGTTCGACCTCCGGACGGGAGACACGGTCTCCGGGCAGGTCCGGCCGCCGAAGGAGGGGGAGCGCTACTTCGCCCTCTTGAAGGTCGAGGCGGTGAACTTCGAGTCCCCGGAGATGATCAAGGAGAAGATCCTCTTCGACAACCTGACCCCCCTCTTCCCCAACCGGCGCTTCAAGCTGGAAACCACGCCCGACGAGATCAACATGCGGGTGATGGACCTGGTCAGTCCCCTCGGGAAGGGCCAGCGGGGGCTCATCGTGGCGCAGCCCCGGACCGGGAAGACCATCCTCCTCCAGAAGATCGCCGGCTCCATCGCCAAGAACCACCCGGAGTGCATTTTGATTGTCCTGCTCATCGACGAGCGGCCCGAGGAGGTCACGGAGATGCAGCGGACCGTCAAGGGGGAGGTGGTCTCCTCCACCTTCGACGAGCCGGCCACCCGCCACGTCCAGGTGGCGGAGATGGTCCTGGAGAAAGCCAGGCGCCTCGTCGAGCACAAGCGGGACGTGGTCATCCTGCTCGACTCCATCACCCGGCTGGCCCGGGCCTACAACACCATCGTCCCCCCCTCGGGGAAGGTCCTGTCGGGTGGCGTGGACAGCAACGCCCTGCAGCGGCCGAAGCGTTTCTTCGGCGCCGCCCGGAACATCGAGGAGGGGGGGTCCCTCACCATCATGGCCACCGCCCTCATTGACACCGGCAGCCGGATGGACGACGTCATCTTCGAGGAGTTCAAGGGGACGGGGAACATGGAGCTCCACCTGGACCGGCGCCTGGTGGACAAGCGGGTCTTCCCGGCCATCGACATCTTCCGGTCCGGCACCCGGAAGGAGGAGCTCCTCCTGACCCCAGAGGAGCTGAACCGGATGTGGGTTCTGCGGAAGGTGCTCTCCACCATGGGGGTGGTGGAGGCGATGGAGCTCTTGCTGGAGAAGCTCCGGGAGGCGAAGACCAACCAGAACTTCCTGCACGCCATGAACGCCTGACGCCCGGCCCGCCGGACGCCGAAGGCAGCCTGCCCGTGGCTGCCTTTTTTGTTGTGGGGGGCCTGGGGCTTCCCTATACTATGCATTCGCGGCTGCCAGGGCGTCTGTCGGCACGCGGAAAGGAGCACTCGATGAAGGCGGAAATCCACCCCCAGTACGGTCCCTGCACCATCAACTGCGCCTGCGGGGAGGTGTTTCACAGCCGCTCCACCGTGCCCCAGATCCGGGTGGAGATCTGCTCCAAGTGCCACCCCTTCTTCACCGGGCGGCAGAAGCTGATTGACACCGAGGGCCGGGTGGAGCGGTTCCAGCGGAAGTACGGGGGGAAGAAGGCGGCCCCCGCCGCGGAGTGATCCCCCCGGGGGGCCGGCCCCCGGAAGGTGAGGCATGGCCAGTTGGCTCGGCAAGCTCCAGGAGATCGAGACCCGCTACGAGGCCCTCACGGCCCGCATGGGGGACCCGGCGGTCTTGCAGGACCCGTCCGCCTACCAGAAGGCGGCCAAGGCCCACGCGGATCTCAGCCCCCTCGTGGAGCGGTACCGGGCCTACCGGAAGCTGGAGCGGGAGGCGGCCGAGACCCGGGGGATCCTGAAGGAGACCATCGACCCGGACATGCAGGCGCTGGCCGAGAGCGAATTGAAGGAACTGGAGCGGCGGGCGGCCACCCTGGAAGAAGAACTGCAACGCCTGCTCCTCCCGAGGGATCCCAACGACGAGAAGAACATCATCCTGGAACTCCGGGCCGGGGCTGGGGGGGAGGAGGCCTCCCTCTTCGCCGCCGACCTCTTCCGCACGTACGTCCGCTACGCCGAGCGCCAGCGCTGGAAGGTGGAGATCCTCTCCTCCCACGAGAGCGGGACCCGCGGGTTCCGGGAGGCGATCCTGGGGATCGAGGGGAAGGGGGCCTACAGCCGCCTGAAGTTCGAGGGGGGCGTCCACCGGGTCCAGCGGGTGCCGGAGACGGAGGCGGCTGGGCGGATCCACACTTCCACCGTGACGGTGGCGGTCCTTCCGGAGGCGGAGGAGGTGGAGGTCCAGATTGACCCGAAGGACCTCCGGATTGACGTGTACCGGTCCACGGGACCGGGCGGACAGAGCGTGAACACCACCGACTCCGCCGTCCGGATCACCCACCTCTCCACGGGGTTGGTCGTGACCTGCCAGGACGAGAAGTCGCAGCACAAGAACAAGGCCAAGGCCCTGAAGGTCCTCCGGGCCCGCCTCCTGGAGCAGGCGCAGGCGGAGCAGCGGGCCCGGATTGACCAGGAGCGCGGCAACCAGGTGGGGACCGGGGAGCGGGCGGAGAAGATCCGGACCTACAACTTCCCCCAGAACAGGGTCACGGACCATCGGATCGGCCTGACCCTGCACAGTCTCCCGGCCATCCTGGACGGGGAGCTCGAGCCCCTCATCGAGGCCCTGACGACCCACTTCCAGGCCGAGCGGCTGAAGGCGGTCTCCTAGTGGATACCCTCCTCCAGGAGGCGGCCGAGACGCTCCGTGCCGCCGGGGTGCAGACGCCCCGCCTGGACGCGGAGTGCCTGCTCGCCGCAGCCCTGGGGTGCGACCGCGCCGCCCTCTACGGGAGGCGCGAGGGGGTCCCGCCCGGGGCGGCTTCGCGCTTCGCCACCCTCCTCGGCCGGCGCGCCGCCCGGGAGCCGCTCGCCTACCTGACCGGGGTCCGGGAGTTCTGGTCCCTCCCCCTGAAGGTCACCCCCCCCGTGCTCATTCCCCGCCCCGAGACCGAGACGCTCGTCGAGGCGATCCTGACCTGTCTCGCGGACAGCGCCTCCCGTCCCCTCACCGTAGCCGACCTCGGGACCGGCTCCGGGGCTATCGCCATCGCCCTGGCGGTCGAGCGGCCGGAGGCGCGCGTCTTCGCGGTGGACGTGAGCCCGGAGGCGCTCGCGGTCGCGGCGGAGAACGCCCGCCGCTTCCGGGTGGAGCGGCGCGTCACCTTCCTCCAGGGGGACTGGACCGCCCCCCTCTTTGCAGCGGGGCTGGCCGGCACGCTGGACGCCCTGGTCGCCAACCCCCCCTACATCCCCACCGCCGAGGTCGGGGCCCTGGAACCGGAGATCGTCCGGTTCGAGCCCCGCCTCGCCCTGGACGGCGGCCCCGATGGGTTGGCCTGCCACCGGGAGCTGGCGGCAAGTGCCCCCCGGCTCCTCCGGCCCGGAGGCTGGCTCGCCCTGGAGGTGGGGCCGGGCCAGGCCGAGGCGGTCCGGGCCCTGTTCACCGCGGTGCCGGGCCTCGCCGTCCATCCGGTCGTGCGCGATCTCGCCCACCGGGACCGGGTCTGCCTCGCCCGGCGGTACCTCGCGGCCGGGTAGGCACGCCCCGTCTGGAGTGGCCATGGATCAACTCCTCATCCGCGGCGGGATTCCCCTCCAGGGGAGCATCCGGGTGAGCGGGGCCAAGAACGCGGCCCTCCCCTGCATCACCGCCGGTCTCCTGACGGAGGGGGACCTCCGCCTGACCAACGTCCCCCGGCTCAAGGACATCGAGACCATCTGCCGCCTCCTCCGCCACATGGGGGTGACGGTGGAGGAGGACGGGGCGGGGGGCCTCGCCGTCTCGGGGCGGGCCGTTACCCGCTTCGAGGCCCCCTACGATCTCGTCCGGACGATGCGGGCCTCCGTCCTCGTCCTGGGCCCCCTCGTCGCCCGGTTCGGGCGGGCCCGGGTCTCGCTCCCCGGGGGCTGCGCAATTGGCCCGCGCCCCATCAACCTCCACCTGGCCGGCCTCAAGCAGATGGGGGCGGAGATTGATCTGAGCGAGGGGTACGTCGAGGCCAAGGCCGGGCGCCTCCGCGGGGCCCGGATCGTCTTCGACATCACAACCGTCACCGGGACCGAGAACCTGCT
>Ga0184627_10000224_pt1 | contig 25000 bp, 24 predicted proteins | sample PLM3_127_b1_FD_133150 | JGI IMG/M metagenome (GOLD analysis project Ga0184627, IMG submission 133150) | Groundwater sediment microbial communities from an aquifer in East River, Colorado, USA - PLM3_127_b1 | ecosystem: Environmental > Terrestrial > Soil > Riparian zone | place: USA: East River... | reverse complement strand
TTCGGGCGAGCACTGGGCGAGCCTCGTTGTGGCTTCCTGAAGAGTTGAAATTCCACGCCTGAAGAGCTTGCAGGAACGTGGACGGTGCGCGAGTTGCGCAGACCGCCGGGCCGGGCGAGCAGCGCAGGGTCACCACACGAGCGTGCGAGGTGGTGGCGGCGCGCCGGGGCGCCTTTCTTCTTTGGTTACTTTCTTCTTGGGCGAGCAAGAAGAAAGTGACCGGCACCGGGGCCGCTCCCCGGCAATCCGCGGCGGTGCCGCGAAAAGCGGAAGGCGGAAGGCGAACGAAAGGAACAATCGTCACCCGTAATCGTCACCCTTCGTGGTGTTGTGCTAGATTTATCGACGATAGCCAAATGAGGGACAGCCCCAGCTGCCCGAACCGATTGGAGGAGGATGGATATGCGTGCCAAGAGGGTTAATAGCACCAGTCACCAGTCAGCAGTCACCAGTCACGCATTTGCGGCGGTAATGTGCGCCGCGTTGGTTGCGGCCAGCACGTGCGCAGCCCATGCCGCGCAGCAGGCGGCGTTTCCGGACAAGCCGATCCGGCTCATCATCGGCAGCGCGCCGGGGTCGGGGCCGGACATCATTTCGCGCGTCATGTCCGAGCGGTTGTACAAGTCGTGGGGCCAGCGCATCGTCGTCGATTCACGGCCCGGCGCGGCGGGCGTCATCAGCGCGGAGCTGGCGTTGCGCGCGAACCCCGACGGCTACACGTGGATGATGCTGACCTCACAGCTGCTGGTTGCGACCTCGGTGTTCCCCGACGTCAAGTTCAACCTCGGCAAGGATTTCGCCTCGGTCAGCCTGATCGGCACGGTGCCGTTCGTGCTGATGGTCAATCCCGAAGCGGTGCCGGCGAAGTCGGTGTCCGAGCTGATCGAGCTGGCGAAGAAGCAACCCGGGAAGCTGCGCTACGGCTCGGCCGGCACCGGCGCCTCCGAGCATCTGTGCGGGGTGATGTTCACGAGCCTGACGGGCACCAACATGCTGCACGTGCCGTACAAGGGCGTTCCCCAGGCCATCGCCGACACCGTGGCGAAAGAGGTGCAGCTCACCTACGCGGTGGTGCCGGCCGCGTTGCCTATGATCACCGCGGGGCGGCTGCGCGCGCTGGCCGTCACCAGCCCGCGGCGCTCGCCGTCGCTGCCCAACGTGCCGACAATCGGGGAAACGGTGCGCGGCTACGACATGTTCGGGTGGTACAGCATCGTCGCCCCCACCGGCACGCCGGGTGCGATCCTCGACAAGGTGAGCGCCGAGGTGATCAAGGCGGTCCAGGAGCCCGAGTTCGCCAAACAGCTCAGGTCTCTCGGCACCGACGCCGTCGGCAGCACGCGCGCGGAGCTCGATGCGTTCCGGCGCGCGCAGACGAAGAAGATCGCCGAGCTGGTGAAGACCTCGGGTGTTGATTTCAAGTAACGCGACGAGGTATGGGTGACGAGATACGGGTGACGAGGTGCGGGTGACGAGATAAAGGTGAAGCAACTAGGCTTCGCGTTTTTCCGTTACCCTTATTCGTGACCCTCAATCGTCACCATTGCCTCGTCACTTCGCGCGCAGCGCGTCAGCCAGCTGCCGCGGCGTCACGATGCGGAACGGCAGCGGCCGCACCTTGTGCGCCGCCAGGTCGAGCAGCGCGCCGTCGCGCGTCACCAGGTACGCCGCAGCGGACGCCAGCGCCAGCTCCAGGAACTTCTGGTCGTCCGGGTCCTCGCACTTCGGCAGCGGATGCTCCGCTGCCGGAAAATCGTGAGCCGTGATTCGTGAGTCGTGATTTGACCCTTCATCCTTTTGGGCAATGCACCGGCATTGCTCGAGCAGCGCCGCTTGTTTCTCCGGCGCGAGGGTCTTGTCGTTAAAGGTATAGGCGAGGACGCGAACCAGCTCCGCTTCCGTCGCCTCGTTGCTCACGACCTCCGCTCGTCCCTCCGCCACCGCCTTTCTGATCGGCGCGACGGCCGGATCGTCGAACAGCAGCCAGTCGAGCCAGACGTTGGTGTCGAGGACGATGCGTAGCATCTATTCGCGAATGCATTATTCGTGAATCATATTGCAGTATTAGGCCTATATTTGCGCATACATACAAACCTGAGGCGAGCCGGTGGCGCTGACATACAGGAAATGCCCGAAATGCGGGCACGAGCGCGGGGAGGGGGAAACGGGGCCGGCGGACGTGTGCGGCGCTTGCGGACTGATTTTCTCCAAGTACCTGAGCGCGAGGGTCGCGACGGCGATGCCGGCGCAGCCGGCCGCCAAGGCTGTTTCCGTGGAAGATCAGGAAAGCGGGCTCACGGCGCGCGCGAAGGAACTCATCCTGTATGTGCCGGAGGAGGTCGACGCGGGCGCGGTGTATGCGCGGGCGGCGCTGCTGGCGGTGCTGATCGTGTACGGGATCAGGCTCGCAGCGATGGATATTCCGTCGTGGGAGATGGCGGGCTCGCTGATACATGCGCCGATGGTGCCCTTCCACGAGTTCGGCCACATCCTGTTCCGGCCATTCGGGGAGTTCATGCATCTCCTCGGCGGCTCGCTGTTCCAGGCCGCGCTGCCGCTCGTGCTCGGCGGCATCTTCCTGGTGAAGAACCGCGACCCGTTCGCCGCGGCCGTCATGCTGTGGTGGTCGGCCGTGGCGGTGATGGACATCGCGCCCTACGTCTATGACGCGCAGCACCCGCAACACATTTTGCTCACCGGCCGCACCGGCGATACCGGCGCGCACGATTTCATCGACGTCCTCGGCGACCTCGGCCTGCTCATGAAGGCGCAGACGGTCGGCTACGTCGTGCATCGCTTCGGCATCCTGATGCTCGTCGCCTCGTTTGCCTGGGCGGGGTGGGCGGTTATTGCGCAATTCGCTAAGAGAAAGTGACGAGGTGAGGGTGACGATTAAGGGTGACGAGGCGCGGGTGACGAGGTACAGGTGGCAAAAGGCGGAAAGTTGACCCGACAGCTTCGCCTGAAGGATGGCCCGAACGCTTCGCTATTTGTCAGTTTCGTGTAAGGTTGGCCGTTGTACGCTTCGCCGGGGTACAAGGAGTTCAGACGCAAGGGTTTTCGTCACCCGTAATCGTCACCCGTATCTCGTCACCCGCACCTCGTCACATTCAAAAGGGAGATAGAACTTGAAGATTCTGCATCGCGTGCTGGTGCTGGCGTTGTGCCTGCTCCCGGCCGCCGGCGGGGCCGTGCTGGCCCAGGTAGCGGAGCAGCTGTACGAGCCGACAGTGGGCCAGGAAGGGAAAGACGTGGTGTGGGTGCCGACGCCGCACATCCTGACCGAAAGAATGCTGGACATGGCCAAGGTGACGCCGCAGGACTACGTCATGGACCTGGGCTCGGGCGACGGACGCAACGTGATCGCCGCGGCCAGGCGCGGGGCGCGCGGGCGCGGCGTCGAATACAACCCGGACCTGGTGGCGCTGTCGCGGCGCTTGGCGGCAAAGGAGGGCGTGGACGGGAGGGCGGTATTCGTGCAGGGCGACATGTACGAGGCCGACATTTCGGAAGCGACGGTGCTGGCGCTGTTCCTGCTGCCGGAAAACCTCACCCGCCTGACGCCGAAATTCCTCGACCTCCAGCCGGGCAGCCGCATCGTCGCCAATGGCTTCGGCATTGAGGGCTGGGACGCCGACGAGACCAGCCGGGTGGAAGGGGATTGCGAGCAGTGGTGCACCGCTTACCTGTACATCGTGCCGGCGAAAGCGGCGGGCACCTGGACGTTACCGCGCGGCACGCTCACGCTCCAGCAGAGTTTCCAGAAACTGACCGGCTCGCTGGAGTCGGACGGCAGGAAGCTCCCGCTCACGAATGGCCGCCTGCACGGCGACCAGATCACTTTCACGGCTGGCGGCACGGATTACGCGGGTCGCGTCAACGGAGAAGCGATGGAAGGCGCCGATGGCGCCTGGCGCGCAGTTCGCGCGCGGCCGTAGATCAACAGCTTTTCCGTTTTGTTACTATCCGGAGCGGGAACCACTTACGAGAGGAATTCCATGCCGAGGATGACGGGGTCGCGGTTGTTCGCGGAGATGCTGCAGGGTTACGGGGTCACGCACGTGTTTTTCGTGCCGACGATCCTGTTGGAATCGCTGGCGGAGATGGACGGCCTGGGCATCCGCAAGATCCTCACGCACAGCGAGAAGGCGGCGGCCTACATGGCTGACGGCTACGCCCGCGCGGCCGGCAGGCCCGGCGTGTGCATGGGGCAGCAGATCGGCGCGTCGAACCTCGCGTCCGGCCTGCGCGACGGCTTCATGGCGTGCACGCCGATGATCGCCATCAGCGGCGGCCCCGCCACGCCCGGCCGCTATCGCCGCGCCTACCAGGAAGTGGAGGACATCACCCAGTTCGATGCGGTGACCAAGCTCAACATGACGCTCGACGACCTGTCGCGCTTTCCGGACCTCGTGCGCCAGGCGTTCCGGGTGGCGACCACGGGCACGCCGGGCCCGGTGCACCTGCGATTGCGCGGCTCGCACGGCCAGGGCGTCGAAGGCGAGGCCGACCTGCAGCCGCTGGCCGAGCCGCAGTTTTCGCGCGTGCCGCCGTTCCGCCCCGGCCCGGACAGCGAACGCGTGCGCGAAGCGGTCGCGCTGCTGTCCGGAGCGCAGAAGCCGGTCATCGTCGCCGGCGGCGGCGTCGTCACCTCGCAGGCACAAGCCGAGCTGGTGGAGCTTGCCGAGAAGCTGCAGGTGCCCGTCGCCACTTCGCTCACCGCCAAGGGTCTCATCCTGGACAATCACCCGCTGTCGGTCGGCGTGGTCGGCACCTATTCGCGAGCATGCGCCAACCGCGTGGTGTCGGAAGCCGATCTCGTGTTCTTCGCCGGCTGCGGCGCCGGCGGGCAGGTGACGGCGAACTGGAGGATACCTGCCGCCGGCACGCCGGTGATCCAGCTGGATATCGACCCCGCAGTCCTCGGCCGGAACTACCCCAACACAGTCGCGCTGCTGGGTGACGCCAGGGTGACGCTGCGGCAGATGTGCGACGCTGCGCAGCGCAAGGCGTCCGACGGCGCGAAAGCATGGAACGCGCAGGCGCAGAAGCACGTTGCGGAGTGGCGCGCGGCAACGGAGCCGATGTTGTCGTCGGATGCCACGCCACTGCGGCCGGAGCGCATCTGCCGCGAAATCATGCAGGCGCTACCGGCCAATGGCGTGGTGGTTTCCGACACCGGGCACGCCGGCATGTGGACCGGGCAGATGATGGATTTCACCCGGCCCGGACAGCGCTACATCCGTTGCGAGGGCTCGCTGGGCTGGGCCCTGCCCGGCGCAATGGGGGTGAAGTGCGCGCTGCCCGACCGGCCGGTGGTGTGCTTCACCGGCGACGGCGGCCTCTACTATCACATGCCGGAACTGGAGACCGCGGCGCGCCACGGCATCAACCTCGTGGTCGTCGTCAACAACAACAGCGCGCTCAACCAGGAGATCCCGCTGGTGAAAGCCGCCTACAAGGAAAAGCGCGACGAGCGGTCGGGCGAGATGTGGCGTTTCCGCAAGGACGCCGACCTGGCGAAAGTGGCGGAGGCCTTTGGCTGCGCCGCGTTCCGCGTGGAAAAGCCGGCGCAGTTGAAGGACTTGTTGCCGAAAGCGTTCGCCTTGAACAAGCCGGTCGTGCTCGACTGCATCAGCGACGACCAGGCGCTCGCGCCGACCGCGTGGTTGCCCGGCGGGGGCAAGCACGCCTACTGAGCCCGTGTCCTAGTCTTCCTTCGTGTCCATCCTCCCTTGCAGGGCGCGCACCGGCTCGCAGTCCGGTGCCGCTCGTCCGGCGCGGGCCATGGCCCGCGAATTCCCGGTCTCGCCCCCCGCCCCTCTCCCAAGCTGAGAGGGGAGGTTCGAGCTTTCCCTTCTCCACTCGGGAGAAGGGGAAGGGATGAGGGATGGTGTCCTTCGTGTCGACGCTTTTCCTGGCGGCCTTCGCGTTCTTGGCGGTAAGGCTTTACGGTCCTTCGTTACCAGCGATGTCAATGTGGCGGCTTCGAGAGCATGCCGAGGCTCTCGAAGTGCAGGTACAGCTCGCGGCAGGCCCAGGCATCGGTGGCGGCGTAGGTGATCTGCGCCGGCGCGAGTTGCGGCGCGGCCCAGTTCGAGGTCCGGTTACCCTTGGGAATCCGGAAGCGGAGTAGAAATCCCGCGAGGTTACGCACGCCGGTCTGGCCGAGGTGGTTGCGGCGCGCGATGATACCGAGGTCGACCACGTTGCGCACCGTGAACGGGAACACCTGCTGCAGCTGGCGCAGATCGTAATCCAGCCCGACGCCGGCCTTGACGATGCGCGTCTCCGCCAGCAGCTCGTGCAATATCGGGATTACCTCCATGCGACGGAGCTGGAACAGGTACACCGCGCGCGCCGTGGCTGCCTGCACCAGGCAGGGCAGGTGGACATCGCCCTTCCTGAAGGAGGGGCGCGTTTCCGTGTCGAAGCCGACGACCTTCTCCTGCCGGAAGTCCACCCGCGCCCGTTCCACGTCCTGCGACGTCGCCACCAGGCACACCTCGCCCTCGTAGCGGCGGATCGGCAGGTCGGCGAGTTGTTCCTTCGAAATCATTCAGACGCCGTGACGAATCAGGGTGACGACTACGGGTGACGAGGTGCGGGTGACGGGTGCGCTCAAGGCAGGAAAGCAGGAAAAGGGGTCGATAGATAATTTACACCGTTCCGGCCGTGGCGGAAGGATTTTTCGTCACCCGTATCTCGTCACCATCACCTCGTCGCCCGTAGCTCGTCACTGCGCGGCCAGCCCGCGCGTGACGGCGATCTCGCTCATCACCGCGTCCGGTGTGTGGTGACATCTGGCTTCGGGCGTATCGATGCCCTGCAGCCAGGCGCCGAGCTCGCGGCCGCGGGCGACGACGGCCCGGTTGAAGTTCCGCCTGAGGGAATCGTACTTCAATAGAGCGGCCGGAACGTCACTATTCCCGCGCCCCAGGCAATCGGCGAGGGCCAGCGCGTCGCCTGCGCCCTTGGTGACGCCCATGCCTACATGCGGGCGCGCGACGAAGGCGGCGTCGCCGAGGAGCGCGACGCGCCCGAACGCCATGCGCGGGGACTCGACGTCGAAGATGGGCTGGAAGAACGGCTGGCGCGCGAGGCGCACGATCTCGGCGATCTGCGGCGCGAGCAGCTGGTCCGCCGCGCGGCGCATTTCCGCCACGACCCCGGGGTCGATGAGCGGCGGCGGAATGGACATGCCGTGATATTTGCCGCCGGCGTCGGTGCACAGCCGCGGCAGCTCGCGCGCCTCGTCCGCCGGGCGGTACCAGACGAAGTTGAGGCAGCGCTCGCCGGGGCGCGTCGAGTTGGTGAAGCCCGCTACCGGGTAGCACAACATCATCTCGCGCTGCGGCAGGCAGAAGGCGAGCTTGTCGGACAGGTCGCGGCGCGCGGCCGGCGACACCGCGTTCTCGTCGGCGAGCCCGCGCCAGCCGACGTAGCCTGCGTAGAGCAGCTTCGCCTCCGGCGCCAACTGCGCGCGCACGGCGGAGCGGATGCCGTCGGCGCCGACCAGCAGGTCGCCGCGCGCGGCGCTGCCGTTGGCGAAGTGGGCGTTGACGCCGCCCGCGTCCTGGACGAGGCTCGCGAACGAGTGCCCGAAGTGGTAACGCTCATCGGGGAACGCCGCCTTCAGCAACTGGTAGAGGCGCCCCCAGGTGGTGAAGACCTGCTGCGACGCGAGCGTGGCGATCATGGCGCCATGACGGTCGAGGGTGCCGCGCAGCGGGATGTCCACGCCGTAGCTGTCGTCGAGCGGAACGCCGATGACTTCCAGCGCCTGGAACAATTCGGGATGGGAGATGATGCCGGCGCCGCGGCCGGCGAGCTCCTCGCTCGCGTGCTCGAAGACTTCGACGTCCCAGCCCTTGCGGGCAAGCAGGTTGGCGGCGAGCAGCCCGCCGAGCGAGCCGCCGATTACGAGCGCGCGCGGCATGGCGCGGCTTGGTGAAGGTGACGAAAACGGGTGACGATTACGGGTGACGAATTATGCGAAAGCGGCACGGCAGCGCCTGCGAGTGCGGGGGTGGAGAAATTCTAGCACCGTCGCAAATCAAGGCGGATCCAGGTGAGGATTTGCCACCCGTGGTTGGGGGAGGAGTAAACTAGCGCTTCCCGCGTACTCGCCGCTTCGATCCATGCTGATCTTCAGGCAGCTGTTCGACCAGACATCCTCGACTTACACCTACCTGCTCGCCGACCCCCGCTCGCGCGAGGCGGTGCTGATCGACCCGGTGTTCGAGCAGGCGCGGCGCGACGCGGCGCTGATCGCGGAGCTGGGACTCACGCTGCGCTGGACGCTTGAGACGCATGTGCACGCGGACCACGTTACCGGCGCGTGGCTGCACCAGCAGCGCAGCGGGAGCCGGATCGCAATCTCCGCGGCGAGCGGCGTGGAAGGGGGGGACCGCATGCTCGCGCCGGGTGACCGTGTCGAGTTCGGCCTCCGCGCGCTCGAGGCGCGCGCGACGCCCGGGCACACCAACGGCTGCATGACGTACGTGCTGGACGACCGCTCGATGGCGTTCACCGGCGACGCGGTGCTCATCCGCGGCTGCGGGCGCACCGACTTCCAGCAGGGCAGTCCGCACGCGCTATACCGCTCGGTGCGCGAGCAGGTGTTCTCGCTGCCCGAGAGCTGCCTGCTGTACCCGGCGCACGACTACCGCGGGCTCACGGTAAGCAGCGTCGGGGAGGAACGGATGTTCAATCCACGCTTCGGCGGGCAGATTCTCGAGGAGGATTTCGCCGGCTACATGAACCACCTCGGCCTGGCGCATCCCAAGCAGATGGACGTGGCGGTGCCGGCCAACCTGCGGTGCGGGCGTGTCGAGAGCGCTGCGGCGGGCGGCGAGGACGCCGACTGGGCGCCGCTCGTCTACACCTTCGCCGGCATCTGGGAAATTCAACCCGAGTGGCTGGAGGAGCACCTCCAGGACGTGCAGATCGTGGACGTGCGCGAGCCGGACGAGTTCAACGGCGCGCTGGGACACGTGCCCGGAGCGCGCCTGGTGCCCCTCGGCAGCCTGTCCGCGCGCGCGCCGGAACTCTCGAAGGAGCGGCCGATCGTCACCGTGTGCCGCTCCGGCGCGCGCTCCGCGCAGGCCACGGTCCTGCTGCGCAAGGCCGGCTTCGACAAGATCGCCAATCTCGCGGGCGGCATGCTGCGCTGGCGCGCGCAGCGGTTTGCGGTGGCGGGCGGGAACGATTGATTCAGTCGCCTTGGACGACTGAATTCTCGAGGGTGCCGATGCCGGAGATCTCGATGCGCACCTTGTCGCCGGGCTTGAGGAAAATGCCGCGCGGGCGCCCGACGCCGGAGGGCGTGCCGGTGGCGATCACGTCGCCCGGCAGCAGCGTCATGCGGCGGCTCAGGTATTCGACCAGCTCGGAGATATTGAAGATCAATTGGGAGACCAGCGTGTCCTGCATCTGCTCCTGGTTGACCCATAGCCGGAGGCGGCACTGGTAGGGGTCGGCGATCTGGCCCGCCGGCACGATCCACGGGCCCATCGGCGCGGCGGTCTCGAAATTCTTGTGGCCGAACCAGTCGATGTTCCAGCGCGGCCAGTCGGGGCGGCGCGAGAGGTCGCGCGCGGAGAGGTCATTCATGATGGTGTAGCCGGCGACGTGCTTCATCGCATTCTCCACCTTCACGTTGCGGGCGCGCCGGCCGATTACCACGGCGAATTCGCCTTCCCAATCCACTTTCTGCGAAACGCCGGGCAGCCGGATCTCGTCGCCCGGCCCGATCACGCAGTGCGGGCCGGACTTGAGGAAAAGATAGGGCTGGGTTTTCGCCTTGTCCACTCCCGCCCCTTCCGCCGACATCTCCTCGGCGTGCGCCATGTAGTTGGCGCCGGTGCAGTAGATCGCGGGCGGGTAGAGCAGCGGCGCCAGCAGCTTCAACTCGGAGAGTCGCCTCGCCCTGGCGGGCTTGGCGCCGGCGAGAGCCTGCAGCGCGGGCATCGCCTCGTCCCATGCGCCGAGCACTGCGAGCGTGGAGGCGGCCCACGCCTTGCCGGCGAGCGCTTCCTGCAAATCCACGACGCTGCTCTCGCCAGCGAGTATCGCCGGCCGCGGCTCTCCCTTCGCGCCGGCGTAGTTGAGCAGTTTGAATTCGGCCATTAATCCGCCGCCATTGGTAGTGGATTTCACATCATTGAACGATTGAATCAGGACGTCAATCGATTGAGGCGGCGGATTATTGAGAATGACGTAACCGCGTGACCCTCAAGAGCTGATCGTGCGGCGCAACCACCCCGTCCGCTTCGCGTCCACCCCTCCTTGACCAAGGAGGGGAGTGTTTAATTAGTTCCCCTCCTGCCGGAGGAGGGGTGTCACGAAGTGACGGGGTGGTGGGAGAAACGCGCCTGCGCACGTTTGAGTTGAGCCGGCGAACGCCCGCCGCGCTGCATCGCGGCGGGCCGGGCGGGGTGCCTCTGGAGGAGGCGGGGTGGTGTGGTCGGGCGTCACGCAGATACGTAAAGCTCAATAGTGTACGATGAGCATGACCACGACCGGGAAATTAAAAGGGCGAGGGAATGAAGCGCGAATTCGAAACGGGGTTCTTGTTGATGCTGGCGCTGTTGGCAGCGCCAGCATGGGCGCAGACTTACCCCGCCCGGCCGGTGCGGGTCATCGTGCCGAATGCGCCCACCGGCGTCGCCGATGTGGCCGCGCGCATCGTGGCGGCAAAGCTCGGCGAAATGCTCGGGCAGCAGTTCGTCGTCGAGAACCGCGTGGGGGCGGGCAGCACGATCGGCACCGCAGCCGCGGTGAAAGCCGTGCCGGATGGCTACACGCTGCTGGTGGTGTTCGACAGCCACGCGAAGAACCCGCATCTCTTCAGGAATCTGGAGTACGACACGGTGGCCGACCTCGCGCCGGTCTCGCTGCTGGTGCGCGGCCCGCTCGTCCTCGTCGTGCATCCCGGCGTGCCGGTCAGGACGGTCAGGGATCTCGTGCAGCTGGCGAAGGCGAAGCCCGGGGCCATCAACTTCGCCTCGGTCGGGCCGGGTTCACCCGCGCGGCTGCTGATGGAATGGCTGAGGCTCGAGGCTCGCATCAATATCACCAACGTGCCGTACAAGGCCGCGGGCATCGCGTTGACCGATCTCGTGGGCGGGCACGTGGACGCAATGTTTCCGACGGTCAGCAGCGCCATGCCCCATCTAAAATCCGGCCGGCTGCGGGCCGTCGCCGTGACCTCGGAGCAGCGCACCCCGGTGGTGCCGGGCGTGCCGACGATGAGCGAAACCCTGCCTGGATTCGTGGCGGAGTCGTGGGTCGGCATGCTGGCGCCGGCGAAGACGCCGCCCGAAATCATCGCGCGGTTGAACGCCGGGACCGTCAAGGCGTTAGCGCAGCCGGACGTGAAAGCGCGGTTCGCGGAGCTGGGGCTGGAAACCGCCGCCGGCACGCCCGCGCAGTTCGATCAGTGGATTCGGGCCGAGATCGAGCGCTGGGGGCGCGTGATTCGCGAGCAGCGAATCACCCTTGAGTAACGAGATACGGGTGACGAAAGTCCGTAAAACTTCACCGCCAAGGACGCCAAGATCGCAAAGGAAGAAAAAAGCTTCACCGCCAAGCCCGCCAAGGACGCGAAGGAAAAGAACAGCTTCACCGCAAAGGACGCCAAGGACGCGAAGGATCAATAATTAAAATCCAAACCCAAGGGCGCCAAAGAACCGCGCCAAAGGTGGTATACAAGAACGCCGGTGGATGGAATGGATTTCAGCTCGACCACAACGGCATCGTTCACGAGCAGGTTAAGCCGGTAGCCGATGTCGAGCGTCAGGTCGTCGAAGTGGAGCAGCATGGGAACACGCCGTCGAATGCGAGCTCCCAGGTAACACATTTAATTCGGGCGGTCGTCTGACCGTCAGCGTTACCCGTATGCCACCTTTGGCGCGGTTCCTTCGCGGCCTTAAGGTATTGCTCTTGTCCTTATTATCGTTCTCTTCGCGGTAAGGCTTTTCTCTTCCTTCGCGGATTAGCGTCCTTCGCGGTGAGGCTTCTCTTTTCCTTGGCGGATTAGTCCTCGCACATCTCCGCGAACAGAGCCACCAGCCCGCCGTCGTTCGGCATCCATTTCACGTCACATCATGAGGCGGCCGCCGTTCACGTCGAGCGTAACGCCGTTGATGTACGACGCGGCGTCGGAAGCGAGGAACAGCATGGCCTGGGCGTGGTCCTCGGGCTCGGCAAGGCGCCGCAGCGGCACCAGCGACGCGATGCGCTCGATGTCCGCTTCCGTGCGCAGCGCCGCGACGCGCGGCGTGAGCGTGGTGATCGGCGCGATGGCGTTGGCGGTGATGCCGTCGGGCCCGAGCTCGTGGGCCAGGTAGCGCGTCAGCTGGATCACCGCGGCCTTGGCCGACACGTAGGCGGGAGAAGAAGCCACTGTCACGGCGCGGCCGGAGATGGACGACACGTTGATGATGCGGCCGGCCTTCGATTTTTTCAGGTGCGGCATCGCCGCGCGCGATACCAGAAACACGCTGCGCAGGTTCAACGCAATGGTGTGGTCCCATTCGGCGGGCGCCATTTCCTGGACCGAAGAGAGGCGGCCATAGCCGCCGGCGCAATTGACCAGCACGTCGAGCCCGCCGAGCCCGGCGACCACGCCGGCGATCGCGCGCTCGACGGACTTCTCGTCGGTCACGTCGACGCGTATCGATACGGCGCGCGCGCCGTCTCCGGCGATCGTCTCCGCCACGGCCTTCATACCCGCATCGTCGATATCGAGCAACGCGACGCGCGCGCCCTGTTTCGCAAAGGCGCGTGCGGTGACCGCGCCTATGCCCTGCGCGGCGCCGGTGACCGCGACGACGCGGCCCGAGAGTTCAGGATAAGTAGCCATAGAGAAGGGTCAAGGTGAAATATTAGCCGCCGATAGACGCCGATTAACGCCGATAAAACCAATCAAGCACAGAAGACGCCGTGAAGTTCGAAAGGCGAATCGATTTTGTTTCTATACCCACTGTGTACTCTGTGATCTCTGTGGCTAATGATTTGGGTTTTGCTTTTGATCATATCGGCGTTCATCGGCAGCTTAATGAACCTGCTTCTAGCCGGTGAGGCGCTGGGCGAGCCAGCCGGTGATGAGCTTCGTGATCTCGTCTTCCGGCATGCCGGGGGTACGGCCCATGTGGCTGCCCTTGGGGTAGATGCGCGCCTCCTTGGGATTGCCGTGCTCCAGCAACAGGTAGATGTCGTCCACCGGCGCCATGTCGTCGAGCTTGCCGTTGACGCCGAGCAGCGGCGCCGACGGCTGGTCGAGGAGCCCGCGGTCGAGCAGCGAGAAGCCGGGCGCGATCTTGAGAAACTCATCGAGCGTCTTCACGCCCAGCGCCTGGCTGCGCGCTTCGAACATGCTGCCCGGCCCGAACAGGTAGCCGGACGCGCCGGTCGAGAACGCGGGGCGCAGCCATTTCTCCTGGAAGCCGTGGTGGACGCTGCCGCCCTGGAACACCGCCGCCTTGAGCCGTTGCGCTTCGACGAACGCGAGCCGTGCCGCCCAATAGGCGCCGAAGCTGCCGCCCCACACGCCGATGCGGTTGCCGTCGAGGTCCTTGCGCTGCGACAGGTGGTCGATCCAGGTGCGGTAGCCGTTCTCCGCGTCCGGGTCCGTGTACAACACCGGGCTTTCGCCGGTGCCGGGCATGTCCACCGTCAGCGTGGCGATGCCGAGCGCGTGCAGCATCCCGCTCGGGTGCAGGCGGTCCTCTTTCCAGCCGTCCACGCCGCCCCAGTGCATGACCACCGCCGGCCTGGTCTTTCCCTGCGGCACTTGCAGGTAGCCGACGAGCTTGCTGTCCTTGAAAGGCAGCTCGACCACCGCGAGCGGCACGTCAAAATAGTTTGCTGCCTTGCGGAAGGCGCGCAGGGAATGCTGGTAGGCCTGCTTCTTGCCGGGCGTGCTCGCGCACGGGTAGCGCCCCATGCGGCACAGCTCGAAAGCGTTGGAGTAGGCCGCCCCGACCTGTTTCGCGTCGGCTTTGTCCCGCGCGAGCTCGTCGCCGCGGACTTCGTAGGGCAGGCCGACCTTGCACCATTCCTCCGCCCAGTGGTCGCGGTCGAGGCTGCGCAGCGATTTGACGACCGTCGCGGCGTCCTCGAGGCGCACGTGGCTGAAGGGGCTCAGACGCTTCTCCGCCCGGCGCAGGACTTCCTGCTTGATTTCGGCTAGGGTTTTTTCGCGCACAGCGGCGTCCATTCTTTTTCCTTCGGAAATTTCTATCGTGACTAGTCGTTCCAAACCGGAAGCGCCAGCCGCTTCCTCTACGTTGTACAGTCCCCTCGCGGGGCCTGGTAACTTTCTCTTGCTCGCCCAAGAGAAAGTCACCAAAGAGAAGGGCGCCCCGGTTCGCCGCCGCTACCTCGTAAACTCGTAGCGGTTTCCCTGTGCTGCTCGACCGGCCCGGCGGTCTGCGCAACTCGCGCACTGTCTGCACTCTTGCATATGCTTCAGGCGCGAGTTCTCAACGCTTGAGCGGACGTTTACGAAGCTCGCCCAGTGCTCGCCCGAAACCCCGGGCCGGTCTGCGCTGCTCGGCGGCTCTCAGGGGCCCCAAGATCAAAAGGCATTCTTTAAGGAAACCCCTTCTGCGTCAAGCGAGCGCGGAGTCCGGCATGTGAGCGCGGTGATTGTGCTAGATTCGCCTGTTCCACAAACTTTGACGGGTGAGTCGTGACTGCAGTGAAAAGAACGAAGAAGTCCCGGCGCGTGCTGGGCGTAGGGCCGGTAGCGGCGCGGCAGGTGCTGCTGAGCGGCATGCCGCGCGCGCTCGGCGTGCGCATCGTTTCCATCACGAAGAAGAAGGTCGTGGCTGAGATGAAGGTCATGCCCATACACATAAACCGTTCCGGGCGCGTCAACGGCGGCGCGCTGATGGCGTTCGCCGACGTGATGGGCGCGGCCGGCACGGTGGCGAACCTGCCGGCGGGGCACCGCACCGGCACCTTGGAATCCAAGACCAATTTCTTTCGGGCGGGCGAGGGCCCGGCGCTGAAGGCAGTGTCGGTGCCGCTGCACATCGGCCGCACCACCATGGTGTGGCAGACCACGATCCGCAATCCCGGCGGCGCGATCGCCGCCATCGTCACCCAGACCCAGATCGTGATCAAGGCCGAGCTTTAGTACCCCGGGGCGAGAAGGATGATCATGGAGCAACCAACCCACCCCCACCCTAGCCCTCCCCCTGATGGGGAGGGAATTTCTCTTTCCTATTGGCGGACGAGAATCTTCTTTGCTCTCCGATCTCCTTCCCCCTCGATCCTCACCCCCGCCCCTCTCCCAAGCTGAGAGGGGAGGCTCGAGCTTCCTCTCCCCTTTCGGGGGAGAGGGAAGGTGTGGGGGACCGGGAAGGTTGGGATGGGGGTGGTTAGTGCTAGGATTCCGCCTGTCGTAATTGCCATTCAGAGGAAGTCCTGATGAGCCGAAAAATCACACTGGTCGTGCCGGAAGCCCCGATACCCGTGGCGGCGGTCACCGGCGGGCAGCGCAACGCCGGCAAGAGCGGGCTGCGCCTCGGCGTGCTCGACAACAGCAAGGGCAACGCCGATCACCTCCTGCGCTTCATCGTGGAGGGCGTGAAGGCGGTGCTGCCGGTCGCGTCGGTAGTGATGACGCGCAAGGGCAGCGTCAGCCTGCCGGCTCCGGCGGACGTACTCGACCAACTGACCCGGGAAGCGGACTTCGTCGTCAGCGCGATGGCCGACTGAGGGTCATGCACGTCGTGGAGTGTCCACGACATGTGTGAGCTCCGGAAGCGCGGCCTCGTCACTGCCGTCATCTGCTCCGAGCCCTTCCTCAAACTGGGGAAGACGCAGGCGCGCGTCTTCGGCGTGCCGGACCTGCCGCTGCTGCTGATCCCGCACCCCCTCGGCGGCCTCGACCTGGAAGGAGTCAAGAGCCGCGCGGGGCATGCGATTCCGAAGGTGGTGGAGATCATCAAAGAGAATTTCAAATAGACAGAAAGCGAATTCGCCCGAAACACCAGACAAGATCAAAAAGCCAATGGACAGGATTAACAGGATTAACAAAATCAAGATCAACATCAAAACGACGACCCGGTTTCGTTTTTTGGTTTTGATCTAATCCTGTAAATTCTGTTAATCCTGTCTATTCCGGTTCCTGGTTTTTACCAGTCGAGTATTGAGATGAGCGCGAACATTGCCGAGTTGTTGAAGGCGCCGGGCGCGAGCCTCGAGGCCGAGGACGATTTCGACGCGGTGAACGCGCTCATGCGCAGCCGCGGCTGGAGCGACGGGCTGCCGCTGATTCCGCCGACGGCGGCGCGCGTCGAGCGGATGCTCGCTTACTGCGACCGGCCGTGGGACCAGCCGGTGGCGAAGATGGCGCCGCGCTACGGCGAGGCGACGCCGCTGCGGCTCGCCGCCAACGCGGTGATGGCGGGCTGCCGCCCCGAGTATTTCCCGCTGCTGGTGCTCGCCATCGAGGCGATGTGCGAGGAGCCGTTCAACCTCTACGCGATCCAGGCGACGACGCACCTGTGCGCGCCGCTGGTGGTGGTCAACGGGCCGGTGGCGAAGGAGCTCGACATCAACTCCGGCCACAACGCGTTCGGGCCCGGCTGGCAGGCCAATGCCACCATCGGGCGCGCGATCCGGCTGGCGCTGGTCAACATCGGCGGCGCGATCCCGGGATCGGGCGACATGTCCACCTTCGGCGCGCCGTCCAAGTTCAGCTATCTCGCCGCCGAGAACGAGGCGCAGAGCCCGTGGCAGCCGCTGCACGTCGAGCGCGGCCTGCCGCGCGAGGCGAGCGCGGTCACCGTGATCGGCGCCGAATGCCCGCACAACGTCAACGACCACGAGAGCATCACCGCCGAGGGCATCCTCATGACCATCGCCGGCACAATGCTCGGCACCGGCACCAACGACATCTTCTACCAGGCGGAGCCGCTCATCGTCATGGGCCCGGAACATGCCCGGACCGTGGCGGACGGCGGCTTCAGCAAGGAGCGGGTGAAGCGCTTCCTGTACGAGCACGCGCACCTGCCGCTCGGCCGTTTCTCGACGGAGAACATCGAGCGCCGCATGCGCATCACCTGGAAGGAGAATTACGCCACGGCGGGTATGGAAGCGCCGGTCTACATGGTGCAGCGCCCCGAGGACATCCTGCTCGCGGTGATCGGCGGCGCCGGCAAGCACTCGGCCGTCATTCAGACCTTCGGCGCTACCAAAGCCGTTACACGGCCGCTCAAGTTGCGCGACGGGACACTCGCGTGTTCGGTCGAGGACTTCAAGCGTCGTTGAAATCGAAAATCAGCCACAGAGATCACAGAGAACACAGAGGAAATCTAAAGCACCCCCTCCCCAACCCTCCCCCTCAGGGGGGAGAAAAATGGAAACCCTCCCCCTCAGGGGGAGGGATAGGGTGGGGGTGGTGTAGTCTATTCACCTTTCACCATTCACCAGTCACACTTTATGAAAAGCTATTACATCAATTCCGTCAACGGCAAGACCGTCTTCGAGCCGCGCGAAGCGCCCAAGCCGCAACCGAAAGCGGGCGAGATGCTGGTGCGCGTGCGCGCCGCATCGCTCAACCGCGGTGAGATCCTCGCCAGCATCAGCCTGCACAAGGTGCACGAGCCGCATCCCGCTGGCGGGGATTGCGCGGGCGAAGTCGAGGCGGTGGGCGAGGGCGTCACCGCGTTCAAGCCCGGCGATCATGTCCTGGGGCGCGCGCGGGGCTCGTTTGCCGAGTACGTCGTGATGTCGGCCGTGCAGGCGGCGGCCAAGCCGGAGCGGCTCTCATGGGAGCAGGCGGCGGCGGTGCCGATCGTGTCCGTCACTGCCTACGAAGCGATCTGCCAGTACGGCAAGCTCAAGTCCGGCGAGACGCTGCTGGTCGCGGGCGCGGCCTCGGGCGTCGGCGTCATGGCCGTGCAGTTCGGCCGCTACCTGGGCGCGAAGGTGATTGGTATCTCACGCTCGGCGGAGAAGCTGGGCAAGTTGAAAAGTTACGGCCTCGACGTCGGCATCGTGGCGTCCGGAGCCGGCTTTGCCGACAAGGTGCTGGAGGCGACCGGCGGCAAGGGCGCCAACCTGGCTGTAAATCTCGTCGGCGGCAGTGCTTTCCCGGACTGCGTGCGTTCGCTCGCGAACCAGGGCCGGCTGGCGATCATCGGCTATGTGGACGACCAGCACCATGCCGAGATCGACCTCGAGACGGTACACGGCAAGCGCCTGCAGATCTTCGGCGTGTCGAACGCGCTGCTGCCGGCGGCGCAGCGCGCAGAAGCGATGCGCGGCTTCGCCCGCGACTTGCTGCCCGGCTTTGCCGAAGGCCGCATCACGCCCGTCATCGACAAGGTGTTTTCCTTCGCCGAGTTGCCGGCCGCCAAGGCCTACGTCGAGACCAACGCGCAGCTGGGGAAGGTGGTCGTCAGGGTGTCCTGACGACTAAGAGCGCCTAACAAAATGACCGGCCCTGCTTTACTCCCCTCCTTTTCAAGGAGGGGTGGATGCGAAAAGACGCAAATCGCGCCTTCCAGGCGCGGTAGACGCGGGGTGGTTACGTGGGCAACTCTTGCTCCCACCACCCCGCCCGCTTGCGCGGGCACCCCCCCGGCCCGCCGCGCTGCATCGCGTCGGGCGTTCGCCGGCTCGAACGTGCAAGGCGCCAATCGCGCCTTCCAGGTGCGGTATACCCACATTCTTCGAATTCCCGGCTCACCCTCTGGCAGGAGGGGAAATCATTTTGTTAGGCGCTCTAAAGAACCAAGAATATCTAAAGCACCGGCCGCCGCGCTCCGGCGAAATGCTGGCTCCAGTACTTGTCACCCAGGCTCGCGGTCGAGACTTGCTTGCCGCTCGACGGGGCGTGCACGAAGCGGTTGCTGCCGAGATAGATCGCGACGTGCGAATTGCGCTTGCCTTCCTGGTGGAAGAACAGCAGGTCGCCCGGGCGAATCTCCTTCCTGGGGACGGCGCGGGAGTTGGCCCACAGTCCTTCCGTGCTTCGCGGTAACTTCGTGTTGACCTGCGCGTAGCTGTAGTGCACCAGTCCGCTGCAGTCGAAACCTCGCGGCGTGCTGCCGCCCGCCCGGTACGGTTTGCCCCGCATTTCGAGCGCGTGCTTGGCTGCGCTGGCGCCAATGCCCGCCTCGCTTTCCTTCGGCGTGGACGAACAACCGCCCAGCGCGAGCAGGATCAGCCCGAGGGCGGACAGGGATAGTCGATCAATGCACATAGATCATCGATTGAGGCGCGACCGCGCGTCAATCGATCTTGGCTCCCGCGCGCTTGATCACGTCCGCCCACTTCGCGCTTTCGGCGCGGATGAACCTGGCGAAGTCCTCGGGTGTTGCGCTGCCCATCGGCTCGGAGCCGATCGCGGTGACTTTTTCGCGGTACGAGGGCGCAGCGACCATCTGGTTCAGCTCGGCGTTGAGGCGCTTGATGATGGGCTGCGGCATGCCCACCGGTGCGACGATGCCGGTCCACGTCGTCGCTTCGTAGCCCCGCACGCCGGCTTCCGCCAGCGTCGGTATGTCGGGCAGCGCATCCGAGCGCCTGGGCCCGCTGACCGCGAGCCCGCGCACGCGTCCCGCCTTCGCGTACGGCGTGATCGAGTTGGTGCTCTCCAGCATCAGCTGCACGCGGCCCGCCATGAGGTCGGTGATGCCGGCCGCCCCGCCCTTGTAGGGGACATGGGCGACGCTGGTGCCGGTCATGAACTTGAACAGCTCGAAACCGACGTGGCCCGGCGTGCCGTTGCCGGACGACGCATAGTTGAGCTTGTCCGGGTTTTGCTTCGCATAGGCGATCATGTCCTGCACGTTCCCGAAGGGCGAGCCGGGCGTGGTTGCGAGCAGCATCTGCCCGGTCGTGGTCTGCGATATCGGCTGCAGGTCCTGCAACACGTTGAGCGGCGGCTTCGGCACCACGTTGGGGCTGATGGCGAGGGCGCCGATCATGGCGTAGCCGATGGTGTAGCCATCGGGATTGGCTTTCGAGGTGAGGTCGAGCCCAAGGAGCAGCGCGCCGCCGGGGCGGTTGTCCACCACCACCTGTTGCTGCAGCCGGCCGGTGAGTTCGGCCGCGATAATGCGCGCCACCGTGTCGGAGGCGCTGCCGGGCGCCTGCGGCACGATCATCCGGATCGGCCGCGTGGGATAGGACTGGGCCTGGACGGCTGCAGTGCAGCACAAGAGGCAGGCGAGCAGGGCGAGCGAAGGCAGAGGCCGCATGACATCCTCCATTGCGGCAGCCTAGCATGAAAGGCGGTGACTAGCAGTGTGTCGAACTTTGGGTTCCGCACGGTGTCCCGCAGGCTGCGGCCATCGTGATTTGCCGAGCCAGCGGGCGACACACTGCTGAAATGAAGGACAGGTTCTGAGGGGCTTCAGTCGGCCTGCAAGGCTTTGGTACGTTGGGAGGTAGGGCATACAAGTACCTCATTACAGCCTGTCGGCTCGGTAGTAACCCAGTGCGACTACCCATGGGTTCCCACTGACCGTTCATGATGGCAAGTCCGACAGGCTGCCAGTGACTGGTGAAGGGAGCACAGCCGTGGCGCGGGACACCGGTCAAGGGTAAGCTTTGCCGGCCTGACACGCATCGCGTGAAGACACTCACTGGTCACAGGTCACGGGTTTCAAGGAGGAGGGCCATGAAACCACTGCATCTCGCCGCCGCACTTGCTGTTGCACTCGTTGCCACGGCCGCCAGCGCCCAGGGCCTCGCCGTCCGGCCGCTGCGCGTGATCGTCCCGGTTCCGCCGGGCGGTCCGTCCGATACCGCGCTCCGCCTGATCCTGCCCAGGCTTTCCGAGGGGCTCAAGCAAGTCATTGTGGTGGACAACCGGCCGGGCGCGAATGGTGTTGCGGGCACCGATATCGCGTCGAAGGCAACGCCCGACGGCTACACGCTGGCAGTGGGCAACAGCGGCACCCAGGCGATCAACGCCAGCCTCTATCGCAAGCTGCCGTACGATCCGCTGCGCGATTTCACGCCTATCGTCCAGATCGTGACCAGCGGCATGGTGCTGGTCGCGAACCCGAAGGTGCCGGGGAACTCGCTGGCGAATTTCCTCGACGCCGCGAAGAAGCAGCCGGGGAAGTTCAACGTCGGCGTGGCAGGCGCCACCGGCGAACTTTCCGGCGACGCATTGTGGGTACAGACCCAGACCCGGATGAATAACGTGCGCTACAAGGGCAGCGCCCCTGCCGAGCTTGCCCTGGTGGCCGGGGAAGTGGACGTGTCGCTGCTCACGCCGCTCGCCAGCGCGCAGCACATTCAATCCGGCCGGCTCAAGGCCTACGGCATCACCAGTTCCCAGCGCAACCCGGTATTGCCCAACGTGCCGACTATCGCGGAGCAGGGCGTGCAGGGCTACGACTTTCAGATCTGGCACGGCCTGTTTGCGCCGAAAGGCGCGCCGGACAAGGTGATACGTTCCGTCAATCGCGAGACCGTGCGCGCGCTCCAGGCCCCGGAGGTGAGGGATCGCTTCTCGCAGCTCGGCTTCGTGATTATCGCCAACACGCCCGAGCAGTTCGCCGCCGTGGTGAAGAGCGAGGTCGCGAAGTACCGCAAGATCATCAAGGAATCCGGGATCGAATTGTTATGATCGATCCCGGATAATGGCTACAATTCCCGTTCGCCTGTTCAACGGGATGTGCGGGCAAATAAAAAAGGAGGGGAATCATGACAACGGTTTTTGAAGCAGATGCAGGCGGACTGCCGCGGCGCAAATTTCTCACGGGGTTGACTGCGCTGGGGGCGGGCGCGCTGCTCCCGGGCTGCCAGACGACGCCGGCTGCGGGAACGGCGGGCGGCAAGCCGTTCCGCATTGATGTTCACCACCACATCGCCCCGCCCGCCTACTCGTCAGCGCTGAAGGCCATGATGCGCGGCCATGCCAAGTGGTCGCCCGAGGCCTCGCTCGCGGACATGGACAAGAGCGGCATCGCTACCTCGATCACCTCGCTCATCAACCCCGGCATGCAGGCGTGGGCGGGCGACGTGGCGGGGGCGCGCAAGATCGCGCGCGAGGCGAACGAATACGCGGCGAAGCTCGGGCGTGACTATCCGGGGCGATTCGGCTCGTTCGCCTCGATACCGTTCCCGGACGTCGAGGGGAGCCTGAGGGAAATCGAGTACGCGCTCGACACGCTCAAGGCCGACGGCATTTACCTGTGGACGAGCTACGGCGGCAAGCTGCTGGGCGATCCGGATTTCTTCCCGATACTCGAGGAGCTCAACCGGCGCAAGGTCGTGGTCTACACGCACCCGGCCACCCCGGCATGCTGCGCAAAAATCATGCCGTACATCTCCATCAATGCAATCGAGGGCCCGGTGGACACGACGCGCACGATGGTGAGCCTGATGTTCCAAGGCGGCGCGGCGCGCTTTCCCGACATCCGGTGGATTTTCTCCCATAGCGGTGGCGTCACGCCGTTCCTGCTTTCGCGCTTCGAGCGGCACGTAGCGGACACGAAGGACATAAAGCAGGTCCTGCCTAACGGCCTGATGCACGAACTGAGGAAGTTCTATTACGACACCGCGCAGGGGAACCACGAGGGCGCGCTGCTGGCGCTGCTCAAGCTCGTCCCCCCGTCGCAGGTACTCTACGGCACGGATTTCCCGTTCCGCGACGGCGCGGAAGTCAGCGCCGGGCTGGCGCGGCACGGCTTCAGCACTGCCGACTTGAGGGCGATAGATCGCGACAACGCGCTGCGGCTGATGCCGCGGCTGAAGGCGTGAGGAAGCTGGAATCGCAGTCAGGATCGATGGAGGGCTGATGATGGGCAAGCCAACACTGCCGATGAAAATGGTGCCGAAGCGGCCGCTCAAGCAGGACGTGACGCTGCAGACGCTCGAGAACATGGCCGGACGCGTGAAAAACTGGGGTCGCTGGGGGCCCGACGACCAGCTGGGCACGCTGAATTTCGTGACGGCGGACGACATCAGGAAGGCGGCGGCGCTGGTGAGGAAAGGCAAGGCGTTCTCGCTCGGTCTCGACTTCAACTCCGACGGCCCGCAGCGGACAGGATGGGGTGGCCGCTTCAACCCCATTCACACCATGCTCGCGACCGGCACCGATGCCGTGGCGGGCACGCAGGACGCGGGAAAGATCCGCTACGCGGACGACATGGTGTCGATGCCGCTGCAGTGCGGCACGCAGTGGGACGCGCTGGGCCACATCTTCTACAAGGACAAGATGTGGAACGGCTACGATGCGCGGCTGGTGGACTCGACCGGCGCGAAAAAGAACGGCATCCACAAGACGCGCGACCGCATGGTCGGACGCGGCGTGCTGCTCGACATTCCGCGCCATCTCGGCGGCGACTATCTCCAGGATGGCTTCGGCGTCGGCAACACCGAGCTCGACGCCTGCGCGAAGGCGCAGGGCGTGGAGGTGCGGCGCGGCGATTTCGTGATCGTGCGCACCGGCCAGATGGAGCACTGCCTCGCACAGGGAGACTGGGGCGCGTACGCGGCGGGCGACGCGCCGGGCCTGCGCTTCGAGACCTGCGAGTGGATCCACAAGAAGGAGATCGCCGCGATCTGCTTCGACACCTGGGGCTGCGAGGTGCGGCCGAACGAAAGCACCGAGGCGTTCCAGCCCTGGCACTGGATCATCATTCCCATGGTCGGCATCACCATGGGCGAGATTTTCTACCTCAAGGACCTCGCCGACGACTGCGCCGCCGACAAGGTCTACGAGTTCATGTTCTGCGGGCCGCCGTTGCCCATCACCGGCGCGGTGGGGTCGCCGATCAATCCGATGGCTATGAAGTAACCGTGAGAGCGGGAGAGCGGGAGGGCGTGAGAGCGACACATTCCGTGAATTCGTCAGAGCGCGAGGGCGGGAGGTCGACAGGGCTTCGTCGATACGGTTTTTCCATTTCCCGATCTCCCGATCTCGCGATCTCGCGATCCACGTTGTTTCCATTCGGATAGGAGTAGCTTCACGTGGCAGCAACTGCCAAGAAGGTAATAATCACCTGCGCCGTCACCGGCTCGATCCACACGCCGACGATGACGCCGCACCTGCCGATCACGCCGAAGCAGATCGCAGACGAATCCATCGCGGCGGCGCAGGCGGGGGCGGCGATCATCCACCTGCACGCGCGCGACCCGAAGGACGGGCGGCCGACGCCCGACCCGAAGGTGTTCATGGAATTCCTGCCGGCGATCAAGGACGGCTGCGACGCGGTGATCAACATTACCACCGGCGGCGGCCACAACATGACGGTGCAGGAGCGGCTCGCCGCGCCGCTCAAGTGCAAGCCCGAGATGTGCTCGTTCAACATGGGCTCGATGAACTTCGGGCTCTATCCCAATCTCGACAAGTACAAGGAGTTCAAGCACGAGTGGGAGCCGCAGTACCTCGAGAACAGCCGCGATTTCATCTTCCGCAACACCTTCAAGGACATGGAGTACACGCTGCAGCACCTGGGCGAGGGCTGCGGCACGAAGTTCGAGTTCGAGTGCTACGACGTCGGCCACCTCTACAACCTCGCGCACCTGCTCGACCGCAAGCTCGTCAAGCCGCCGCTCTTCGTGCAGACCATCTTCGGCATTCTCGGCGGCATCGGCCCCGACCCCGACAATCTGATGCACATGCGGAGCGTCGCGAACAAGCTGTTCGGCGACGGCTACGAATGGTCGGTGCTCGCCGCCGGCCGCCACCAGATGGCGCTGACGACGATGGCCGGCATCTGCGGCGGCAACGTGCGGGTGGGTCTGGAGGACAGCATTTTTCTCGCCAAGGGCCGGCTGGCGAAAAGCAATGCCGAGCAGGTGGCCAAGATCCGGGGCATACTGGAAGCGCTGTCGCTCGAGATCGCGACGCCGGCCGAGGCGCGGCAGCGGCTGTCGCTGAAGGGCGTGGAGAAGGTCGAGTTTTGAGTGTTGAGTGTTGAGTGTTTAGTGTTGAGTGAATGGTAAGTGGATGCTCGTTGACCGCGGTTTCCAACGTCCATTCACCATTCACCATTCACCATTCACGCAG
>Ga0184627_10000223_pt1 | contig 25021 bp, 22 predicted proteins | sample PLM3_127_b1_FD_133150 | JGI IMG/M metagenome (GOLD analysis project Ga0184627, IMG submission 133150) | Groundwater sediment microbial communities from an aquifer in East River, Colorado, USA - PLM3_127_b1 | ecosystem: Environmental > Terrestrial > Soil > Riparian zone | place: USA: East River... | reverse complement strand
TTTCAATGCGCCCCTCCCTCGAGGGTCTGGTTTGAAACATCTCGCTGCAAGAGGACTCGGCTGAGCATGCGGGCGGGCCGCGACCGGGATCTTCTCCGTGGCGCGCGTTCAGTTGCTGAGGCCCGCCTTCGTGATTTCCGTGTGGGCCTGATGGTTCCCCCCGTCCAGCGTGGCGTCGACCTCGAGAACAAGGAAGCCAGCGGCGTCCCGAATGACGATGCGGGCGCGGTCGTTCCTTCCTGGCTCGCCTGCGTCCGTGAAGGCCCACTCGACGGTAGCGCCATCGACCCCGTTGTAGCGGCCCATCCCTCTACCGATATGCGTGTCGAAGGGCGGCTGCGGCTCGCCACCACCGGAGGGTCCAGGATCGATACTCGGATCGTCGCTGCAGAATGCCTCGGAGACGCGCGTCAGATGGAATTGGTGGCCGTCGCCCCAGTTCACCTGGAGAGCGGTATGTTTGTCGTTCGCCGCAATCCCGACCGTGCACGGAAGGACCATCCCGTGCGTGACGCGGGTCCTATCCGCTGTCAAGACTCGGCCGCCACCGGTCATTCGCCCTGGCAACCCCTCCGCGGGAGGTAGCGGCGTGGCGATGATGGCCCCGCTCGTTACCTCGAAGTGCTTGTTGCCCTTCAGGTAGGCCCCAGCCACGCGGTGCGTCGCGTAGACCCCGGTCATGCCCGAGGGAAACCCGTTGCCTGCGTCTCCGATCGGATCGCCGTTCGTGGACAGGACCGGATTCGGCATCGGGGAGAACCGCAGGATCGGGGGAATCGGTTTGCCGTCAGCCGTCGTGGTCGTGCCGGAGGCAAACCCGTTGAGCCCCGGCACCTCATGGACCGTCGGGACGATCGCAGTCCGGAGCGGCATGACCTCCTCGTCGAAGAACACCGTCTGGGCACGGAACGCGCCAAAATTCAGTAACTGCTCCGCCTGCACGGTCGTGCAGATCTGGGTCGGGAAGACCGCCCGCTCGGCTTCGGCCTCGGTGAGGATGCTCACAGAGTTACCCTCACCTTCGGTGAAGTACACCTGCAAGGTGTCCCCCGCGCCGGTGCTCGCGATCTGCTGCGGGTTCGCCAGCCCCTCCTTCGAATACTCGCAGATCAGATCGTCCACGCTCCCCAGGACGCTGTCCGGTCCGGCGCTGAGCCGGCCGATCTCATGGGAGTTGCTCTGGGTGAACCAGATGTTTCCGTTGGTGTCCGTGGTGATGATGGCATTTGGATATTCCTCCTCGTGAAGCGCTGCAGGAGGAACGTCGCGGAAGCTGCGGATGCCACTCAGGTTGGGAACGCGCCAGAAGGTGATGATGTCATCCGTGGTGTCGCCGGGCGCAACGTCCAGGAGGCCGTCCGGCCCCGGATCCACGCGAAGGACGATGTCGAGCTGGCTCAGCGTGGAGTATGGCCGTCCCGCGGCGTCCAGCGTGATCCCCGCCGGACCTCCGCCCATTTGCCAGACGGTCGTCGCGGCGGTCACGGGATTCAGCCGCGTGATCCGACCCTCCGCCGGTTGCGCCAGAAAGACGTGCCCGGAGTTCTGGTTCACCGTCACGCCCCACGCCCGGTTCGCGGACGGCGTCAGCATGCTGTCGGTACCGTAGGTCCGGAACCGGTCGGTTCCCGCCAGGTGCACGTAGAGGGGCTCGTTCTGCTGCCCGGCGATCCAGATGTCCCCCGGTCCGAAACTGAAGGTCCCGAACACGGGGCTCGTGGCCGCGAGGCCCGGGGCGTTCCTGTTGATGTCGACGCCGCCCGGGAAACCAATGGTCTTCCCGTACCACGCGAAGAGACTGCCGTCCGGATTCCAGTACGAGACTCCGGACGGTCCAAAGGGATGACTGCCGTTCGCATACACGGTCACGATCGTGGGAAAGCTGGTTCCATGCCCGGTGAGGCCGGTCGGGTCCTCGACTGATTCGCCCGGTTTCATGCCCAGGCTGAGAGATGGGGCAATGGGGACCGCCGTGTCCCAGATCCTGACGGTGGCGGTGGGTAACTCCTGAGCTGTGGCAATCCAAGCGGAGCCAAGAATCGCGACCAGAGCAAGGCCGCCCGCGCCTCTCATCCGGTATACGTCAGTTCTCATACCGATCGCGCTCTCCCTTCGGATCAAGGACATCGGGTTCGATGAACGGCCGCGGCCGGCGCGCTCAGCCGCCGTATTGCCAGGGGGACGCCGCGACCGTCAGCGGAAGGATCTGGCCGTGGCACTCGGCCTCGACGACCTCCATGACGACCACCGCATGATCGCCGCGGGCGAAGATGTGACGGACGACGCACTCGAAGTGGGCGCGGGCGTTCTTCAGGATCGGGGCGCGCGTCACACCGGGCGTGAACGGTTCCCCGTTGATGGTGTCGTCGAGGACCCGCGTCGGCGAAAAGAACCTCTGCGCCATGTCCTGCTGGTCGCAGCCCAGAATGTGCACCGCCGCCACGCCGCTCTCGGCGAGGCAGCTGAAGACGTTGCTGTCGGGACGAACCGCGGCCATCACCAGTGGCGGCTTGAACGAGGCCTGCGAGATCCACGTCACCGTGGCGGCCCCGTGCCGCGCGCCGCTCGACGAGGTCATGACGTACAGGCCATTCGACAGCAGGCGTAACGTTCGTTTGCGGATGCCGCTGTCCATGCGCCTGTTACCGCTGGGTGCCGGTCTGGACGGGTGGCGGACCCTCGGGGACGGCCGCGGCACCGGCCCGCGATTGCACGAAATCGGCGATGCTGGCGATGGACCTGAAGTTGTCGACCTCCAGATCGTCGATCGAAGTCTTGACGCCGAATTCCCGTTCCAGATGCACGAGCAGCTCCACGAACGCCAGCGAGTCGAGGACCCCGGTGTCGAAGAGGTCGGTGTCGCACGAGGGCACCTCGAGATTGAGGCCGCCGGAGAACACGCCCGCAATGCGCTCATGCAGTCGGTTGCTGTGGGACATCTCGAATCTCCTTGTGTTCGGAGGCCATGAGGTCGAACCACAGCCGGTCGTAGGCCCGGCCGTCGATGTAGTGGCTCTCCCGCTGCCGGCCCATCGGCCTGAACCCGACGCGCTCCGCCACGTAGATCGACGGGTTGCCCTCGACGATCCAGGTATGGATCGCCCGAAGGCCGAGCTCGCGGAACCCGAGCGTCAACATCATCGACGTGGCGCGACTCGCATAGCCCCGCCGCTTCTGGGACTTGTCGCCGAGCACGATCCAGATGTTGGCGGTCTTGAAGTGAGGGTTGACGTTGCCCAGGCCGACGACTCCGACCGGCACGTCGTCGACGTCGGACGTGAACAGCCGCAGCACGTACGTCCCCCGCTGCATCGCGATCTTGAGCCACTCGGGGCTCACCAGCTGACGGCCGTCGCCGAAGTCCAGCCACTGGTAGTTCTCCTTCTGGGTCAGCCAGCCGACGACGAGCTGGAGGTCTTCAGGCGAGTTGAGCGGTGTGAGCTGCATGCGCGCCGAACCGGTCTTCGAAGATCTCCTTGAGGGTGGGGCGATCTGTCTTTCCATTGGCGTTCCTCGGAAAATGTTCGAATGCCAGCCAGCGTGCCGGCAGCATGTATGCGGGGAGCAACCGGCTCAGGTCGCGGCGCAGCGTCACCGGCGTGAGGTCCTTCCCGGCCGCCGGCACGTAAGCGCAGCAGATCACTGCGCCTTCGAAACCTTCTGTGTTGATGGCGACCACAGCGGATTCCTGCACCCCGGCCACCGCGTTCACGGCCACTTCGACTTCTCCGAGCTCGATGCGATAGCCGCGGCTCTTGATCTGGGTGTCGCTCCGGCCGAGGAAGTACACGAGGCCGGCGTCACCCACCCTGGCCAGGTCACCGGTCCTGTAGACGCGCTCGGCCGGGACGTGCGGGTGGGGCAGGAACGCGGCGGCCGTCCGCCCGGGATCGCGCCAGTACTCGCGGGCGAGCCCGACGCCCCCGATATAGAGGTCCCCGATCTCACCGGGCGGCAGCGGCTGCAGCGACTCGTTCAGCACGAGCAGCTCCTCCCCGCTGCACGCGGCGCCAATCGGAATCGCCGCCTGTGGATTCGACGGGCACTCGGGCACGGTGTAGTAACTGCTGACAATGGTTGTCTCGGTCGGCCCGTAGAGATTGGTGAACGTGACGTGAGGCAGGCGCTGCATCCAATAGATCAGCGTCGGGGTGGGAAGGACTTCCCCGGCCCACAACAGGTGCCTCAGCGCCGGGAAGTCGTGCGGTTTCACCGCATCGAACTTCGCCATGTAATTGAGCACCGACGGAACCGAGAACCACCGTGTGAGCCCTGCCGCACGGATGAAATCGGCGAGCGTGCCCGGCAGCACGTTCAGCTCCGGAGAGACCAGATGGACCTCGGCGCCGGCCGCCGCCGCGCCGAAGATGTCGAAGAAGGACAGATCGAAATGGAGCGGCGAGTGCAGGGATACGCGGTCGGACGCGTCCATCGCGAAGTATCGCGCGGCCCACTCGATGGAGTGAATCACGCTCGCATGGCTGATGACGACGCCTTTCGGGGTGCCGGTCGACCCCGACGTGAACAGGATGTGGGCGGGATCATCCGGCTGGTTCCCGCAGGCCACCGGCGCCGCGTCACAGGCGGCGACGTCCTCGAAGGTGAACTCAACGGGGAAGCTGGCGGCGTCCGGCGGCGCGGTGTCCAGCCAGCCGATCGACATGCGCTGTCGCCCGTGATCGTCCCGAACGATCTCGTTCAGCAGGCCCGCCACGGGGGCCGCCGCCAGCACCCACCGGTTCTCGCATGAGTCGAGAATCTTCCGCAGCCGGCTGGCCGGGCTCGACGGATCGAGTGGCACGTAGATGGCGTCGGCCTTGTAGATCCCGAGGAGCGCGACGATCGCGATCGGCGACTTGGGCACGAGCAGCGCCACCCGGTCGCCCCGTCGGCACCCGCGCGCTCGCAGCAGCCGGGCGAGCTGGTTCGACAGGGCGTCGATCTGGCCGTAGGTGAGACGGGTGCTGCGGGAAACTACGGCCACCCGCTCGGGTCGCGTGTCCGCCTGTGCCGTGACCCAGTCCTGGAGGAGCCGCGGCATCATCGCACCGGCTGCAGGGCGCCGTCGAACGCCTCGAGCGTGTGGCGCAGCTCTTCCGCGCTGGGCGGGATGTCGAGAATGACCCTCCGATAGCCCGCGTGGAAGTAGCGGGCTAGCTCCACCGCCACCTGCTCGTAGCTGCCCACCAGATACGGGCACATCGTCTTGTAGTTCTGAAACGGCACCAGCCAGTAGGGGCTCTTCTCCGCGGGGTCGAGCTCCGACAGCTGGTGATGCCAGACCGAGTCGGAGACCTTCGACGCCAGCTGCCGCGTGAGCTGACCCTGGCGATCTTCGGGGAAGCGGGCGCGCGCCACCTCCCACGCTTCCGCTTCCTCGCGCCGGGCGATGATGCCGACACGGATCCCGAGACTGCCGGGCGCGCCCGCGCCCGGCGGGTGATCCTCCTCGCTGGCCGGCTTCGGGTACTTGATGGCGGTCGCGCGCAGCGATTTCGCCGCCGCAATCCCCGCGTCGGAGGACCCCGAGACGAACACCTCCGGGACGAGTGACTCCGGCAGGGCCGGCGCCAGCCTGAGCCGCGTGACACGGTGAAATTCCCCTTCATACGTGAACGGCGTCCGGCTCGTCAGGAGGCCCATGACGATCGTCGTGTACTCGATGAGACGGGCGTACCGCTGGTCGTGCGGTGTGGCGTCGTTGAGCGCGTCCAGGTCGTTCTTGAAGCCGCCCGCCACCATGTTCAGGTAGATCCGGCGGCCGTGCACGTAGGCCAGCGAGGCGATCTGCTTCGCCACCCAGTACGGGTGCATGTACACCGGCTGGACCGCCACCAGCGGGCACAGCGTCGTCGTGCGCTGGATGATGATGTGAGAGATCAGCCAGGGATCCAGCACGCTGTTGTCCGAGTACACGAGCATGCCGGTGCAGCCTGCCTCTTCGCTCCAGCGCGCGACCTGGGTGAGGTGTGCCATGTACAGATCAGGAGGCACACCGGCTGAGGGAGGGCAGGTCGAAAAAATCTCCATACGCGAATCAGATGTCATGGCTGCGCTCCTTGCTATTTCTTGACCCTGATGCCCACAACCGAATTCGGTTGTGTTCCGGTGTTGAAGCCGAAGACCACGGCGCTGGTGGCGAGGTCGAACCTGTACACGTTGGAGGAGAAGTAGTTGCCTGCCCAGAACGTGCCGTCTCCCACCAGGTCCACGCCTGCCCAGAGCGCGCCCTCTCCAGGCACCTCGTACGTCTGGACGAGGACGCCGGAGGCGTCGAGCCGCGCAATCACCTGTCCGCTCGAGACCAGGACGCCGCCATCCGGCAGGACGCGGAGATCCTGTGCGATGCCGCCGGGCAGTGGAGCCGCGTTGAAGTTCGCGAGCTGCACGCCGGCGCACGTGTCGAACCGCTTTACGTTGGGGCTCCACGACGTGTAGAACATCGTGCAGCCGTCAGGGGCGAGATCGATCCAGAAGGCGCCCAGGGTATCGGGAGCGACCATGAACTCGATCGGGTCGGTCTGGCTTGACACGAATTTGAGGATCGATCCTCGACAGCCTGCCTGGCCGACGTAGCCGTTTCCCAGAGCGTCGAAGACGATCGCATGCGGATTGCAGTTGAAACTTCCTTCTATTGCACCGCCCGACAGGCCCAGGGTGTTGTACATCTCGACGGTGTTTCCGTTGCTGCACATCGAATCGACACACCAGCGAGCGACGTACAGGTTTCCGCTGAGGTCGAACGCCATCCCTTCCCCGGTGCCTTGGACCCTCGGAACCAGTACTCCGCGCGGGGTGCCGTTGGCGAGCCACCACTGGACCGGGCCCGATTCCAGCGAGACGAACAGGTCGCCGGGCTCGAACGAGATGCCGATCGCCTTGACCGGCACCAGCAGAAGCGTGAGCAAGGCGGGCACGAGCAAGACACTGAACCGGTTCAGTTTTTCGAACATGTCTTATCCAGTTTGAGGTTTCACCTGTGTGTCGATGGTGACGGCCTGTGGCGATTGGCCGCCCGCTGCCACCAGGACGAGGAACGGGCAAGCGACCGTGAAGAGGTATGTTCGGAGCCGTAGTACCCGTACCCGTAGTACGTCGACAAGGGCCGGTCGTCGCCATTGAACACCACGCCCACGACCTTTGCCGGATCCAGCAGCCTGAGCGCCTCGACCAGCAGCTTGCGCGGCGTCTTATGCGCAGCGACGACGACGATGAACCCGTCGACCCATCGGCCCAGGATCCGGCAGTCCGCCAGTGGCACCACGGGAGGGGTGTCGATCACCACGTAGTCGTAGGAGCGGCGCGCTTCGCCCAGCAGGCCTCGAGCCGCGGCGACGCGAGCAGTTCGTAGGGCCCGATCCGGCCGTCACCGGCGGGAAGCACCGACACGTTCAGCGACTCGAGGCGACGCACCGTCCGGGCGAGCGTGTAGCGGTCGTGGAGGAGCGTTTCTGCCAGCCCCCGGGCGCGCGGGTCGCCGATTCCGAGGTACCCGGCGACCGCGGGGCGATGCAGGTCAGCGTCGATGACGAGCACACGCGCCTCCGGCGACTGCGCGAGCGATCCGGCGAGGTTCAGTGACGTGATCGTCTTGCCGTCACCGGGTGCCGCGCTCGTGACCGCCAGGACCTGGAAACCGGCATCCCGGTGCATCCGTTCCACGAGATGGCGCAGCGCGCGGTATTGGTCCGCCTCGAGCGAGGCTGGAGCCAGAAAGCTCGCGAGCTCTTCAGCCAGCCGGAGCTGCGCGCCCGTGCCCGGCGCCAGGGCCTCCCGTTGCGCGTCCACGGCCGGCGTCACGCGGTCCCCCGCATCGTGAGCCGGACGAGCTGCTCGTTCCCGCCGGCGATGTAGTAGGTGCCGGCGACGACCAGGGCGAGTCCCACGGCCACGGCGGCGGCCATCAGCCCAAACCGTAGTCGCTGACGGCGCGTGGCCGCCCGCGTGGGAATCTGGCGAATCGCGGCCAACGTTGGCACCTCGACGAAGGATCGGAGGTCGTCGACGGTGTGGAACGTCGTGTCGATCTTCTCGATGGCGACGACGGCGGCGGCCGCGAGCGCGAGCGACCCGATGAGCCCGACCATCGCCAGCCAGAGCCGGTTGGGCGCCGCAGGCTGCCGCGGCGGAATGGCCGGGTCGAGAATGCGAAACTGCTCCGCGGCGTGTCCCTGTTCCACCGACGCGGCCAGCTGCGCGGCTTCGTACTGCTTCTGGAGCACGTCGTAGCGCTGCTTGGTTCCCTCGTACCCGCGCGTCAACTGCTGGATCTCGTACTGCCGCCTCGGCACGCTTTCGATGCGCGTTTCGTATCCTGCGATCTGCGTGCGGAACGCCGCTTCCTCACGCCTGAGCGCGCCGAGCTCGGCGTCCGCTTCCTGGAGGGCCTGTCTCAGACGCGCCGCCGGATCGGTGGAACCCGACGCCGGAGCCCCGTCGGGCCCCGGGCGCGCGAGCTGCTGCTCGAGCGCGGCGATTTCGGCGGTCACCCGCTTCACGTCGGGATACTCGTCGCTGAACTGGCGTCGTAATTCCGCGAGCCGTTGCCGGAGTCGCACGAGCTGCGCCCCTGGCGTCGTGGCGGTCGCGGACGGCGCCGTGCCTCCCTCGGCCAGGTCCTGCTCGATTCGCTCGCGGCGTTCCAGCAGGCGAAGCTGGTACTCGCCGTTCAGCCGAAGCTGCGTGTGCAACCGCTCGACCGCGGCCAGATTCGCTTCGAGCTGTTGCGGCAGCTCGTCGGTGTAACGCAACGTGAACTCGCCCGCCTGGCGCTCCTGCACGTCCAGCTCGCCCTTGACCTCCGCGAGCTGCCGCTTGAGGAAGTCGGCGGTCCTGCCCGCCTGGCGCTCGCGGCTTTGAGAGTTCTCCTCGACGTAGAACCCCGCCAGCGTATTGCTGACGGTGGCAACCGTGGCAGGGTCCCGCCCGGTGAAGCCCACCGTAAACGCAATCGTCGCGCTGCCTCCGTTGGCCTGCTCGACGCCCCTGAGCTGCAGGACGATGTCACGACGCATCCGGCCGACGAGCCCCTCGAGCGGTACGAAGTCGCGCAGCTCGGGATACAAGCCCAGGCTGGTAATCACCTCCGCCAGGCGAGCGCGGCTGGTGACGCGCTGATGGATGGTCTGGATCCTCGTCTCGAGCTCCGCGGTGACCGACGGCTGCACGAAGGCCTCGGAGACCGCGTCGCGTTCGACGAGCACGCTCGCCGACGCGCGATAGAGATCCGGAAGCGAGAGCGTCGCGGTGACGATCGCCGCCACCCCCGCGAAAACTACCGTCGCCACCACCCACTTGCGGCGGTGCCAGACCTCCAGGGCGAGGTCGGGCGTCAGTCCCGAATCGCGTTCCACTCGCATTGTCTGCGCGGGCTCACTCAGGGCACCAGGATGATGTCGCCTGGCTCCACGTCGAAGTTGTGCTGGGCGTCGGAGCCTTTGGAGCCTTTCCTCGGCGGGGCTAGGTCTGTCGAAGCCAGACTACGCGCCCAGTCTCGTAAGTGGCCGCTCCGGGCGACGAGCTTGTCGAAGTCGAACGGGATCTCGCGGGTCCCGGTGCCCTGGCGCCGGATCACGACGATCCGGTTGCGCGCCGCATACTCGGTGAGGCCCCCCGCCATTGCCAGCACGTCGAGCACGGTGGAGCGGCCCTGCACCTCGTACCGGTCGGGCGTCTTGACTTCTCCGATGACGGTCACCTTGAAACTGTGAACTTCCTGGACGATGACGGAGACCGTGGGGACGGGGATGTACGGAGCGAGTGCGGTCTTCAGGAAGTCCCGCAACTGAATCGGTGTCAGGCCCGCTGCCGGCACGTCGTCGAGGAGCGGCAGCGAGATCTTGCCGTCCGGGCGAACCGGTACCGTCCGGCTGATCTGCTCGTTGTCCCACACGGCGATGTCCAGGACGTCCTGAGGACCGATCACGTAGTCGGGCGCGCGCCCGCCCGGCGGTGATGGTGCCTGCTGGGCCGCCAGACACGGTGAAGCGGCGGCAAGGGTCAGCAGGAGGCGCAGAGCGATCCAGACTGAACGGGGTGAATGTCTCATATGGTCACTGCCGAGGTTCTCGAGTCCGATTGCCTTTGGCCGGCAGCGCGGCGCGCAGTGTCATCCCCAGGCTGCGATAGGGGATGTCCTCATGGGAGCCGCTCAGGTTTCCTTCCTGCCGGCCGGCTCGACTCGACGTCACGAGGGAGAGCTCAGGTGTGAGTCGGATGGCTGCCTCGAGTTCCACCGTGCGAACAGTGGCGTACCGGCGTCCCAGTGTGCTCCGCACGAAGGCCGGAGCCGCGGTGAGCGTGACATGGCGCCACGGCTGGTACGTCACGCTGGCGCTCAGGCGTCGCATGTCGATACCCCCGGCCTCGCCGAGGAGCCTCACTTCCGTGTCCGCGTAGCCGAGGGAGAGCACGCTTGGTCCCACACGGCCCTGCAGTGTGGCCGAGAGCTCCGGGTGGATCGCGCCGTCGGACAGCCGAGGTCCCACCTCGAGCTCCACGTGCATCAGCCGCGTGAGTTGCCGCGCCATGCCGGCGGCTAGGATGTGGGAGACGTCGACGTCGCCGCCGCGAATGCCGAGGCGGCGGGCGCGATAGTCGAAACGGTACGTGGTCCGTGGGTCCGCGCGCCATTCGATGCCAGTCCGTGGATAGTGCGCGATGGTGTACGGCTGGTCCGCCAGGCCTTCCCGTGCGAACTCGTAATCCAACGTCAGCCGCGTGGCGGCGTCCAGGGCGTAGGTGTTGGCCGAGCCCGCCGTGACCCGCTCCGCGTGGACGCGACCGAGCGCGAGCCGGCTGTTCACGTTGAATTCGAGCGGTGTCTGCGTCTCCACGTACGACGCGCGACCGTTCAGCGTGAGCCGGCGGGTGGAGCGGTAGTCCACCTGGACAGCGCCATCCTGCCGCGCCACGTGCCGGTTGAGCCCGGCGTGATGCCAGTAGCGTTCGGCGTCGACCGCGTAGCGGCCAACCAGCGTGAGCGGCAGGGAGCGGTGACCCGCCTCGATCGTGGGACCGAACCGGGAGATGAAATCCCCGTCCCGCCCGCGGGATGCGGGAGTGGCGAATAGATTGTCGTCGTAGGTATGGGTGGTCGAGAAGGCCATCGTCCCGAACGTCTGGCCCTGGGCCGTCGAGGTCCCGGGCGTGAGCGCCACCACGGCGAGCAACGCCCATCGCCGAAGCCGTCGTATTCCGCCGGGCCGGCGCTCTTCCTGGGCGCCGCCCGCGCGCGGTTTGCTCACGCCGGGGCCACCTCGGTGCCGTCGAAGACGACGGCGACGCTGCGCTGAAGGAGGTGCACGGACAGCACCAGCAGTCCCTGGTCCGGTCTGGTCTCCACGAGGATGCCTTCGACGCCCGCCAGAGGCCCGCCAGTGACGCGCGCGCGTTGCCCCTCTTTCAAGTACGGAAAGGGGAGCACGCGCCACCGTGCCGCCGCGACTCTCTGGATCGGCTCCATCTCATCGTCGGGTATGGAGGTGAGGCGATCCCAGCGTTCGCCAAGAGCGCGCACAAGGCCTTTGGTCTTGTGCACCTCGACATACGTGCGCTTGTCCATGGCATGGCGGAGAAAGAGATAGCCCGGAAACATCGGTGCCGGGACAAGGTGTCGAACGCCCCGGCGTCGCGACCACAGCTCCACCTTCGGCAAGAACACGGACAGGCCCTTCCCCGCGAGCTGATCGTGCACCAGTTGTTCACAGTGGCTGTGGGTCCAGAGGGCGTACCACGGGTCCACGGTGGAGGTGCGGTCGACGGCGTCGCTGGGCCGTTCGTTGATCATCTCGAGCAAGGCTTCGCCCCCTTTGGTGCATCCCTCCTTCTTCGTTCCGGGATGAACCACTGCATGTCGTGCCGACCGCACGGCCGATCCAGCAGGCCGCGCAACTCGATGCATCGTAGGTCCCGGATTGGCAGCCCCGCTATCAGGTAATCGCCTGGGTGGCGTCAGGAAAGATCCCAGTGACATCTTCGGGTAAGTCCCGGTGTCAGGACTGGCGGCTCGCCGCTGGGGACGAGATAGCCGAGCAGCGCGGCGCGAGGCTGCCTGGAACACGACACCGATGACTCCTCATGCTTCAGTCGTGCGGCTGATTTTCTGCGGGAACCCGAACGGCCGCGCGGGAGCGGCCTCCGCCTCGATACGGGTGGTGGCAGGCTGCCCGGCGCCGCTGCCCCGGAACAACACGGCGACCGTCTTCAGGATGATGCGGAGATCGAGCCACAGCGACATGTGTTTGACGTAGTAGAGGTCGTACCGGAGCTTTTCGATTTCCTCCTGCAGGTTGTTCGCATACTGGTAACGCACCTGGGCCCACCCGGTCAGACCCGGCCGGACGACGCCCCGCAGCCGATAGCAGCCGACCTCCATACCCGTCAGATCGCTCAGATTCCGGGCGACAAGCGTGAACAGCGCGAGGTTCGACACCGGGTGCGGCCTTGGCCCGACGAGATTCATCTCACCCCGGAGGATATTGACGAACTGCGGCAGCTCATCGAGCCGGAACGCGCGCAGCCACCGTCCCACCCGCGTCACGTGGTCGCGGTTATCCGCTTCCCACTCCGACCGCCTCGCACAACCGTCCCGCATCGTGCGGAATTTCAGCAACGCGAACGGCCGGCCGCACGCCCCGACCCGCTTGTGAGTGAACAAGACCGGCCCGGGCGAATCGAGCTTGATGGCGGCCGCAATCAGCGCCAGGAGCGGCGACACGACAGCCAGGGCGACGAGGGCCGTAAAGAGGCTCAGGACCCGGGCGAACGCCTGATGGACGCGCGAGGGCCGGAATCGCCCGGAACAGACGATGGCCATCGGGGTGAGCGACTCAACCGCGACCTGGCCGGTCAGGTGTTCGCAGAAACTCGCGGCGTCCTCGACGAGGACGCCCCGCGATACGTAGGCTTCGAGAAGCGCGCGCATCGGCGTGTCGCCTCGCCGCTCGGTCAGTGCGACGACAATGCGCTGCGGGCGCCGCTGTTCGATGGCCGCGTCCAGACGGCACAGGGGCCCGAGAAACGGTCGACCCCCGAAATGATCCGTCGCGGGAGCCCGATCGTCGAGGACGCCGACGACGATGCGACGGCAATGAGGCCGGGTTTCGATTTCGCGGATCAGCCGCTCGGCCAGCGGCGTCATCCCGAGAATCAGGATGCGCTCTTCCCGCAGGCATGCCGGAATGAATGACATTGGTGTGCGTGGTGTCGTGGTTGCCGCAGATGTGTGTATCGCCGCACGACGACTCGCCGGTAAGGGTTGCGCGAGGTGCGCCACGAGCCTGGGGTTCGTATCGGCCGTCGCGCGGGATCCGGAGTCGCCCGCCAGGTTGTCTACGCGGTCAGGTGCGCCGCCGGCACCGGCGCGAGCGGGGCCGGGCGTCGGCCGCCGTGGCGCGCTGCGGGGCTTCACGGTGTTCCTCAAGGACAGGTGTCGCCCAGCCTTCGGCGATGAGCAGGTAGGCGTCCCGATCCGACAGGTAGAGGATGTCACCTACCTGACAGTTCGACAGGTCGACACCGTCGATACACTCCGCGTACTTGCGGGTAAGGCGAACTTGCATTTCCGGCGCCCATGACAGCCGCCCGTGCGCCTCCGTGTTCGGGTGGGCTTGCCGACTCTTCGCGTTTGTATACGCGCTCGTGCGAATTACGACGGCGACCGCGCCGGGCTCGTCGCCGATCAGGGCCGGCGGGTGCGCGATCGACCTGACTGCCAGACGTCGATACGGGATTTTCTTGCGTGGCCTGCCCAGGGTGCCGGCCTGCGCGCCAGCACCCTGACGTGCGACCTCCCAGCTTGGTTCGATAAGACGCGGGGAAAGCACGGGCTGTTACGTACGCTGAGACGAGAGTCAGCGGAGCGAACGGATAACCCGCGTCGACCGGCCAGGGGCTTCGCCCCCTTCGGTGCATCTCCTTGTTCCGGGGATGAACCGCTGCGGCGGCGTGGTGGCCATGTTGCGTGGCCGTCGCGGATCGGAGCGGCGCAACAGCGCGCATCGTAGCCAGGGGCTGAGAGGTCCACCATCGGGTGATTCATCGAATTGCGCTGGAAATCTCTCTGTTGCTGACCGGGTATTTTCCCGGATGCGCCGGCGGGCTTGACGATACGCGCTCGCCACTTTTTACACACCAGCGAGACAGGGACACCGGGGGCAGAAGAGCCCCGTACGGCCAAATGTCCCAGTGGGACGCAGATATGGCTGCGGTGACTCAGGGGGAATGAGTGTTGCTCGGCTCCGGGTCGCTCCCCCGGGAGCCGGTGATGAGCTTTCGCATTCGTCGCCCAATTGTGGTCCTGCTCCGTTATGCGCGAGGTGCCAAGCCCCGGAGCGCGCGGCCACGCACATGGGGCGTCGCAGGCGCAGCCCTGCCGGGTGTTGGCCAGGCGAGACCGCCGGAGGGCGCGGTGGTCAGTGGGCGGATCGTCGACGCCGGCGCAATGGCCCGACGCGCAGCATCATCGATGGATGCTCTGGCGGTGAGGGTGACTGGCACCGACATCTGTTCCGCGGTCGATGATCTCGGCCGATTCACGCTGCATGGCGTGCCGCCCGGAACGGTGCGGCTGCAGTTCACCGGTGCGAATGTGCAAGGCCACGTCAGGATCCCGGGAGTGGAACCGCGCGACCAGGTTCACATTGCCGTGAGGATGAACGCGCGCCGCCCCGCACAATACGGGCGGGGCGGTGTGCACTAGCTGAGCTAGCGGGGATTCGGGATCCGGGGCTCGGGATCCGGGGCTCGGACCAGCGAGTCCCAGTGCCGAGTCCCGAGTCCCGGGTCCCGGGTCCCGGGTCCCGAGATGTCCGCCGTCACGGAGAGACGCCACTAGGGGGCCAGCCCAGCGTCCGGCGCCACGCCTGCACGGCAGACGGAATGTCGAGACGCCCGCGGCTCACCTCCGACGAAATCCAGACGGCATGCCCCTCCGCGTCGGCCGCCTGCGCGGCGTTGAGCCGGGAGTCCACTTCTGCGAGCAGAGCGGCGGCGCCCGCCCCAAATGGCGTGCTGAACGAGGTTCCCCAGCCGGCCGCGTACGTGCCAAGGGGATACGTCGTGACCACGGCCTCGCCCGGAGCGGCGATCCACGCCACCTCCGTCCCGTAGTTCGAGAACGTGGAAAGCGTGTCGTAATCCGTTGCCGACGCGACCCCGATCACATTGGGCAGTCCCGCCGGATAGACCGTCAGCCACAAGCCGTCGTTGCCGACTGACGCCACGGGCACGACGCCCTTCGAGGTGGCGTGATCGAGGGCGCGATCCACTTCCCGTGAGGAGGTCGTGAAGCTGAAACTCATGTTGAGGACTTTGGCGCCGGCGCGGACCGCCACATAGATTGCCCGCAACACGTCAGAGGTGTAGCCGCTGCCATCGGCGCGGAAGGCCTTGAGTGGAAGGATGTGTGCGTTCGGGGCCACGAGATGGACGATTCCGGCGACCATCGTCCCGTGCCCGAACGCGCTGTACCTGTCATCGTCCAGCGCGGCCATCGTGGACTGGTCGAGAACCGCCATCGTGGACTGGTTCACGTAGCCGGGTCTCGCCTCATCCACCGCCCACATCGTCGATTGATTCACGTCACTCAGCTCGGAGCCGCGTGTTCGGTTTCGCGTGAAGTCATACCCCTCGAGCAGCACATTCTGTAAGGCCGGGTGCGTGGGGTCGACGCCCGTATCGATCACAGCGACCGTGACTCCGAAACCGGTGAGGCCGTATTGCGCTTGTGTGGCCGCAATCCCGAGAATCGAGGTCGCAGGCTGCCGCACGTAGCCGCCACGGACCGTCGCGCCAAAGAAGTCGACAGGCTCGGCATCCAGCAGGGCGGGCGGGGCGTCCTCTGCGTTGCCGCCCAGCGTTCTGACCGGCGCGTCGATCTCCGCATGCTCGATACCGTAGAGCGTCGGCAACAGCGCGACAAAGACGTGCGGGTCGACGGCGTCGGGCGTCGTCACGAGGAAGAGGCGGTTCAGACCTTCATCGAGGCCGTAACGCACCGTGCAGCCCACCTGCCAGCACGCGAAGGTTACGCGCAGAAGCCCGTTGACACCGCCCAGGAAACCGCCGCTCTCCTCGACGCGGACGATGAATCGATGTTCCGCCGCGGCCGGTGCCGGCATCGCGCCGAGGCAGCAGAAGACCACGAGCAGGGAAATGAGTGCGCGCGTGAAGCGTCGTTTCATGGGATCACCCTTGGCCGGCCGGAATACCCCACGCTGGACTCGACGGCTCCGGCAAACGATCGAGCGGAATCACAATCACGGGGCGGTGCTGGGGCGTCACCGAGAGCGCCAGGTCCTCCCTCCGGTCGAACTCACACTGGAATTCGCCGAGCTCGTTGGCGTCCAGCGACAGCAGTTCGTTGGCGCCGCTGACCACCGCAACCCGCACGGGGCCCGGCCCCTCGGCCTGGCGGCTGGCGTAGGCGACCTGTCCGATCAGCAGGAGCCGTTCGGTCCGTGCACCGGCTTCAAGACGAAGATCGGTCGTCAAGTCGTCGATTCGATACAGGAGATGGCGGGATCGAAGCGCTCCGGACCGGATACCAGCCGGGAGCGCCTGTTGAAAGGTGTCGAACACCAGCGTGACCGGAGTGCTCGATTCCTGATGCGCCGCGCCCTGCCTGTAGGACTCCACGCAGGCGGGGCAGTGTTGCGCGAGGTGCCGCTGCATCGCGGCCGCGACCTCGCCCGTGAGAGCGCCTTTCGACAGGTCAATCCAGAGTGCAGATGAGAAATGCGCCATTACAGCTCCTTTCCCGCGCCGAGTCGCCGCCAGGGCGTGGAGGCACGTGCAGCAGTCAGTTGTGCCAGAACTTGCCCGTCAACACGAAGGGAGCCCAGTAAAACGGGTGAGGATGCTCCCGCCGCACTTCGATCATGGCCTCGCGCAGCGCGTGGACCGGTGGTGTCCCGTGCGCGACGCGACCGTACAGCAGCTCCATGAACGTCGCGGCACTCTGATCGTAGACATCCCACAGGCTTAACAGCAGCGCCTGTGCGCCGGCGCAGAAGAGCCCGCGCGTGATGCCAAGCAGTTCGTCTCCTGCCGTGGCGGTGTTCGCGCCCGTGGCGCACCCGCTCAGCGTCACGAGCTCCGCCGGCATGTTCAGGTAGTAGAGGTCGTGCACGTTCACGTACGTGTCGCTCAGCCGGAGGGCTGAGAACATCGGGTTTCCAGGGCGAAAGTGCCCATGCGAGGCAATGTGCACGAACCGGCTCCGGCGGCCGTGCGTGCGCAGCACCTCCTTGGTGGCCTCGGCGCCCAGGAACAGGCTTGCGTCCGGCAGCGCGGCGGCAACCGCTTCGGCCTCCAATTCGATGAAAGGAGCCCGGGCGTCGGGAACGCCCATCACCAGGGCGGCGTTCCCGTCACTACGCAGCTGCGTGTGGCAGTGCGCATAAATGCTGGCGCTCGGCGCGTACGAGACGCTGGACGTGTCCACGACGTACTGCTCACCGTCGAACAAGGCATGAAACGGCACGGAGTGGAGCGACCCGTGCGGCACGACCAGCAGATGCCTCCCGCGGACCGCGGACCACACCGGCGCGAGCAGCGCGTCGAAGAGTGTGCGCAGATGATGTCGGATGGCGCGCAGGAGAGCCTCGCTGAACGTCGTCACGTAGTCAGCGCCAAGCCGGAACTTTGAGAGCTGAAACTGCATCATGCGCACGTCGCGGTTGACCTGCGACGCGACCGAGAGGGGCACGACGGAGAGTCCGCGGCGATCCAGCAGGCAGACAAGAATCCGATCCCGCACCTCGAAATACTCGAGAAGCACGGCGTGATCGGGAAGCGCTGCCCTGATCGCCTCGATCGCATACACGCTGGGCTGCTGCAGCTCCGACTCTCGCGGGTCGGATACCGCCAGCTCGCGCAGGACCCGGGCGAAGTCCCGTTCGCGCGCGCACGACGCGTCCTGCAGGCGTTCGATCTGGCCGGACGCGTGTCCGTCCGGCCGCAGCTGCTCCAGCTCGATCCGGTGGTGGTACCAACTCAGCTCCCGACGGATCTCGCGGAGGGACCGCGCGAGCTCGGTGTCGGCGGCGTCAGCACGCGCCAGCGCGTGCACCGGCTGCGACATCAGGTCGAGCAAGGTGCGTGACTTGGCCTGTTCGACACAGGAAAAGACGTCTTCGAGTGCTCGAGCGCCCGGCGCGCCGTCCAGGCCAATTTCGATCAGGCGCTCGTACACCTCCAGCTTGTTCGTGACGAACGCAATCTTCAGCTCTTCCCCCCGCAGCCGGCTGCGCAGCTCCTCCAGCGCCTCGCGCGCCGCCTGGTACGACGCGTAGGCACGGCGCGGATCTCCCGCCTCCGATTCCACGTGGCCGAGCACGAGCCTGGCGTGATAGGTCAGGATCGGCGTGTCCGCACTCGTGAGCGTGTCCAGCACGTGCTCGCATTCGCGGCGGGCGTCTGCCGGCTTCCCGAGCTGGAGGCTGATGCGCGCGAGCAGGAGGCGGCAGAGCGCCGTCTTCGTGCGGAGGTGCGTCATGGAGAAGAAGTCGAGCGCCGTGACACAGAGCCGGTGGGCATCGGAGAAGCGGCCCTCGTTGAAGAAGAGGATCGCCTGGTACAGATCGATGAGCGACGGCCAGACGTGATTGTTCTCCCGCACGAGTTGCGCGCGCGCCTCGGCAAACAGCTCGATCGCCAGGGTCGTCGAACCGTCCTGCCCGGCCGCGATGGCGACGCTGACCAGCGCCTTGGCGGCCTCGTACCCCATCCCGAGGTGCAGGAACCGCGCCCGGGCGTCTTCGGCCATGGCGCGCGCCTCCGCGCCGAGGTTCAGCTCGAGGTAGATCTCCGCCGAATCGAGGAGGGCGAGCGCCTCGTGGTAGCTGTCGCCCGTCTGCTTCGCGAACGTGGCAGCCGCCTGCAGGAGCTCGAGCGCGCGTCCGTATTCGCCGCGAAGGTAATGCAGCCACGCGATGTTGTAGTCGGCCTGGGCGACGGCCACGGGCATGTCACGGTCCAGGCAGATCTGCCGTGCGGCCCGGTACGCCGCCAGTGCCTGGTGGAACTCGTTCAGGGCGGTCAGTGTGACCGCCTTGTTGTGGAGTGCGGAGATGATGCCGTCGCTGTCGCGCAGAGGCTCGAGGCTCGCGTACGCCTGATCGTAATGTGCGAGCGCCTCATCGAAGCGATCCTGGCGATGCAGCAGGTTGCCGATGTTGATGTCGAGCCGGGCCAGCCGCAGTTGGTCGCCGTGGTTCGCGAAGAGCTCGTGCGCCCGCGCCGCGGTACGCAAGGCACGATCGTACTGGCCGAGCAGAATGAGCGGCTGGATGGAGGCGTTCAATGTGCGAGCCAGCTCCTGCTCGTCGCCGACGTCTTCAAACGCGGCGACCGCCTGATCGTGGAGCACGAGCGCCTCGCGCGCGCGGCCCGCCACGCTGAGCGCGTTGGCGGCTGCGCGGTGACTTTGTCCCAGGATGTGCCGATCGTTCAGCCGTCCGGCAATCGTTTCGGCAGCCCGTGCGAGGACGAGCGAAGCCCGGGTATCGACCCGCAGGCGCTCACGGGACGCGTCGAGCAGCCGGAGCGCGATCACGGGCCTGGAGAGCATCGGCCATCGTGTGAAGAACCGCTCCCGGGCCGGTTCATCCCCGAGACGTCCCATGGCCTCGGCGAGCCGGACGCCGGACGCGCGGCGCACCGGCGGGACAGTGGTTGCCGTCACCGCGTGACGCCCTCCCGAGCGGGGCGCTGCCTGAAATAGAGCTGATCCACGTTCCAGAGGGTCGAGCTGTCCAGGACGGCGGGCTGGAAGTTCGCCAGATTGTTGCGCGCGCCCACGAGCACATGTGGCGTGGCGAGAAAGACGAGGGGGAGGTTCTCGACCACCAGTTGCTGGACCCGGTCGTACAGGCGTTTGCGCTCGGCATACTCCAGCTCGATGAGCTGGCGCTCCATGAGCCGGTCCACCTCGGCTTCCCACGGGGTGTGAGGCGCTGGTTGGCCCAGCCGCCACACGTGGCTGCCGCCCCGCGACAGCCAGATGTTCATCTCGGAATTCGGGTCCGCGTCTCCGCCCCCGAACCCGAGCAGGTAGGCGTCGTAATCGAACGTCTGGAACACCCGATCGAGCAGGGAGCGGAATTCGAGGGGCACGACGTGCACGTTCATGCCGAGCTGCTTCAGGTCATGCTGAAGGAGGGTCGCCATCTCGAGCCGCTGCCGATTGGAAGAACTGGTCGCAATGGAAAATTCCACGCGCCCGCCGGTGCGATCGACCAGCGTGCCGTCCTGGAGCCAGGAAAACCCGGAGGCCCTCAGCCGTGTGCGCGCGCCCTCGATCGAGCGGGGCGGCTTCGGGATCGCGTTGTTGACCCAGCGGCGGTTCCCCGGGCTGACGTGGCCCCACAGCGGCATGGCGCGGCCGCGATAGACGAGTCGTACGATGGCGTCGCGGTCGATCGCCTCCGACACGGCCTTCCGGAAGTTCAGGTCGTCGAACCACTTCTGCTTTGCCGCGACCTGCGGAAGCGCCCGCCCCGTGAGATCGTTGAGGTTGAACCCGAGGAAGTGGTACTCCGGGCCTGGCCCGAGATCCTGCAGTTGATACCCTCTGGTGCTTCGTTCGCGCGCCAGGACCGCGAAATTCTCCGCGCTTGCGCGGACGAGAACGTCGCTCTCCCCGGTTTGAAAGCGAATGACCTGGGCGTCTTCGGTCCCTACGAACGTGAACACGATCTCGTCCAGGTAGGGCAGCCGCTGGTTCGCCCGGTCCGTCTTCCAATAGAACGGATTGCGTTCGAGGACGAGCCGCTGACCCGCGACGTATTCCTTGAGGCGAAACGGTCCAAGGCCGGCGACGGCGGTGGCCGCGCTGTTCAGCGTCCACGCCTGCGTGAACCGGCCCTCCCGGTAGGGCTCCTCGAGAAGATGCCGCGGCAGGATCGCGATGCTGTCGAACAGGCGTTCCGCGGCGGCATAGGGCTGTGCCAGGCTGACGCGCACGGTCAGCGCATCCACCCGTGACACGCCAATCGGCTGTCCGCCGACAATCAGGAGGTCGCGCTGCGGAGAACCGACGCGTTCATCCAGCAGCACCTGGAACGTGAACAGCACGTCATCGGCGTCAAACGGGTGGCCGTCGGAGAAGCGGAGGCCTTTTCTGAGGCGCAGGGTGTACTCCCGGCCCCCGGCGGCCGTCGTCCACGACGTCGCGAGCGCCGGCTCCGTGAGCTGCGACAGCCGATTGATGTGAATCAGATCGCCGTGCATCCGCGCGATCACGTCCCCCGATGGCGCGTCGACCGTGGCCACGGGATTCAATGTTCTCGGCTCCGTGCGCAGCGCGACGACCAGCCTCCCGCCGTATTGACCCACCTCGTGCTTCTGCACGAGAAGCTCTTCACTTCCTCCGGGAGGCTGTATCTGCGGGGCCGCGCTCGATGACGGGAGCGCCACAGTGACGACAAGGACGAGCGATCCAAGAATGCGCATGCAGGCTTCCATTACGCGGTAACGGGAGCGCAGAGAGGCGCGCGTCCGTCCGGCACCGGCAGTCCGCGGCGTGGCAACACGAATGCCACGCGACGCGCACGGAAGAGAACGTGCGCGACTCCGGGAACACCCGCCCCGCGAGACAGGTGTTTTCCGATGCCGAGATCAGGTATTCACCTGATGCCGTGGGAACGTGTGGTGGCGTGTCCAAGCCTTCGACGCCGAGGCAATTTCCGAGACAAACAGCAAGCTTCCGTCGCTTTCGCCGGTGCGGCGCGAGCCTCCCGATCAGTACCGTCGCACCAGCATTGCCCGTTGTCTTTCCGCGCGCTACGAGGCTGGACGACGTCCGGATTTCATACGCCAGCTGTATTGAGGCTTTACCCCTCTTGCCTCAGAGCCTGATCCCCCACGCTCGTCCTTCAGCAGATCCACGTACCCGCGATACGCCATCTCGAAGAGTGACGCGGTCTCCACGAGGAACTCGTGGGAGGCCTTCAATTTCCGGAGACTCTCCGCCGGCGGCCGGGTGGATTCCAGCACGGCGTTCACGGTGTTCTGGTGGACGCGCAGGAGCTCCAGCAGCCCTATTTCCAATTCGACGGCCCGTCGGCCCAGCTCGTAGGCGCGCTCGAGCCCCGACTCGCCGCTGCCGAGGAGATAGTCAAGCAGGGCGGCACGATACTGCCGGGCAAATCGGACACGTTGAGTCCCCATTCTCGAGGCCTTCGCGTGGACAATAAACGCGGGATGGCGGACACGACAATCCGGTAAAACGCAGGTTAGGCGAGGAAAAAAACCGGGGATGGTGGTCGGGCGGATGGAAATCGCGTGGGTTCGTGCCGGCGCCGGACGTGATTCAGGGTTCCACGACGCCCCGGCGGATGGCGTAGCGCACGAGACCGGCCGCCGAGTGGATATCGAGTTTTTCCATCAGTTTGGTCCTGTGAGACTCGGCCGTTTTCACCGTCACGCCCAGGATGATGGCGACTTCCTTGGTCGTCTTCTCTTCGGCAATCAGCTGCAGGACCTGTTGCTCGCGCGGCGTCAGCGGGTCGTTCGGCAGCTCGGTCTTCGCCAGGTACGCCTGCACGAGCGCGCCGGACACCATCGGGCTGAGATACACACCCCCCGCGCACACGTCGCGGATCGCCTGGAGCAGCTGGTCGGCGGCTTGCGATTTCCAGACACACCCTTTCACGCCCCCCCGAAGGGCCTCGAGAATGTAATGCTCCTCGGTATGCATGGTCAGCAGGATGGTTTTCGTCCTGGGCGACACCTTCCTGATCTCTCCCGCGGCGCTGATGCCGTTCAGGTTCGGCATGGCCAGGTCGAGGATCATGACGTCGGGCTGGTGCTGCTGCGCCAGACGAATCGCCTCCAGCCCGTCCGCAGCCTCTCCGAGGATCTGGAACTTCTCCCGTTCGAGGAGTACCCTGATTCCCTGGCGGACGAGCAGATGATCGTCGGCGAGGACGACCGTCACTCCCATCATCAGTGCTCCAGCGGAATTTCGACGGTCAGGTTGGTCCCTCCGCCTTCGTTGGGTCCCACACGGAGCGTGCCTCCGAGGGCGGTAACGCGCTCCCTGATTTCCGCGAGGCCCAGCCCTTGTCGCCCGTTGCGGCCGGCCGCGAGGGTGCCGTCGAATCCGACTCCGTCGTCGCGAATCGAGCCCACGATCGTATGCGCGTCGCGCAGCAGGGAGACCTGAACCGTTGTGGCCCGCGCGTGCTTCGCCACATTGGTGAGCGCCTCCTGAGTGATGCGGTACAGCGTTGTTTCCACCGTTGCCGGAAGATTGCCGTCGATCGAGGTATGGAGGCTCACCGGAAGGCCCCAGCGCTTCGAGATGCTGCGCGACAGGAACCCAAGCGCGGGTACCAGGCCGAAGTCGTCGAGAATCGGGGGTCGGAGCTCGTGTGAGAGACTGCGCAGCCGCTCTTCGATCGCATCCAGCAGGCCGCGCATGGCCTGCAGCTCATTCGCAATCTCCGCCGGGACCTTGCGCGCCACGTCTGCGAGCCCAAGGTGTAATGGTACGAGCAGTTGCGCGGCCTCGTCGTGCAGCGCGTAGGCGATGCGTTTGCTTTGCGCCTCCAGCATCTCGTTCAGCCGTCGAAGCACGCCGTTGGCCTCGCGAAATCCGCGGTGAGCCATTTCGAAGGGTGAGAGCGCTTCGACGAAGAACTTCTCCGAGGCGTCGAGGAGGCGTTCCCGGTCGACGTCCGGAACCGGATGCTCGAAGGTGCGCGCCAGGGCAACCGAGTGGACGGTCGCTATCTCGAGCACGCCCAGCCCCCCGGTCAGGGCCTCGCGTCCCAGTTCGTATGCCCGGACGAGCGCGAATTCGGCCGGTTCGGACAGGTAGCCGCGAAACGCCACGGCATAGCGGTCCACGAGGTCTCGCAGCGGGTCGCTGGCATCGGCCGGCGTGCAAGGCACAACACCGACGGTCATGAATGCGCAGTCCGCGTCCGTGTGACCCTGGTGGGCGTGATCGTCCCCCCTCACAGCCACTTCTTCAGAACGACCGTTGTGCCTTTGTCGATCTCCGACGCGATCTCGAATTCATCCATCAGGCGTCTGGCGCCTGGCAGCCCGATCCCCAGGCCCTGACCCGTCGAAAAGCCGTCGCGCATGACGGCGGCGATGTCCGCAATGCCGGGTCCCTGGTCGGATGCGACGATCTTCACCCCCCTCTTGTTGCCCGAGTTGATCAACGTGATCGTGACCTCCCCTTCTCGTGCGTACTCCACGATGTTCCGGGCCATTTCAGATATCGCCGTGGCAATCATCGTGAGATTGCTGCTCGAGAATCCGATCAGCGACGCGAGCGCGCGACCGTGCTGGCGGGCGACGACGATGTCGGCCGAGGACCGAATGGGCACATGTGCCTCGTGTGCGATGGTGGCGTTCAGCACAGGGCCAAGGGCGTCCTCCGCCCCGATGCTTCGCGGGATGATCCGTTCCGACAGGTCTTCTGCGCAGGCCTGGAAGGCCTCGGCCGTTCCGGGGTCCAGCGCGGCCACGTACGTGTGGCGCACGGTGGCTTTGGCAGGACTCCCTGTCATTCCCGTGAAGCGCGACCCGGGCACGCGCCCCGGCCAGTCCTGCCGCACGCTCGCGCCAGCCACATCTGTTTCTCCTGTTGACTCGACTGCCCCCATGTGTCTCGGCATCTCCATTTCCCTCCAGTTCGCGAACGAGCCGCCAGTGGCTCCACATCCGGGGGTGGCTGTTGCATCCGGTGATGCACAAGCCCCCTCCCTCGGAAAACACCCCACGGATTGCGGGGCCATCCCCGCTGGCGTCGCGGTGTCGATCGTATTGAGAGCGTGTAGCTCACCCGCTGAGGGGTCGAGCGTTGGAACGTGCATGCGCCACAATTTTCGGCGGCGATTACGCATGGCCGATGCCAATCCGGCCTGCCGATGCCGGTTGATTTCGTTCCGTCGGGACGGAGCGCTATTGCACGATTTACAGTGCCCTACTGACCTCTGGTGTCAGTTAGAAGACTCTCAAAAGCAGACAGTTTGGACCGTGAGTGTTGGGATCTTGAACA